>Ga0335072_10002382_pt1 | contig 29201 bp, 29 predicted proteins | sample Lox_Sample_21_FD_206725 | JGI IMG/M metagenome (GOLD analysis project Ga0335072, IMG submission 206725) | Soil microbial communities from Loxahatchee National Wildlife Refuge, Florida, United States - Lox_Sample_2.1 | ecosystem: Environmental > Terrestrial > Soil > Wetlands | place: USA... | reverse complement strand
GCGACTACATAGACGCCAAGCTGGCGGCCATGCGCTCGCACGCTACTCAGATCGCCGTCGACAGCCCGTTCTTCGCGTTGTCCGACAAAGTAGGGCAGCGCGCGCTCGGCACCGAGTTCTACACACTGCTGGCGGGACCGGTCTGGACTCCGCGTGACCCTGCGGACCGAGAACCGGACCTGTTCGCCGGGCTGGGCTAGCCTGCAGTAATGAGCGGCAGCGATCGGCGCGCGGTCGTCGTGGGCGCTTACCTGGCGCTGTTCCTGCTCGGCCTGCTACTGGGGCTGATCGGCTCGTTCCAGTACAGCCGGGGCCCAGCGCCGCTAGCGGCGATCTTGTTCGACGCCGGCATCCTGGCGACATGCGTGCTCGGCTCCAGGGGAATGCGCGCCGCCCTCGGCGGCGTACTCCCGGCCGCAGGGTGGTTCTTGGTGACGCTAGTGCTCAGCAGCGTCCCGGCCGGCGGCAGCGTCGTGATCACCAACACCTCGGCCGGGAAGTGGTTCCTGATCGGCGGCGCGGTGTGCGCGGCCGCCGGGGCCGTCTACGCGTTCGCGCAGTGGTCGCGGGGCAGCAGGGACCGCCGTACGCAGCGGGACGACAGGTCGGGTCCGGCCGGCGGTCCGCGGTCGGGCGCAGCGTCGCGGCCAGCGCGCCGCTCGGGAAGGTAATCCCGTACACCCTTGCGGTTTCCTGCGCTTAAAGCGGGCAAATCGGTCGGCAAAACGCAGGAAATCGCAAGGATGTCACTGCGGGGTCGGGCCGACTGCCGTCGCGCCTTAGGGGTTACTGCCTCCTCACATCCGCCTAAGGCGGGGCGGCTAAGGAAATAGGGATTGCTTCCGATTCGCTGGCCCACCCCTTACGACGAACCTCGAGTCATGGACCTGAACCGGGTCCACAGATCGAGGAGGAAACGTGCATCCGTACATGGCACAGGGCGTCGCCCGGGAGCGAGTCGCTGACTTCATCCGGGTAGCGGAGGCCAATCAGAGGGCCCGGGATGGCGCGGAGCGGGGCAGCCGGCGGCGGTTCGGCTCGCGGCGCAGCCGCGCGGCTGGCAGCCAGCCGAGTCACACATCGCCACACCTGGTCGTCGCCCACTCAGGCCCGGCCGAGTCCGAGTACGACCGCTCAGATGAGCTGGTCAAGGCCGGGGGCTGAGCGAACCTCGGCCCGTCCGACCCAGAACCGCTCAAGTGCACCCTAGAAACTCACGAGTCAGATTGGGGTCCAGAAAATGATGCCATATGGTTCATATCAGCAATATCAGATTGAGCGGCCGAAAAGCCGCGAAGAGATCCGTCGCGCCAACCAGCAACTAGGCGAGCTCAGCCGGACTGTGTCGTCAGCGTGGCATCAGGCGACGCGGCCGGCCGGCGTGCTGCTCGCGCATGCGAGCCGCCGTCGTTCTCGAGTCCAGGCTCGCCAGACGGCTCAATCACACGTGGCGGTGTTGTCTGAGCCAGTGTTGTCTGAACCGGCGCTGGCTAAGCCGCAGTCCACAGCCACTGTCGGCAGCTGCGACCGCGTGACGGCCCGATGCTGAGCGAGCCCGGGACGGCTTGCCTGTTCGTCAGCCTAGCTGCCCCAGCACCAGAGTGGCGCCCTCGCTGTTGCCCCCAAAGCACAGCGAGGGCGCTTTTAATCATCCGGCCTCAGGACTCGAGTCCGCTGGTGCCGTGTACTCCCACCCTGGCTGCCAATCGAATTGCCGGCGCGCTAGTTCCTCGAGCGGCGTGCCGAGCACAAGGTGATCGAAACCCCACCTCGTCGCGATGTGCCCGATGACGAGGACGCGCTGACCGGACCAGCGCGCGAGCAGGTCGGCTATGAAGCTCTGCACCCTCGTGGCCGCCTGCCGCCAGCTCTCGCCGTCCGGATACGGCATGTCGATGTAGTCGGCGCGACCCGCGTGCATCTCGGCGGCGGACGATCCGTTCAGAAGCCCGTAATTGCACTCTCTGAGGCGCCAGTCCAGCAGCACCGGGATGGTGGTGCCGCCGAAGGCGATAGCAGCGGTCTCGGCCGCCCTCGCCAGGTCCGAGCTGAATACCGCAGCGATTCCGTCGGCGCTGCGCCGCCTGCCGAGTTCACCTGCCTGCAGGCGGCCGGCCGCAGACAGCTGGCCTGGCAGCCACCCGGTGGCGATTCCGTTCTCGTTGTCTTCGGTAGTCGAGTGCGTCTCGACGACGATCCGGACGCTCATGGCCTACCTACTATCACCGTCACCGCGCACTCGCCTAAGCCATCGCGGCTGCGGAAATAGGGATTGCTTCCGATTCGCTGCCTCACGCCTTACCGCGAGCCTCGAAGCCATGGACCTGACGCAGGTCCGTGGACCGAGGAGGAAGCGTGTACCACCACCCCGAAATCTCACGAGCCGTCACTTCGGAGCACATCGCTGACTTCCTGCGCACTGCGGAGGCTGCCCGCAGAGGCCGCACTGGCGATGAGCCGCCACGGCCCCGGCGCCATCGGCGCCCCCGGTGGCCCATGGCGGCCCGGCGTGTGCCCGCACCGCAGGCCGGCCCAGGCGCGGCCGCTGGCCGTTCCGGCACCGGCAACCGGAACGGCGCGACGGGATCCCCCGCCCCGCTGGCACCGACCGGCGCACCGAGCCATCAAGGCATGACTGACCACGATGGCGACCAGTCTCGTGTGGCGGCTATGTCCCAGGCGCGCAGCTAACCGGGCGCCCGCAGGCAGAGAGTGGCTGGGTCATGGCGTTCGACTCGATAGCCAAAGGGTGCGGCCGGATCGAAGTGTTGGCCCGCGCTGGCATGCTTAACGATGTGATGACATGCCGCGTTAGCCCTGTCCTGGTCGGAAGGGCCGAGGAGCTCGCGGCACTGCAGGACGCGCTTGCCGCCGCGCAGGCCGGCGCGCCTGCCGCGCTGCTGATCGGCGGCGAGGCCGGGATCGGCAAGTCGCGGCTAATCAGCGAGTTCGCCGCGCGCGCGGACGGCCGGGTGCTGATCGGAAGCTGCCTGGAGCTCGGTGCTTCCGGGCTGCCGTTCGCCCCGTTTACGCAGGTCCTCCGGCAGCTAGTGCGAGAGCTTGGCGTGCCCGGCATCATTAGTCTGCTGTCCGGCCGGGCGAGCGGAGAGCTGGGCAGGCTGCTTCCCGAGCTGGCCGAACCGACAACGCGCGAGGGCGGGCCCTATCCCGGTGAGGCATATCCCGGCGAGGCGCGGGCCAGGCTTTTCGAGCAGGTGCTCGCACTGCTGCAGGGACTGGCGCAGGCCGGGCCACTGACCCTGATCATCGAGGATGCGCACTGGGCCGACAGGTCGACCAGGGACTTGCTGACGTTCCTGATCGGTAATCAGCAGGTTCTGACCGGCTTGCTGATCGTCATTACCTTCAGGTCTGATGAGCTGCACCGCACCCACCCGCTTCGCCCGCTGCTTGCGGAGCTCGGTCGCATTGCCTGGGTCGAGCGCATGGAGCTGCCGAGGCTCTCCAGTGCCGAGGCTGCCGCGCTGATCTCAGCGATCCTGGCGCACGAGCCGGCGCCGGATCTCGCCGACACCGTATTCCGGCGCAGCGAAGGGAATCCGCTGTTCGTCGAGCATCTGATCGGCTGCGAGACCGAAGTGCCCGATTCACTGCGGGACATGGTGCTGGCCAGCGTGCAGCGGCTTCCGGAAGAGACGACAGACCTGCTGCGTGTCGCCAGTGCCGGCGGGACCCGGGTCGGGCATGCGCTGCTTGCTGAGGTCAGCGGACTCAGCGACGAGGACCTGTCGCGCGTGCTTCGGCCCGCAGTTGCCGCGAACGTGCTGTTGGCCGACGCCGATGGGTACCAGTTCAGGCACGCCCTGATCCAGGAGGTCATGCACGACGACCTGCTGCCCGGCGAGCACGGCCGGCTGCATGCGCGCTACGCCGAGGCGATTCAGCTCAGGCCGTCGCTGGTGCCGGCCGGTCGCGCCGCGATCTCTCTCGCGCACCACTGGCACTCCGCGCACGACGTCACCTGGGCACTGGTCAGCGCCTGGCAGGCAGCCTCCGAGGCTGGTCATGCGCTTGCCTATTCCGAGCAGCTGAGCATGCTCTCCCGCGTCCTCGAGCTCTGGGACAATGTGCCCGATGCGGAGGTGCGCATCGGCGCCGATCACATCCGGGTACTTGAGGAAGCCGTCGAAATATCGCAGCTGGCGGGCGAGTCGGAGCGTGGCGTCGCCTTTGCCGCTGCGGCGTTGCGCGAGATCGATACGGCTGCCGATCCGGGGCGGGCGGCGATCCTGCTGGTACGCCGTGGCTCGCTCTGTGAGCAGGGCCACCTGACTGTGGATGGCGGCGACCTGAACGAGGCGCTGCGCCTGGTCAGTGATGGTCAGCACGAGGCAGCGCGGGCGCAGGTGCTAGCCAGCCTGGCGCAGTCGCAGCGCAAGCTGAATGCGGACGCGCAGGCCAGGATGTATGCCGAGGAAGCACTGGAGGTCGCACGGGCGCACCACCTGCCGGCAGTGCAGGCGCGGGCGATGATAACTCTGGCGATACTGGAGCCGGACAGTTACTCCAGGGATAGCAACGCGCTTGACCTGCTCGGGCAGGCGCGAGCCGCAGCCGCCGACGCGCAGGATTACCAGCTGCTCGTACTGGCGGCCATCAATGAATCGCACGTTCTCGAGGGCATGGGCCGGCATGTGGAGGCAGCCGAGGTCGCCAGGACCGGAGTGGCGGACGCGGCAGGCTACGGTCTGTCCCGGACATCCGGCGCGATACTTGCCGTCAATGTGGCGGAGCCGCTGGCCGCGGCGGGCAAGTGGGCCGAGGCCAGCGAGGTCATTGCCAGGGCACTCGGAGCTCCGCTGGCCGGTCCGCACCGGTCGTCACTCTGGCGGCTGGCCGGCGAACTGGCGCTGGCGCGCGGTGACCTCGATGTGGCTCGTCGGGCGCTCTCGAATGCGAGCGAGCTGCTGGCCAGCACGACATACGAGGATCAGAAGCACCTGCCGCACTTCCGCATGGAGTTCGAGCTCGCAGCTGCGGAGGGCCAGCTCGCGAGCGCGCTGGCCACCGCTCGGCAGGTGCTGCAGACCGCCGACCTGCAGACCAGTCCTCGCTATTCCTGGCCGCTGCTCACCGCGGCAGCCCGCATCGCGGCTGATGTGGTCCAGCTGCCGGCTGCGGCCAGAGGCGAGGGTGACCTCGATCTTGCCGACGCGGTGCTGCAGGCCGCGCGCAGCGAGGCCAGGAAGCTTGACGTCGTGGGCCCGGTGCAGACAGCGTTCCGCCGTACGCTCGCCGCTGAGATGGCTCGGGCTGGCCGACCCGAGGCCGAGGCCAGTCCGGACGACCTGGTCCTCTGGCAGGAGGCAGCAGCCGCCTGGGAGGAGCTAGGCGAGCCGTTCGCTCTTGGGCGCGCACTGTACCGGGTGGCAGAGGTCCAGCTTGCCGATCAGGCGGACCGCGGCTCCGCCGCCGAGGCGCTGACCAGGGCCGCCGCGATCGCCCGAGACCTGGGTGCACGGCCGCTGGGCGAGGACGTCGCCTTGCTTGCCCGTCGGGCGCGCATCTCGCTGACCGGAGCCAGTAATGCGGGCACCGGGGTGGGCCGTTCCGCACGGAGCCTCACCGCGCGCGAACTCGACGTTCTCCGGCTCGTCTCAGCCGGACGCAGTAACGCGGCGATTGCAGCGGAGCTGTTCATTTCAACGAAGACGGTCAGCGTGCACGTATCGAACATCATGGGGAAGCTCGGTGCGGGAAACAGAGGCGAGGCCGCGGCCATCGCGCACCGGCTGCGCATATTCGACGAGACGCAGCCGCCACGGACCTGACTCCGGCCGGGCCGCCGGCAGGGCGGCCCGGCCGGGCCTTGGTGAACCGGACCTCAGTGAACCAGCGCCTCGACCTGGTCGATGGCCCAGTCCAGGTCTTCGGCGCTGATGACCAGCGGCGGCGCGAGCCGGATCGTGGAGCCATGGGTGTCCTTGGCCAGCACGCCCCGGCCGGCCAGCTTCTCGCACGCGACCCGGCCGCTGAGGCTGGCAAACTCGATGCCTGCCCACAGTCCGCGGCCCCGCACGTCCCTTACCTTGCTCTGTGGCAGTGCGTTCAGCCGGTCGTGCATGTGAGCGCCGAGCTTGGCCGAGCGTTCCTGGAACTCGCCGGTCGCCAGCATGGCGATGACTTCCCGAGCGACCGCGCAGGCCAGCGGATTGCCGCCGAAGGTGGAGCCATGCTGGCCCGGCTTGAAGACGCCGAGGACCGCGCTGGAGGAGACGACCGCCGAGACCGGCACTATCCCGCCGCCGAGCGCCTTGCCGAGAATGTACATGTCGGGAACGACGTCCTCGTGCTCGCAGGCGAACGTCGCGCCAGTGCGGCCGAGGCCGGACTGGATCTCGTCGGCGATGAACAGCGCGCCGTGAGCGGTACACAGCTCGCGGACGCCGGCCAGCCAGCCGGGCGGCGGCACGAGCACGCCTGCCTCGCCCTGGATGGGCTCGGCTAGCACCGCGACGACCTTGTCGTCCATCGCGTCGGCGAGCGCCGTCAGATCGCCGTAGGGAACCACCCTGAAGCCCGGCGTGTACGGCCCGAATCCGTCACGTGCGTCCGGGTCGGTGGAGAAGCTGACGATCGTCGTGGTCCGGCCATGGAAGTTGCCGTCGAACACGACGATGACGGCCTCGCCATCCGGGACGCCCTTGACCTCATAGCCCCACTTACGCGCCGTCTTGATGGCCGTCTCTACCGCCTCGGCGCCGGTGTTCATCGGCAGGACCATCTCCATGCCTGCCAGAGCGGCGAGCTCGGCGCAGAACGGTCCGAACTGGTCGTGCTCGAATGCCCGGCTGACTAGTGTCACGCGCTCGAGCTGTCGCTGTGCCGCGGTGACGAGCCTGGGGTGCCGGTGACCGAAGTTGATTGCCGAGTAAGCAGCGAGCATGTCCAGATACCGCTTGCCGTCGACGTCGGTCACCCAGGCGCCCTCGGCTGCTGAGATGACCACCGGCAGCGGGTGGTAGTTGTGTGCGCTGTGTGCCGCCGACTGCGCGCGCAGCTGGGCCGCCGACCCAGTGCCTGCTGTGCTTGCCATGTACGTGCCTCTCGCGATTCGCCGACGTTCGGTAGCTATCTCAGTTCGAGGGTGCAGCACTTCGGCCCGCCGCCGGCCTTCAGCAGCTCCGACAGATCAACACCGACCGGGTTGAAGCCCGCGGCCGTTAGCTGAGCTATCAGGCCCGTCGCCTGCACGGGCAGCACTACGTTGCGGCCATCGCTGATGGCGTTAAGGCCGAGCACCTCCGCGTCCTCGTCCTTGGCCTCGATCAGCTCGGTGAAGTGCGACGCTAGTGCGGCCCGCCCCGCGTCGTCGAACGCGGCCGGGTAGTAGGCGACGGTGTCCGCGTCCAGCACGACGAGCGCGGTGTCGAGGTGATAAAAGCGAGGGTCCACCAGACGCAGGCTGATAACCGGACGACCGTAGAGCTCGGTCAGCTCATCCCTGACAGCTTCTTCGCTGCGGAAGCCGTGACCGGCCAGGATGGCGCGCCCGGCGAAGACGATGTCGCCCTCGCCCTCGTTGGGCACCAGCGACTCGCGGATCTGGCCGTAGCCACGACCGCGAAACCAGTTGAGGTACGCCGCAGCCTCCGGCTGGCGCTGCGGATACTTGAACCGAGAGCCGAGCACCTTGCCGTCGATCACCGTTGCGCCGTTCGCGGCGAACACCATGTCGGGCAGCCCAGGCTCTGGAGCGATCCTGTGCACGGTATGGCCCAGGCGCGTGTATGTCTCCGCCAGCCCGCTCCACTGTCGCATGGCCAGCGCCACGTCGACGGGTTTGTCCGGGTCCATCCACGGGTTTATGGAGTACTCCACCGCGAAGTGCTCGGGGGGGCACATCAGGTAGGTCCTCGAGTGCGTGTAGCGGCGCGTTGGCTCCGTCATGGGTCAGGCGCTCCGTTCAGCGGATGATCTGGGCGGATGATCTGAGATCCGGCATGCGAGCCGATGATCTAGGTCAGTCCAGCCTAGAAGTGCGGCGCACCAGGCCGCGCTTGCGCCTCATGCGTCTCAGTGCCGATCTGTTGCGTAATCCGGCTGCCCGAGACCGATTCGTTGCGCAGCTACGGGACCACCAGGCCAGAGCCCAGATCGCTGCCTGACCTTGGCTAGCCGGCCGCCCTGGCGGCGGGGGAGAGCGACCAGGTCTGGCCGTCGGGCGTGTCTGCCACAGAAACCCCCAGGTCAGCGAGCTCGTTCCGGAGCCGGTCCGATGTCGCGAAGTCCTGGCGGTCGCGCGCCGCGGCCCGCTCGGCCAGCATCGCCTCCGCTCCAGCTGGTAGCCGCTCAGCGGTCCGCGGCCGCCCCACCAGGCTCACCAGATCAAGGCCGAGCACGCGGTCGGCGGCCGCGAAGGTCTCAAACTTCGACCCTGCCGGGATGTCCGGGTCCTTGGCGAGCTCCCGCAGCGCCCGCAGCGCCGCCGGGGTATCCAGGTCCTCGTCGATCGCGCCCGAGATCCGGGACCAGTAGTCAGCGCACATGGGTCTGCTCGGCTCGTTGGCCCAGTCGGCCACCTGGTCCCGCCAGCGCCGGACGGTGCTGTCAGCGGCGGTCAGGGTGTCCCAGGTCAGGTTCATCTGCTGGCGGTACCGGTGCTCGAGGAAGGCAAGCCGGACCGCGAGAGGGTCGAGCCCGCGCGCAGTGACGTCCGACAGCAGCACCACGTTACGCGTGGACTTGGCCATCTTGCGGCCCTCGAACAGCACGTGCTCCCCATGGACCCAGTGCTGGACGACTTCGTGCCCGGTCAGCGCGTTGGACTGGGCCCGCTCGTCCTCGTGATGGGGGAACCGCAGGTCAATGCCGCCGGTGTGGATGTCAATCACGTCGCCAAGGCATTGCAGGGACATCGCCGAGCACTCGGTATGCCAGCCTGGAAAGCCGGTGCCCCAGGGCGACTGCCAGGTCAGCTCCCGGCCGGGCGCGGCCCCCTTCCACAGTGCCCAGTCAGCGTGGAACCGCTTGTCTTCATCGACGCTGCTCGAGAGCCTGCTGCCTGGCCGCAGGTCCGTCAGCCGGTTACCGGACAGCGCCCCGTAGTCGGGCACGCTACGTGCATCGAGGTACACCGAGCCGCTTCCGGCGGGGTAAGCGTGGCCGGTCGCTATCAGCTTGCTGATCATGTCGATCATCAGGTCGATCGATTCCGAGGCCCGCGGGGCATAATCCGGCGGAGCGATGTTCAGCGCAGCGCAGTCGGCCCAGAATGCGCTCTCGTAGAACCGCGCAACATCCAGCGCGGACTTACCTTCCGCCCGGGCTTGCGCGAGGATCTTGTCCTCGCCTTCCGGATCGACCTCGCTGTCATCGGCCAGGTGACCGACGTCGGTGATGTTCTGGCAGAGAAGGACGGGTCGAGCGTGGCGTTCGGCGTTACGCCGGATCAGATCGTGGAGCACGAACGTCCGCAGATTGCCGACGTGGGCGAACCGGTACACCGTCGGTCCGCAGGCGTAGATCCGCAATTGACCACGGACTGGCCTGATCTCGGTGACGTCCCGCAGGCGGGTGTCGTAGAGGCTGAACACGCCTGCCAGCCTATGACCTGCTCGCCGCGGCCTTCGCCGGCCGCGCCTGCGGAGACGCCGCGAGCCGAAATGGGTTGATCCGCAGGCGGTGGGTTCGGCGATAATCGCCGCATGCCTGAATCGAGTACGGCGAGCGTCATGGAAGCGCTGGCCAGGGACGTCAAGCTCAGCGTGTTCGTCCGTGACGGAAGGATCGACGCGATGCCCGCCAAGTGGTCTCGGCGCCTGTCGTTGCTGAACGAAGTCGCGCAGGCCTTCGAGCCGGGCGTCCGCTACCCAGAGTCCGAGGTGAACCGAGTGCTCGGCGAAATGTTCAGCGACTACGCGGCGCTTCGCAGGTACCTGGTCGACGAGCAGCTGATGGAGCGCGCTGACGGCGAGTACTGGCGCATCGGCGGTCCTGTTCAGTCATAGCCCAGCTCGGTTAGCCGCGCTAGGAATTCCCGCTGGTGACAGCGGTCGGCCCGTTGCCGTACGGGACAGCGGCGATGACCCCCACCTCGGAGGCTGGCGGGGTCAGCACCATCTGGCTGCGACCAGTCGAAGGATTGAGCCAGAGCAGCGATGAGGTGCCAGGGCAGCTGGTCTGGGTCAGCACGAGCAGGCGCTTGCCCTGGATGGCAACGATGGTGCTGTAGTTGCCGGTGCTGCCGGGAACCGTGATCGCGCCCTGGCCAAGAGGCAGGATGTTCATGCCACCGGGACCGCTGGGTGCTCCCTGGCACTGGCGGAGGCTCATCTGCGTCAGGTAGACCGCACCGTCAGCCTGCCAGGCTCCGACGATGTCACCCTCCCCAACTGGGGATCCTGCCGCGGCCGTCAGTGGCGTGGGTGAGCCGCCGGCTACGGGCACCAGCCAGAGCCGCGATTGGCCGGCGCTGGCGGCGCAGTTGACCAGGACGGTGGTGTCGTTCCACCACGTCAGCGGCATGCAGGACGATGGGTGACCGCCGCCGTTCACGTGCATTCGGCGCGGCTTGCCCCCGGCGGCGTTGCTCAGCACCTGCGTGCCCTCGCCGACTATGCCCCAGACGTCCCTCAGGCCGTCTGGCGAGCTCAGCGCGCATGCGGATTCGCAGCCATCTGGCGCCAGGGTCTCGCCCGCCCTGCGCGGGAGCGAGGCCAGCGAGGCCTCAAGCTGCCCGGCCAGCGTGTAGCGCTGGAGCCGGAACTTGGCCGGTCCCTCACTCACGGCCAGGATGGCCAGGCCGTCGGGCCGGGTGAAACCGAACGGGACCACGCCCGCCGGCATTAGCAGCGGCGCCAGCTGGCCTGTCTGCACATCCAGCAGCTGATAGCTGCCAGCGCCGCCGGAGGTTCCGCCGGTGTCGAACAGCGCCGTCTTGGCGTTACCGGACCACGCCATCAGCTGCGGCTCGGTGCTGCCAGACGATGTGGTGATCGTGTACTTGCCGCCGTCTGGGTCCACCAGGTACGTGGTGTACGCGTACGTGCCGGTACCGGAAGGTTGCCCGGCTGAGTTCGGCTGAGCCGTGGATAGCTCGGCAAGAGCCCAGCCCGTTCCGACCAGCGTCCAGGGGACAGCCGAGAGCTGGCCGGTCTTGCCGGCCGGAAGCATCTGCACCTTCGGCTTAGTGACGACCGATGAGGAACTGTGGCTGCTGGCGGAGGAAGGGCTGTTATGGCCACCGGACGCGATGTACGCGACGCTGCCGATTACCAGCGCGGCGATCGCGCTGCCCGCGATCAGCAGCGTCCTTCGAGACACCGGCCGGCCGGGCCCGGCGCGGTCGGCGGGCATGGCGCCGGCGGTCGGGTAGCTTGCGGCCGCAGCGTAATCCGGCGTATCCGCTGCCGGGACCCCCGCGCGCAGGTCGCCCGCCGGCCGCCGCCCGGCCGCGTGCCTACGCGGGCGAGCCATAGTGGCATCCGGGTCGGCTGCGGGCTGGCCCAGGTCGGGGGCAGCAGGGTCGCCCGCATTGGCCCGCGGCCGATAAATCCCCGGCCAGGTCCCCGAATCCGCCGCCTGCGCTGCGGCAGCGTGCCGGTCGAATCCGGTTTCAGCTCGCCGCCGCTCGTAAGCGTCCTGGGCGGTGGAGAGCACCCACTCTTCGCTGTCGCGGTAGCCCGACACCTCATACCACTGCTGGTATGCCTTGGCATAGGCCTCGCGGATGGCATGGTCCGCGAGAGCGTCATTGCCGGTGAGTTCGTGCATCTGGCCGGTGATGCGCCCGACCGTACGCGCGTAGAAGGCATCGAAAGTCTCAGACTCGGGCATCCGCCCAGCACCTCCCACCGCCGCCCGCAGGAGCGGAAAACCCGCATGTTCGCAGCTCTAGCCAGACATACCGGCAGAGATGGCGCGACGATATTGCTTAGATCGTTATGTATCGGTCAGGTCAGGCGAGCTGGGCCAGCCGGCTGGCGGCGGCCTCGATTCGCTCGTCGGTAGCCGTCAGCGCGACGCGAATGTGCCGGACGCCGCCAGGCCCGTAAATCTCACCCGGCGCGACCAGGATGCCAGCCTCGGCCAGCCGCTGCACTGAGGCGCGGCAGTCAAGGTCTGGGTGCGTCGCCCACAGATAAAGCCCGGCGGGCGAGGGCTCGACGACCCAGCCGGCGGTCCGCAGCGCATCCCTGAGGCGCTCCCGCCGCGCGGCGTAGCGGGCCCGCTGCACTTCGGCGTGAGCGTCGTCGTTCAGTGCCGCGGTCATCGCGGCCTGCACCGGCGCAGGGACGATCATCCCGGCGTGCTTACGAACCTCGAGCAGCTCCGCGATCAGGTCGGCATCGCCGGTCGCGAAGCCGGCCCGGTATCCGGCCAGGTTGGAGCGCTTGGACAGGGAGTGCACCGCGAGCAGGCCCTGATGGGAGCCGCCGCAGGCGTCCGGGTGCAGGACCGACAGGGGCGTTGAATCCCAGCCAAGCTCGATGTAGCACTCGTCGGAAGCGATCACCGTGCCGCGGTCACGACCCCAGCTAACCACCTTCCGCAGGTGCTCAGCCGGAAGGACCTGACCGGTCGGGTTGGACGGCGAGTTCAGCCAGGCCAGCCGGACCCGCTGCGGGCCCAGCGAGAGCAGGCCGTCCGCGGATACCGGTCGAGCGCCTGCCAACCGGGCCCCAACGTCATAGGTGGGGTAGGCAAGCGCCGGGTGCACGACGATGTCACCCGGGCCGCAGCCGAGCAGGGTTGGCAGCCATGCGATGAATTCCTTCGTGCCGATCACGGGCAGCACTGCGGCGGGGTCGACGCTGACCCCGTGCCGTCGGCTGAGCCAGCTCGCGGCGGCCTCGCGGAGAGCGGCCGTTCCCGCCGTGGACGGATAGCCAGGGGAATCGTCCGCAGCGCGGAGCGCCGCCCGCACGACGTCGGGCACCGGATCGACCGGCGTGCCGACGGACAAGTCGACGATCCCGCCCGGATGCTGCCTGGCGAGCTGCGCCGCGCCGGCCAGCGAATCCCACGGGAACGAGGGCAGCCGGGCAGCCAGCGTCGACGGCGCACGCGCCGTCGTGCTGCCGGCCGTCACCGCCCCGTTCCCCGTCTAGTGCTCTGTCTCCTGCGGCGGCAACGCGGCCACGATCGGGTGATCCTTGCCGATCTTTCCGACCTTGGATGCGCCGCCGGGCGAGCCCAGGTCAGCGAAGAACTCCACATTGACCTTGTAGTAGTCCTTCCACTGGTCCGGCACGTCGTCCTCGTAGAAGATGGCCTCAACCGGGCAGACTGGCTCGCAGGCGCCGCAGTCCACGCACTCGTCCGGGTGAATGTAGAGCATCCGCTCACCCTCGTAGATGCAGTCGACCGGGCACTCCTCGATGCACGCCTTGTCGAGCACATCGACGCAAGGCTGCGTGATGATGTAGGTCACTTCCGCGTTCTCCTCTTCCGTCCGCGCCCTGGCGCACCAGCGGTGCGGCTGACCCAAGTATCGCGGCTTCCCACCAGTATCGCGTTCCCGGCGGGATCGGGCACATGCAGCCGACCCTCGGGGAGTTCGCAGGCTATCAGCCGAAGACCACGCTGGCGGTGGCAGGCCGCGCGCGACGCGACGGCTTGAGCGCATCCCACTGGCCCGAGCCCTTATCGGCCCGCCACTCATAGCCGGCATACCGGACGTCCGATATGCCATAGGCGGCTGCATGCGAGACCAGCCAGGCCGCCACGGACCAGCCCTCGCGGGAGTCTTCGACATTCACGGCGGCTGCCGGGTCGCCGGTCACCTTGCCGCCTAGCTCGCCGAAAGCGCCGGTCAGACCCCGTTTGGCAGCAGCCAGCCGGGGCCGTCCGACCGGCGAGCCGTAGCTGCACCAGACTGCATGCGGCTGCGTCCCGGTGAACGCGCGGGCCAGGCTGGTGCCGACGCCTGCGTATTGCTCGTAGGCGGAGCCGTCAGCACTGTGCTGGACATCCTGTGCCGCCTGATCGATCGGCAGGTGCCGGTAGCGCGGCACTTGCACCAGCGCGGCGAAGAACCGGCTGGTCGCGTAGACCGGGTTCTCGATCTCCCGCACCGTTCCCCAGCCCTCGGATGGGCGTTGCTGGAAGACGCCGACGGAGTCCATGGTGCCGTAGTGCAGGTTCGCCAGCTTCGACTCCTGCAGGGCAGTCGCGTAAGCGATGGCCACCGCACGGGTCGGGAGATCCTGGCGGCTGGCCACGCCGGCGATGGTGGCCGCGATCCCGGCCTGGCTGGCGCTCAGCTGCAACTGCTGGCTGCCCTGGCCAGCCACGCACGCGGTCGGCCGCCGCAGCAACTGCGGCGAGGATTTCAGTGCCAGGTAACCGACCACAAGGCCGGCCAGGATGACGACGACCGCGGCCCAGATCCGGGACAGCCGACTGGCTCGGGCTGGCGGGCGGCGGCTCGGCACGGTACGACGCTACCCGCTCAGCGCGGCGAGAAGCGTCGCGCCCGCAGCGGCGCGCCTGCCAGGACAGCACTAGGCTCCGACGCTATGACGCAACCTCCAGTGCCGGGAACGGTGCCATCGGTCCTTTCGGCCGACATTGACGAGCTGTGGGAGCGGCGGGCGGAGCTGACGCCGTCGGACGCCGTCGCCAGGGATCTGGTCATGGCGTCGGTGGACAAGATCGACACTGGGCAGGCCAGGGTCGCCTGGGTGGATCCGGCCGCCGATGAGGTCATCGTGGACGAGCGGGCCAAGCGCGCGATCCTGCTGGCCTTCCGGCTGCTGCCGATGGTGAGCTCGGAGGTCGGGGAGTTCCGCTACAACGACCGGGTACCACTGACGTCGGAGCTCGACGGGGTCCGCGCCGTACCCGGCTCGATCGTGCGGTGGGGCGCTTACGTCGCGCCCGGCGCGGTGCTGATGCCGTCGTTCGTGAACATCGGCGCCTACGTCGACACCGGCACGATGGTAGATACCTGGGCCACCGTCGGCTCGTGCGCCCAGGTCGGCAAGAACGTGCACCTGGCGGGCGGAGTCGGCATCGGCGGGGTGCTTGAGCCGCCGAACGCGCGGCCGGTGGTCATCGAGGACGACGCCTTCATCGGCTCTCGCTGCATGGTGGTCAATGGCACCAGGGTCCGCGCCGGTGCCGTCCTCGGTGCCGGCACGATCCTGACCGACAGCACGCACGTGATCGACGTGGAGACCGGCGAGGAGCTGCCGCGGGGTGAAGTGCCGGGGTGGTCGGTCTGCGTCAGCGGCACCCGGACGCGCAGCTTCGCCGGCGGCGAGTTCGGGATGCCATGCGTCCTGGTGCTCAAGCGGCTGCCCGAAGGCAGCGTCCACGACAAGGCAGCACTGAACGAGATTCTCCGCGACCACGGCGTCGGTTCCTAAGCGCTTCCAGGCCGGGAACGGGCGGCCCGTGGCTGGTCGGCTCGGCGGTGCGCGGCGGTGTCGTGGCTGATCACCGCACCGCGACGGCTACCTTATGGGCCATGAGTCTCTCCGAGCCACGCCGCCGGCTGCGCCGCCAGGGCCCCGCCACGCTGCGCGGTAAGCACATCCCGAAGACGACGACCGATCAGCGGCTGCTCGACTGGCGCGGACCCAGCGATTGGGTGCACACCGACCCGTGGCGCGTGCTGCGCATCCAGGCGGAGTTCGTCGAGGGCTTCGGACTACTGGCGGAGCTCGGTCAGGCGGTCTCGGTCTTCGGCTCCGCCAGAACCCGGCCGGGCACTCCGGAGTACGAGTGCGCGGAGCAGATCGGATCGGGCCTGGCCAGGGCGGGCTACGCAATAATCACTGGTGGCGGTCCGGGCATCATGGAGGCCGCGAACAAGGGCGCGGCCTCGGCGGGCGGCGTCTCGGTGGGGCTCGGTATCGAGTTGCCGCTCGAGCAGGGCCTCAATGAGTACGTCGAGATCGGCCTGGAGTTCCGGTACTTCTTCGTGCGCAAGACTGTGTTCGTCAAGTACTCGCAGGCCTTCGTCGTGCTGCCGGGCGGATTCGGGACGCTGGATGAGCTTTTCGAGGCCGTGACGCTGGTTCAGACCGGCAAGATCACCAGGTTTCCCATCGTCCTGGTCGGCAGCGAGTACTGGGCAGGGCTGCGGAGCTGGATCTACGACACCATGCTGCCGGCTGGCAAGATCTCGCCTTCTGATCCTGGCCTGGTCCAGATCGTCGACGACCCGGCCGAGGTTGTCCGGGTCATAGTCGAGGCGCACACCCTGAGCGCCGGCCGGCAGAATTTCACCGAGATGACCTAAGGATTCCCGGCTATGGTCGGGCGTCAGCATGCCGCCGGCCATGGCACGATTGCGATGTGCCTGTTGCAATCATCCTCGCCGCAGTGGTGATCATCGGCGGCGTGGTGGTGGTCGCCATGGGCCGGGGTGGAGAACTTGCCCGTGAGCGGCCAGATGTGCCCGACTCCGCCGAGTTCCGCACCTGGTCCGACGTTGCCCACTACCGGCCCCCTGCGGCGTTGCTCGGTTATCACGCCAGGACGACTCAGCATGCCCTGTCGCTCATCGCCCGGACTATCGCGGAGCGGGATGCCGAGATCGAGTGGCTGAGAAAGCGGCTCGCCGAAGCGCGGCCAGAATTCGGCCCGTACAGCTCAGATAGCCCGTACGACCCGACCGGGGCGGACGACGGCCCGGCACGCGAAGCTCATCCGGTGCCGGATGCAAGCGCGGCCGGCGTCCGGATCGGCGAGGACGAATGACGGCCGGGCTGCCCGCGGCCGGGCCCGACGGGCTGCTGCGCTGTCCGTGGAGCCTGAGCGCCCCCGAGTACCTCACGTATCACGACGAGGAATGGGGACGACCGGTCCGCGACGATGTGGGGATGTTCGAGCGGCTGTGCCTGGAGGCGTTCCAGTCCGGCCTTTCGTGGCTGACGATCCTGCGCAAGCGGGAGAACTTCCGGCTGGCCTTTCGCGGTTTCGACATCGAGGCAGTAGCCGGTTTCGGCCCCGATGACATTGCGCGGCTACTTGCCGATCCCGGCATCGTGCGGAACCGGGCCAAGATCGAGGCCGCGATTGCCAACGCCCAGGCGACGCTGCGGCTGCCGGCCGGGCTGGCCGATCTCGTCTGGCAGTACGCCGAGGACGAGCGGGCGGCACCGGTGAGCCTCGCCGATGTTCCCGCCACGACGGGCCAGTCCAAGGCCCTGGCGAAAGACCTTCGCGGGCGGGGGTTCAGGTTCACCGGTCCGGTCACTGCCTACGCCACGATGCAAGCTTGCGGCATCGTCAACGATCACCTGGCCGGGTGCGTCAGCCGGAACGGCGCCGGGGCCGAGCGCTAGCGATGCATCCCGGTTGCATCCCGGTTGAGGTGGCCCGCGCCTGTTCGGTTCCGTCCGCGGGGTTACTTCTACTTACTTGTAATTTAAAGGCACCGGATTTCTAAATCGCGCAGCCTTTCTAACCGCCGCGGCTGAATCAGCCCGCCGGGAAAACGGATGGCGAAAGCGGTCCTATGCGCCCTCGGCGGCCAGGCATGCGGGCGCCTGCTGCGAGCAGCACTGCCGTGCTGGCAGGCAGTAACGCTGCGGTGCAGAGCCACGTTTCGTATGTTGTTCGCCGGCCGATCTGTCGTGGTGCTGTCTCCGCAGCTTTGCCAGTACGGCCGACATCGAAGCGCGACCGGCTTGCCATTTGACGCGACATTAACCGTGTTTCCATTGCGAAACTTCGCACAATGCTCATAATCTGAGCTGCGAAGAGGCTTACTCGGGAGGGCGGAGGAGCATGCGGCCGCCAACGCCTGCCGATACCGGCGGGAACATGCTGGGCGCACCTGCGGTCGGCGATTCCCGTCGCGGCGACTCCGGGCGCGGAGTAGTGCAGGTCGGCGGGAGCATTCCAGTGCCGGCGGCCGGCATGCTTGCGGCCCCGGTCGCGGAGGCGCTGGCCGTTCTGCCCGAGCCGGGCGAGCGGCTTATGCATGCTGGGATCAGTAACGGCGGATGCTTCGCCCGGCCGCTGCCGATCGACACCACCTGCGCGTCGGCCGCGCGGCGGTTCTTCCGGGAGGCGCTGTCGAGCCTGCCGATCCCGTCCGGAATGCTGCACGACGGCGTCACTATGGCAAGCGAACTGGCGGCCAATACGCTGCACGCGCAGCGCAACGTGGCCGTTGGCGCGGCGCGTCCGCGCTCGGCGCCGGGCATCCCGGAGATCTGGCTGTATCTGCGCGGTACCGGCCGCACCCGTGAACTCGTCTGCAAGGTCTTCGACACCGAGCGAGGCTGGACTGTCGGCGAGGATCCGGGCATGTCCAAGGCGCCGCTCGATTCGGTAAGCGGCCGTGGCCTCCAGGTCGTGGCAGGGCTGTCCGCCGGACAGTGGGGCTGCCATCTCACCCGGTCGCGGCTTGGCAACTGGAAGGTGCCGGGCAAGGCCGTCTGGTTTGCGCTGCGGATACCTCCGGCCCTCCTGCCTGACCATGTCGGCCGATCGGGCTACGGTCCGGAGTGGCTTATGGACGAGCTTGAAGCAATGCTGGCCGACCGCGGGCTCAACAGCATCGTCCGTGCTGACCTGGACGGCACGTCGGTGCTGTCGATCAGTCGCCACCTCACGGTCTGGCGTCATGGCGGCACCGTCTCCTGGCGGTCACCGTCAGGCCACTACCAGAGGACGGAGCTGGCCGATCTGGTGGACGTGACCGAGCAGATCGTGTGCGCGCATGAGGAGACGGCACTCGGCGATCCAGTGACCGTCTAGGGGTCTCAGCGGCCCCGGTAGACCGGAGCCTCCTTGTTCACGAATGCGAGCGTTGCCGCCCGGTGGTCGTCGGTGCTTCCGAGCCGGACCTGGAGGTCGGCCTCCTTGTCCAGCGACTCGCGCAGAGTGTGGCTGGTCGAGTAGAGCTGAGCCTCCTTGATGGCTGCGTACGCAAGCGTTGGCCCGGCAGCTAGCCGGGCCGCCATGGCGGCCGCGGCCTGCGGTAGGTCTGCGTCTGGTACTACCGAGGTCAGCAGGCCGAGCTGAAGCGCGGCCGCCGCGTCGATCGGCTCGGCGAGCATCAGCATCTCCGCGGCCTTAGCCGTGCCGACCAGCCGTTGCAGCGTCCACGAGGTGCCGGAGTCCGCGCCCAGCCCGACCCTGGCGAAGGCGAGGAGCAGGCTGGCCCGCTCCGCCGCGATGCGGAAGTCGCATGCGAACGCGAGCCCGGCGCCGGCGCCCGCGGCCACGCCGGGCAGCGCCGCGATTACCGGCTTCGGCATCCCGGCGATCGTCTCGATAATCGGGTTGTAGTGCTCCCGGACCGTGTCGAGCGGCGCTGAGTCGGATGCCAATAGCTCTGCGTGCTCTCGCAGGTCCTGGCCGGAGCAGAACGCCTGGCCTGCGCCGGTGAAGATGACTGCCCGCACTGTCTCGTCGGTGCTGCAGTCCCGCAGTGCCCCCAGGAGGGCGACCTTGGCCTCCGCCGTCAGGGCATTCCTCGCGGCGGGCCGGTTGATCGTTATCGTTGCGACCGCGCCGTCGACTTCGTGGAGCACCGTATCTGCCACTTGACTGCCATCCCTCATGATCACGAAGCCCCCGGCACCGCGGGGCGTCAGGCGGTCGTCACGACAACATCTGCCGGGTTCTGACGATAGGGCATGCGGATGGAGTGCGGCGTTGCCGCGCGTGCCAGCGTGGGCCTGTCGGTCCTAACCCTGGGCAGCGGGTCCGGTTTCGCCCGAAGTTTGACGGGACGACTGAGCGGTCAGAATCGGGACACAATGCCCCGGCAGGAGGCCGGAGGGCGAGTTTTGCGGAGTGCCCAGGTATCTGCTGATATCGGGCTTCGATGGTCGGGAACGCTGATCGTTAGCGTCGGGCGGCCTAAGCCTGGATAATAGAGGGACTGATCGAGATGTATGTGGCTGGCTGGAGTACCGCCAGGCGCCCTCCGCCGGGCCCATCCGGCGGCCAGGGTTCGGTGCGGCCCCACGGCATGGAAGGGGAGCAGGATGGCGGCGATGAAGCCGCGGACGGGTGACGGTCCGCTTGAGGTCACCAAGGAGGGCCGCGGCATCGTCATGCGCGTGCCCCTCGAAGGTGGCGGCCGACTAGTGGTCGAGCTCACCCCGGACGAGGCGCGTGCGCTGGGCGAGGCACTCAAGACCACCGTCGGCTGACGCCCGCCGCTCTCTGTCGCTAGCCTCCGGCTGCCGCTGGCTTCCGGCTGCCGCCGGGCCTCCGGCTGAGGTCCTGCCAGGTGAAGTGCTGCTGCCTGGCACTCTGGCGGGGCTGTCGGCCTATCCGGCCTGCTTTGCCGCCGCTAGCAGGCCATTGCCGATCGGCAGCAGGAGGGGCACGAGGCGGTCATCCTCGCGCACCTGCTCGCGTAGCTCGGCTGCCGCGGCCGCCTCAGCATCTGTCGGCATCCGCTCGGTGTTTGTGCTTCCTGGCAGGACGGCGTTGAAGAGCATGATCCCGCCCGGCCTGAGCAGCCGCAGGGCGCTAAGGAGGTAGTCGCCGAACTCCAGGCGGTCCGCGTCGCAGAACACGATGTCGTACGCCCCGTCGGCCAGTCTCGGGAGCACCTCGAGTGCGCGGCCGCCGATGAGCCTGTACCGGCTGGGCGGGAAGCCAGCCGCGACAAAGGCAGCGCGTGCCAGGCGCTGATGTTCCGGCTCGGAGTCGACTGACGTCAGCACGGCACCCGGACGCATGCCGCGGAGCAGCCAGATGCCCGAGGTGCCGCATCCGGTGCCGATCTCGACAACTGCCCGAGCGCTGATGGCGGCAGCGATGAACCGGAGCGATGCGCCAGTCAGCGGGCTCACCGGCGCTGCGCCGCCTACCTCGGCCGCATTCCTGCGGGCGCTGATCAGAGCTTCATCCTCGGGCAGGAAATCGTCAATGTAAGCGAGGGTGCCCGCTGAGATCGAAATGACTACCTCCCCATGGCCGTCCGTTCCGGTCGTGGTCGTTAACAGGCCCCGGCCTCTCAGGGCCGCAGCCTAGCGGCCACTCGGGTCGTCCGGGAACCCGCCGGGTAACCTCGTACGTTAAGCGCGTGCAAAGGTAGTCGGGCATGCCTTGGCAAGTCGCGAATGATCAGGCGGAAACAGGCAATAAGAACTGTCGCCGGATCGCATCAGGTTCGCGCCTCGCGGCGGTCCGGCGGCTGGGCGCACGCCGGGCGGCCGATAGCGGGAACAAACACCGGCCCGGCAGAGGTTGGGGTGGGTACGGGGCTTTGGAGGGTGTGGAGCCGGTGCACGGGGAAATGGTGGAGCAGGCAGGGCTAGCCGCCGAGGCGACAGAGGCGACGATCTGGACTCCGCCAACCTGGGAAGCAGTCGTCCGCGAGCACTCCGCGCGTGTGTACCGGCTGGCCTACCGCCTCACCGGCAACAGCCACGACGCCGAGGACCTGACGCAGGAAGTGTTCGTGCGGGTGTTCCGCTCGCTTGACAGTTATATTCCCGGCACGTTCGAGGGGTGGCTGCACCGGATCACGACCAACCTCTTCCTCGACATGGCGCGCCGACGCCAGCGAATCAGGTTCGAAGGCCTGGCCGACGAGACGGAGTCACGTCTGGGCGGCTCGGAACCCACTCCTGCGCAGGCGTTCGACGACCGGCATCTCGACGGCGACATCCACGCCGCGCTGATGGCTCTGGCGCCCGAGTATCGGGCTGCAGTGATTCTTTGCGATATCGAGGGTCTGTCCTACGAGGAGATCGCTGACACCCTCGACGTCAAGCTCGGTACCGTGCGCAGCAGGATCCATCGTGGCCGGGCTCAGCTGCGCCAGGCTCTGGAGCACCGCAGGCCGCGCCGGCTGGGCGCGCCGGTGCCGCAGCCGAGGCTGCACATGGACGTGCCGGTGCCAGAAGGGGGTCAGCCATGACTCACCTCGGCCGGCGGCTGTCTGCGCTGATCGATGGCGAGCTCGATCCCTCTGAGCGCGAGCGCGTCCTCATCCACATGACCAGGTGCGGCTCCTGCCGCGATGAGGTAGCGGCCCTGCGGATGCTGAAGCGGCGCATGAGCGCGCTCGGCGAGGCAGCAGCAGGTGCAGCGCTCGCTGGTCTTACCGGGCGGCTGATGGGCCTGAGCGACTCTGTCCTGGCCGGCGGCATGCCGACGGCCGAGGCAGCATGGCCACCCACCGATCCGGTCGGCGGCTGGCAGGTTCCCAGCCAGGGCAGCAGGCCAGAGCAGCGATTCGGCAAGTACTTTCTGGCCGGATCGTTGGTCGTGTTCCTGGCCGGCCTTGGGACCGCTGCCTTCATCGCCGGCGGCGAGCCGCAGGCCCAGGCTCCGTCATCTCCTGCCACGCCCTCGGTCGACGTGATGATGGTCCCGCGGCCCGCGGACGCGCCAGGCGACCGGATACTGCACCGGAGCCGCCTCCACCCGGCTCCTGCGGCGACGCCGCCGCGCTAGCCGTACCCTGCCATTCCCAGCTCCGCGCGGTGCCGCGGTGCAGGCAGGCATGCCTATTCCGGGCCGGTTCAGGGGATAGCTCGACTGGAGACGGCTGGTCGCATCCGACCTCTGGGGGCCGTCACGGGGAGGCAGCGGATGTCCGATCAGCCTGCGCAAGGCGGCGTCGGCCCGCCTGGCCCGGCAGACCGGTACCGGCACGACTCAGCGGACCACACTGATCCGGACCCCGCGGCTCACCCAGACCCGATGGGCCAGCGCACCAGTGATTTCGGGCGATTCGACTGGTTCGTCGATTCGGCGCATTTCGGGATACGCGGCGACACCGAGATGAGCCCTGGGCGCAGCGACTCAGAGACCCGGGCCGGGCTACCTCACTCGCTGCAGGGCTGGCGCCTGGTGGTTGGCGTTTGCGGGCTGGCGCTCACGTGCACCCTGCTCGGCGGCATGATCGGCGGGCTCGTCGCGGTGACTGATGTCGCTAGCCACACCGACCCGACCTACAACGTAGGAGCAGTGCCCCGCCCCGCACCGATCGACCGCCCGGCCGACTCCATTCCAGGCATTGCCGCGCGTGACACGCCGGCCGTAGTGATGATCAAGGTCAACGGAGCCGCGGGAACGGGATCCGGGTTTGTCATCAGCGGCGGTTACATAGTCACTGACAACCACGTCGTGACCTTGGACGGCCTCGTCCGCAACGCCTCGCTCCGGGTCTACTTCAGCAACGGCAAATCCGCGCCCGGTGAGCTGGTCGGCCGTGATCCGTACTCCGACATCGCCGTGCTGAAGGTAGCGGGGCTGACCGGCCTTCCGGCCCTGCCTCTTGGCAACTCGGCGACTGTCGACGTCGGGGACCCGGTCATTGCCATCGGCTCCCCGCTCGGCCTGGCCGATACCGTGACCAGCGGAATCGTCAGTGCTGTCAACCGCCCCGTACAACCGGGCACGGGTGACGGCTCGTCGCCCCAGGTATTTTACGACGCCATCCAGACCGATGCCCCGATCAACCCAGGTAACTCAGGCGGTCCGCTGGTCAACGCCCGCGGCCAGGTCATCGGCGTCGATGCGGCGATCGAGACGCTGGGCGACAACCCCATCACAGGTACCCAGGGCGGCAGCATCGGCCTCGGCTTCGCCATCCCTGTCGATCAGGCCCGCCGGGTCATCGTGCAGCTGATCAGGACCGGCCACGCCTCCCATTCGGTCATCGGGGCCACCCTGAATCAGAGCTTTGCTGGCAACGGCGCGCAGATCGAGGCTGCAGGCCAGCGCGGCGTCCCGGCCGTGGTCCCAGGCGGCCCCGCTGCACGCGCCGGACTGCACGCCGGTGACGTCATTACCGAGCTCGGCAGCCAGCCGATCATGAGCCCGGACTCGCTGCTCGATGCGATCAGGTCGCTGGCTCCGGGCTCCACTGTCGGGGTCAGCTACACCCGGCACGGACGAATGCGGCACGCTCGGATCACGCTGGGCTCTGCCGGGTCCTGACCAGTCTTCACCGAATGGTTGACGTGCGGGCATTCTGAAGGGGGCTGCGTACCGGCTACGCTGTCATGGCAGGCCAATGGCCTGCGTGATCCTAGCTCTCGGGAGCCTGCCGGTGTTTGACCTGGATCTGTCGAAGATCGTGGTGCTCGGTGTAGTCGCCCTGATCGTCTTCGGGCCGGACCGCCTGCCGGGCATTGCCGCTCAGGCTGGCCGGGCACTGCGGGAGCTGCGCAAGATGGCCGACGGCGCTAAGTCGGAGCTGCAGCAGAATCTCGGGCCCGAGTTCAGTCAGTTCGATCTCAACGACATCAATCCCAAGCACTTCGTCCGCAAGCACCTGCTTGATGATATTGGCGACCCTATGGGGTTGAGCAGCCTCGCCGACTCCAATGGGAGCAATGGGGCGAACGGTAGTAACGGGATAACCCTCGCAGGCAGCGCCGCGCCGACCGTGACACTGTCACCGGGTGAGCGGCCGCCTTACGACGCCGAGGCCACCTGACCGGCGCTGCGACCGTGGTCCCCAAGCCGCCCAGCCGGTAGGGCCTGCGGAGAACCCGGGATCAGACTGGCGTGAGGCCCAGCTGCCGCCCGGCGAGGCTGCGGGAACGGCCAGCCAGGCTCTCGGCAACCTTCCGGAGCTGCTGTGATGCCGGCGCGTCTGGATCGGAAAGCACCAGCGGCACGCCTGAGTCACCGGCCTCCCGGAGCCTGGGGTCGATCGGGATTTCGCCGAGCAGCGGCACCGGCGCCCCGGTGAGCCTGGTCAGAGTGCCCGCAACCGCAGCGCCGCCACCAGCGCCGAACACGTCTACCCGCTCGCCGCAGTGCGGGCACGGCAGGTACGACATGTTCTCGATCACACCCACGACCCGCTGATGCAGCTGGATGGCCAGCGACCCGGCGCGTTCGGCCACCTCGGCCGAAGCCAGCTGTGGTGTCGTAACGACGAGCAGTTCGCTGCCCGGCACCAGGTGCGCGGCCGAAATGGCGACATCACCAGTGCCGGGCGGCAGGTCGAGCAGCAAGATGTCCAGATCGCCCCAGAAGACGTCGGCGAGGAACTGCTGCAGCAGCCGGTGCAGGATCGGGCCGCGCAGCGGCAGCGGCTCATTGCCCTTCTTCAGCATGCCGCTGGAGATGGTCCGGACACCGTGCGCGGTTGGCGGCATGATCATCTGCTCGACCTGGGTTGGCCGGTCTGTGACTCCCAGCATCCGCGGCACCGAGTGCCCGTAGATGTCGGCATCCAGCAGGCCAACATTCAGGTCGAGTGCGGCCAGCGCAGCGGCCAGGTTGACGGTCACTGACGACTTGCCAACTCCGCCCTTGCCGCTGGCGATCGCATAGACCTTGGTCAGCGAGCCCGGCTTTGCGAACGGGATCTCCTTCTCCGGCTTGCCGCCGCGCAGCGTGGTCTGCAGCTCGCGGCGCTGCTCCTCGCTCATCACGTCTAGATCGACCCGGACGGCGGTGACGCCAGGCAGCTTGCTGACGGCGGCGGTCACGTCCCTGGTGATGGTGTCTCGTAGCGGGCAGCCCGAGACCGTGAGCCACACGCCGACGAGAATCACTCCGCCCGGCGTGACCTCGATGCTCTTGACCATGCCCAGGTCGGTGATCGGGCGGTGAATCTCCGGGTCATTGACGGTCGAGAGCGCCTGGGCGACCTGCTCCGGCGTGGGCAGGGCAACGCCAGAAGCCGCTGGCACTGAGTCTGTGGGCATGGCCCCATGCTACGGCTGCAGGAGGCGTGCCCATTCAGGTACAGCCGGCCCGGCTATGCTCTGGCGGCGTGACGGCACGCGCATACCGGCCCAGGAGGACAACGCTGGCGGTTCCTGCCAGCAATCCCCGGTTTCTTATCAAAGCGCGCGAACTTGCGGTCGACGAGGTTTTCATCGACCTAGAGGACGCGGTAGCGCCCGCCGAGAAAGAGCAAAGCCGCTCGGTAGTGGCGCAGTCGCTCCGCGACGGCGGCTGGGGCACCAAGACCAGGGCAGTCCGAGTGAACGACGTCAGGACCGGCTGGGCCTACCGCGACGTGGTCGACGTAGTCGAGCAGGCCGGCGAATGGCTCGACACGATCGTGCTGCCGAAGGTGATCGGCCCGCTGGACGTCGCCTGGCTCGACCTGTTGCTCACCCAGATCGAGCAGGCCACCGGTCTGGCGGCCGGACGGATTGGGATCGAGGCCCAGATCGAGGACGCAGCCGGGCTAGCTGCCGTTGACGCGATCGCGGCGGCATCGTCGCGGCTGGAGGCACTCGTATTCGGGCCGGCCGATTTCATGGCCAGCCTGGGCATGCGTTCCCTCACCGTGGGTGCGCAGCCGGCTGGGTACGCCCTGGGCGACGCGTTCCACTACGCCCACATGCGCATCCTGGTGGCGGCCAGGGCGAACGGGCTGCAAGCGATCGACGGCCCGTTCGCGGCGATTCGCGACCTTGACGGGCTCAGGGCGAGCGCGGCCAGCGCTGCTGCGATCGGCTTTGACGGCAAGTGGGTGCTGCACCCCGGCCAGGTCGACGTGGTGAACGCCGAGTTTTCCCCCTCGCAGGCGGACTATGACCGAGCCGAGCTGATCATCGAGGCCTATGAGTACTACACGAACGTGCAGCGGCGCGGGGCCGCCATGCTGGATGGCGAGATGATTGACGAGGCATCCCGCAAGCTGGCTATGGTCGCGGCAGCCAGAGGGCGCGCGGCCGGGCTGCAGCGAACCCGGCGGTTCGAGCCGCCTGGGCAGGCCACGGGCTCCTGAAAACACGGGCGAAGGGGTAGCTGCGTGTCGACAGCCGTGCCGCGGAACCTGATGCGCGGCCGCGGCGAGGGGGCCGAGCGGGTCGCCAACGTGGAGCTTTTCTTCGACCTCGTCTACGTGTTCGCCGTCACTCAGCTGTCCCATTACCTGCTGCGTCATCTCACGGTGACCGGTGCGCTGCAGGCTGCGCTGCTACTGGCGATGGTGTGGCTGCTATGGGTCTACACGGTGTGGGTGACGAACTGGCTCGACCCGGTGCAGATCCCGGTCCGGCTGATGCTGCTTGGCCTGATGCTGGTCAGCTTGGCGATGGCGGCGGCGCTGCCGATCGGCTGCGGCTACGCGGTCATGCAGATCGGCCGCAGCGTGTTCACAGTGTGGGCGCTGCGCGGGCAGTCGCTGCGTGCGAACTTCGAGCGCATCCTCGCCTGGTGCTGCGTGAGCGGAGCGCTCGCAATCGGCGGCGGCTTGACGTCGAGCAGCGTACTCAGGGCCGTGCTATGGCTGCTGGCTGTTGGCGTGGATCTGGCCGGCGGCGCTGCCGGGTTTTACACGCCAGGGCTTGGCCGGTCCACGACCAAGGAGTGGACCATTCAAGGCGGCCACTTTGCCGAGCGGTGCCAGGCGTTCATCCTGATCGCGCTTGGCGAGTCCATTGTGGTTATCGGAGCTACCTTCGCTGGGCTGCTCGGGCCGCGCGGGGCCTTGTCGTCCCCGCACGCGGACCGGCCCGCCATCATCGCTGCGTTCGCGATCGCGTTCGTGGGCAGCGCCGGGTTGTGGTGGCTGTACTTCGACCGGAGCGCGGGCGAGGGAGCACGGCTTATCGCCCAGTCAGCTGACCCAGGCCGCCTGGGCCGATCGGCTTACCACTTCATTCACCCGATCATGGTCGCCGGGATCATTGTCTTCGCGGCTGCCGATTACGTCGTGCTGATCAGGCCTGACGCTGTCGGCGTCGGGTCGACATCGTGGCTGATCCTGGGCGGTGCCGGCCTGTACATTGCCGGGCTCGTGGCGTTCAAGCTGAACGTCTGGGGTCGCTTGTCCTGGCAGCGGGCGGCCGCTCTTGTCGCCCTGGCGCTGCTTGGCCTCGTCGCACCGCACGTGACGGCTCTGGTGCTGAGCGCCTGCACGGCGGCAGTCGTCGTCGCCGTGGTGGTTGCCGATTATGTCCAGGCCCGGCCGGCCGCCGACGAGCGCGCGCGGCCACTCCGCAGCTGATTCCGGCACTGCTTTGCCATAATGCGAAGATGCATAGCCATTTGAAGTTAACGGCGGTCGCCTTAGCCGCCGCGGCGGGGGCTGTCTTCAGCCTCGCGGTCCCTGGAGCTAGCGCTGCGCCGGCCGCGCGGTGGCGCGCAACCGAGGTGCGCAGCCCATCCGGCGGCAGCTACGGCATCCTTTACGGCGTCGCATGCACTGGGGCCGCGTCGTGCCTGGCCGGCGGGACCTACTATTCGGCGTCCCACAGCACACTGCCCATGATCGCTGTGCGGTCGGCAGGCAAATGGTCGATGGGGCGCACAATAAGGCTGCCAGCAAATGCCCTGTCGGGCGTGGACCAGTCGGCGACTGGGCCGTCTGTGGCGTGCCCGGCCAGGACGTCATGCGTGGCAGTCGGCAGCTACCGCACATCAGCAGGCCTCGGCGGCTTCATAGCGACCGGTTACGGACGTAAGTGGGGCAGGGCCTTCTCGCCGTCGTGGCCGAAGGGAACCATAAAGCCGCCGGTCGGTTACCTGACCGGGGTGAGCTGCAGCGGTCGCGGAACGTGCGTGGCGGTCGGCGGTTACACCAACGCAGCCGGAAATGGTGAGCCGATGGTCGTGGCCGAGTCGCACGGCCGGTGGGGACGCGCAGCCGCCATCCAGCTGCCGTCCAATGCCGTGGCTAACCCCGATGCTCACCTCACGGCCGTCAGCTGCCCGAAGGCAGGGGACTGCGTGGCCGTCGGTACCTACACCATCAAGGACAACCAGGGCGAGGCGCTGGCAGCTGCGGAGACGAAGGGTCACTGGCGCCGGGCGACCGAGATACGGCTGCCCAAAGTCACCGTCGAGCCCTTGGCTGAGCTGGAGTCGGTCAGCTGCGCCTCGCCCGGCTCGTGCGTGGCTGTCGGCAGCTATGTGACCGGGTCGGCGACGGACGCGCTTGCCGTGGCCGAGTCTGGCGGCCACTGGCGACGGGGCGTGGGCCTGACCTCACTGCCATCAGGCGCCGTCCAGGGCGGCAGCGCCAGCGCCAACCTGAATGGCGTCAGCTGCACCGCTTCCTCGTGCCTGGCAGTCGGCGAGTACCTGGACAATCAGGGCGGCGAACTGAGCATGGCGATCAGCGAGTCAGGCGGGAGATGGGGCCGGGCCACCGGGGTCGGCCTGCCGTCGCATGCGGCCTCCGGATCGGCGCAGGATGCTGACCTGTTCGCCGTCGCGTGCCTACGTGGCGGCTCGTGCACGGCGGTGGGCGACTACACCAGTAAGTCGAAGGTCCTTGAGGCCATGGCGGCAACCAAAGGCAGGTAGCGCTGGCGCCGAGACCGCCCGCTGACGCGTATAGCGGCAGATTGCGTCACAATGCCAAGCTAGGTCAT
>Ga0335072_10002381_pt1 | contig 29202 bp, 21 predicted proteins | sample Lox_Sample_21_FD_206725 | JGI IMG/M metagenome (GOLD analysis project Ga0335072, IMG submission 206725) | Soil microbial communities from Loxahatchee National Wildlife Refuge, Florida, United States - Lox_Sample_2.1 | ecosystem: Environmental > Terrestrial > Soil > Wetlands | place: USA... | reverse complement strand
CGTGGCGAGCGCAATGGGGGTGAGGTGCGATGCCATGACCGTCGCCGCGCCGAAAGCAGCCACTTCGAGTACCACTTGAGACGCGGCGGGGAGCCCGAGTTGCAGCAGGGCACGGATGCGGACCCAGTCGGGGCGAGGCCAGTGGGCGAAGAGAGCGTGCCCGCGTTCTTTCTCGTGGACCCAGGCCGCGTAGACGAGGACAGCGGCCATGTAGATGCGGGCGAAGACGGTGGAGAGAGCGGAGCCGGCGACGCCAAGGGCCGGGAATCCAAAGTGGCCGTAGATGAAGATCCAGTTGAAGGCGAGGTTGACGAGATTGGCGCTGATGAGTGCGAAGGTGACGGGCCGAACGCGCGCCACACCCTGGAGGTAGCGGCGGAATCCACCGTAGACGAGCAGCGGAAAGGTGCCCCAGTTGAGGATCGAGACGTAGGAGCGGGTGAGGAGGGCGACGGTGGGATCGACGCCGTGGCCGGTGAAGAGGCGCTCCGCCGCCAGCATAGCGAGCATCAGCAGCGGCGTGAAAGCCATGGCGATGTAGATGGCCTGGGCGAGGGAGCGGTGGCAATCGTCAAAGCGGCCTGCGCCCCAGGACTGCGAGACGAGCGTGTCGAGGCCAAGCAGCAGGCCGATGCCGAAGAGAGATGGCGCGTAGTAGATGGCGTTGCCCAGACCGACGGCGCCGATCGCGTCCGGCCCGAGGCGGCCGACCATGATGAGGTCGACGATGGTCATCGTCATCCAGCCGAGTTCAGAAAGGACAACGGGGATGGCGAGGGCGAGCAGGGCGCGCAGTTCTTCGCCGAGGCGGGAGGGATGCGCGTGCTGCTCGAAGACCTCGACGATGGGCGATGGCGTGTCGCCGGCGTGAACCGGAACGTCCTGCACCTGGCCGGCCTGGATTTCTTCGCGGGACATAAAAAAGGATCAGGGATGGACTATTGTAGACGGGCTGTCGCGGGGGTCCGAGGGAGGTGCAGCCGACGGGGAAAGGCGGACTCTGCGTGGTAGATTTGAGGTAGCGTGCAAGGCGCAACCGGCACGGCGTCAGGGCCTGCCGAGGATGCGGAGAGATGGCCGAGTGGCTGAAGGCGCACGCTTGGAAAGCGTGTTTAGGGGAAACTCTAACGTGGGTTCGAATCCCACTCTCTCCGCCAGAATCTGACCGGGATCGACGCGACGAGGTCCTTCGGCTCCGCTCGGGATTTCGTCTGCGGGCTCAGGCGGTCGGCGCGGGCGCGCTTGATCCTGGGCTGCGCATGTCCGCGAAGGAATAGAACGCGATCAGGACATAGGCGAGAGCCGGGACCAGATACGCGACCGCCAGTCCACCGAAGCGGACGGAGACGAGGCCCATGGTCAGGGTGAGGAATGCACCGCCGATGATGGCCATGACGATCAGCGAGCCTCCCAGTTTGGCGGTTTCGCCGAGGCCGCGAATGCCCAGGGCGAAAATCGTGGGGAACATCAGCGACATGAAGAAGCTGGTCAGGAGCAGAGCGGCCGCGCCGGCCCATCCGGGAAACAGAACACCGACGGCGGCCAGAACGGTATTGATGATTGCGTAGACGGCCATGAGGCGGCTGGGCTGGACAAAACGCATCAGCCATGCGGAGAAGAATCGGCCGATGAGAAACAGCACCAGGCTGCCGGTGAGGCAGTAGCCCGCGGCTTTCTCCGGCTCGCCGGTGTAGGCCTGGATGTAGGGAATGAGATAGCTCCAGGTCCCGACCTGCGCGCCGACATAGGCGAACTGCGCCACGACGGCCATGACGAAGTGCGGACGCAGCAGCAGGTCGATGGTGCGATGCGATCCTGGGGCACGGTCTTCCTCAGCGGCCAGGGATGCAGGGAAGCGCGTGCTGGCGATGAGGATCATCATGGTGAAGGTGACGGCGGCCAGAACCAGATAGGGTGCGATGACGCGCAGCGTTTCAGAATGCAGATAGGCACCGTAGGCATGGCGCGCCTGCAGATCGGCGACCTGTTGCGGCGAGAGCTCCACGCCGGAAAAGATAAAGATGGTGCCGATGAGCACGCCGGTGATCGAACCCAGAGGATTGAAGGCCTGGGCGAGGTTGAGACGACGCGCGGCGCTGCGCGGATCGCCCAGCTGAGCGATGAAGGGGTTGGAGGCGGTCTCAAGAAACGACAGGCCGCTGGCGATGATAAAGAGCGCGATCAGAAAAAAGGAGTACCGGCCCACCTCCGCGGCGGGCCAGAAGAGCACCGCGCCAACGCTGTACAGGCAGAGGCCGATGACGAAGCCGGACTTGTAACCGAGGCGCCGCATCACCAGCGCCGCGGGCATGGCGAGCACGAAGTAGCCGAGATAGAACGCGAACTGGACGAGGCCGGCCTCGAAGCGTGTTATCACGAACGACTTCATGAACTGGCGGATGAGGACGTCGTTGAGGTTGTTGGGAATTCCCCAGAGGAAGAACAGCGTGGTCACCAGAGCGAAGACCAGCTTGTAGCCCTGAGGGACGAGAGGAGCGTTGGCCTGGGGCGACGGCTGCGCCGGGTCGATTCGCGATGCGGATGCGTGGGTCATGCGGTCGGCGCGGGCCGGCTCTCCTCGTCGAATGTGATCATGATTTTGGTGTAGCGGCTGGGATCGTCGCTCCAGGCACGCAGAAGGTCGGGAGTGCGGGCCATCGGGGCGATCGTACCGATGGCAGCGTCGACCGGGAAGCGATGCTGTTCGAGCATGCGGATGACCTGCCGGAAATCCTCGGGCAGCGCGTTGCGGGAGCCCAGGATATTCAGCTCTTTCTGGACAAAAAGGCGCGTCTCGTAGGTCACGGGCTCTTTGGTGTAGCCGATGTAAACGACGCGGCCGGTGAAGGCGACCAACTCGACAGCAGCGCGAAAGGTCTGCGGCAGACCGACCGCTTCGATGACCACATTGGGGCCGTCGCCGCCGGTGAGATTGTCCAGAGTCTCTCTGGGATTCTGATGCGTAGTGTGAATGGTGTGGGTGGCCCCCGCCTTGCGCGCGATATCGAGCCTGGCGTCATCGATGTCGAGCGCGACGGTGATGGCTCCTCGACAGGCCGACGCCGCCACCGCGCCCAGGCCAACGCCGCCGCATCCGAAGATTGCGACGACGTCCGGCGGCGTGACCTGCGCGCGCGAGACCGCGTGGGCTCCTACCGTAAGAGGTTCGACGAGGCAAAGTTCTTCCAGCTTCAGAGTCGCGGGGTAAAGCTTGTCGGCGGGGATCGCGATGTACTCGGCGAGGGCGCCGTCGCGCTGCACGCCGAGGGTCTGGTTATCCCGGCAAGCGTTGCTGCATCCGTTGCGACAGGAGGGGCAGCTGCCGCAGGCCGTGTAGGGCGAGAGCGTGACATCCATGCCGGCGCTGAGATGCCTGGGATGGTTCTGATCCAACTCGAGGATGGTGGCTGCGATCTCATGGCCTGGTATGCGGGGAAACGAGACCAGGGAATTCCTGCCGCGGTAGGAATTGAGATCGCTTCCGCAGAGCCCGACGCGTCGCACGCGCAGCAGCGCTTCCCCGGCCGCGCGTCGTGGATCGGGGACTGTTTCGACGCGGACGTCCCCGGGTCCATGCATGACTACAGCTCTCAACGACGGGTTCCTTTCGCGGAAGGCGAACGAGGAGCTTCGTTCATGATTCGCGCACCACCGGCACTGCCGGCCGCAGCTCCACTTGTTTGGTGGTGATCGCTAAGGTCGCCGAGGTCAGGTCGGGGCCGTCCCAGCCATCCTTGGCGGCGGTGATGTGAATCTCACCGGGCCGCTTCGTGCTTTGAACGATGACCTGGGCGAGGCCGTTGAAGAGCGAGCGGCGCGGTTCCTTGTCACTTTCGAGGCAATTGGGATTGCCGTTGCCGACGCCAATGATTTTTCCCGGCCCGGCGATGGTGAACGCGATGGCGTTGCCGGCGATGGGTACGGGGCGGCCCTCCTTGTCGAGCACTTCGACCTTCAGCATCGCGACATCTTCGCCGTCCGCATGGATCTCCGTACGATCCGCCGTCAGACGGAGCGTCACGGTGGGCCCGGTGGTCTCCCGCTTTTCCGTGAGGACGACGGTGCCATCTTTGAAACCACGCGCCTCAATCACACCGGGTTCATATTTCACCTTCCACTGCACGTGACCGAGGTGCGGCACTTTCTGTCGGCCTGTGGCTGCGCCATTTACCAGCAACTCGACTTCATCGAGATTCGAGTAAACCCACACCGGAATCTCGTCCCCTTCTCTTCCGGACCAGTTCCAGTGGGGAAAGAGGTGCAGCGACGGCTCTTTTCGCCACCAGGCGCGGTAGTAGTAGAAGTAGTCTTTCGGGAAGCCGCACATGTCCACGATGCCGAACTGGGAGTTGATGGAGGGCCAACCGTAGGGCGTGGGTTCGCCACGATAGTCGAAGCCGGTCCACGCAAAGCCGCCGGCCTCCCACTCGCGCGTGCCATAGAAGGTCCACCACTCCTCCGGCGTCTCGCCCCAGAAGACCACGCCATCGTAGGAGTTGACCGTGTTACGCAGGGGGTCGGTGGTGTATTCTCCGCGCGTGCTGATGGCGCTCGAGGTTTCCGATCCGTAGACCGGGCGCTTCGGATATTTCTGGTGGAAGGCGTCGGGCAGCTTCAGGTTGTAATTGAAGCCGATGATGTCGAGGGCGTCGGAGACGCCCTGCCGGTTATTGCCGTTGACGGCGGCGGAGACCACGCGCGTGGGATCGAGCTCGTGGCAGAGGCGCACCATGTCCGCGGCGATACGGGCGCCCTGTTCGGCCATAGGGCCCTGCAACTGCCCTTCTTCATTGCCGATGGACCAGAGAATGATCGAGGGCGAGTTGCGATAGCGCTTGATCATCGTTTCCAGCTGCTGCATCCCCTCGGGGCTGGAACTCATCTGCCGCGTCTCGCACATCATCATGAGACCCATGCGGTCGCAGCCGTCGACCCACTCGGGGGTGGGCATGTTGTGTGAGGTGCGCACCGCGTTGCATCCCATCTCGCGCAGCACCCCGAGCCGGAACCACTGCACGGCATCAGGCAGCGCCGCGCCGACACCCGCATGATCCTGGTGGTTGCAGGTGCCCTGGATCTTCAGCGACTGGCCGTTGAGGAAGAAGCCCTTTTCGGCATCGAAAAGAACGGTACGGATGCCGAAGGTGACCCGCTCCGCATCGCGCACCTGGCCGTCCGATTCGACGGTGACGATGGCGGAGTAGAGATTGGGCTCCTCGGTCGACCACAGGACAGGATTGGTAATCGTGGCGGTAGCGTGGTGGGCCGCCGAACCGTCCACAGCGACCGATAGAGCGGGCGATTCCGCGGTGGCCACCGTCGCGCCCTTCGCATCGACGATCTTCCAACTGACCCTGGCGCTCGCAGCCTGCTGGCTCTGGTTCCGAACCACGGTGGAAAGATCCAGACTGGCCGAGCCGCCGCTCATCGTGGAGCGGACGACGCTCTCCCACTTGCCCAGATGGACCGCGTCCATTTTGGTGAGCCAGACGTGGCGATAGATGCCCGCGCCTTCATAGAACCAGCCGTCTCCGAAGCTGGCATCGACACGGAGGACGATGTAGTTCTTCGCGCCGTAAGCAAGAAAGTCGGTGAGATCGAAACGAAACGGCGCGTAGCCGTTATCGTTGCGGCCAATGAAACAGCCATTGACGAAAACAAGAACGTCACGGAAGGCGCCGTCGAACTCAACCCAGATGCGCCGGCCGGCGTCGCTGGGAGGAATCTCAAATTCGCGCCGGTACCAGCCCACGCTGGTCTCCGGATAGCGGCGACCGACGGGTTTGTAGCCATGGGATTTCATCGCGTTGTCATCGCCGCCGGAGTCATCGTGCACGAAGGGAAGTTCGACCGCCCAGTCGTGCGGCAGGTTGAGAACGCGCCAACTGGCGTCGTCGAAGCCGGCTTTGGCGAAATTGAAGTCGCCGGTCTTGCTGAAGTCGCTCTGGCCGTAGCCGAATCCCAGGTCTTTCAGGGGATCGTCGCTGTTGCCAAAGGTGAACTTCCATCCGAAATCGAACAGAAGCTGCTCGCGCGGTGCGACGGCGGCGAGGGCAGTCGCGGAGCCCTCCGGCAGATCATTCCCGAGAAGAGTGGCCGTGCGCGCGAACGCAGATCGCGCCGTCAAAGTGGAGGCAGAGAGAACGAGTCCGGAAGAAAGCAGGTCACGGCGTGTGATGAATGGCATGAAACCCCTCGATGGATGAAGAAGAAACAGAATACGCGCGACCAGGAGGATACGGTGGCACGATGGAAGGTGCGATCCGCCATAAGTCGGATTCAACCCGCAGAGAGTCGCCTTGCTTCCCGCACAGCGGGAGAAGACGCGGAAAAAGAGCGAGCGGGGGGTGCGCGAGGGGCGCGGGCAGTGTTATTGTTGCGAACGCAAACAAAAGCGCTTCCGGAGGGACGATGGAGAGCAGAGGCACGGACCGGCGCGGTTTTCTCAAACGCGCCGGAGCGATGGGGGCGATGGGTTCCGTGGGGGCGATGATGGCGGGTTTGCCGCAAGGCGCGATGGCATGGGCCGAGCCCGGCGGGATTCGCGAAGAGGCGCTGATTCCGCAGGACCAGGAGGCGCCGAAGTATCACATCAGGTTCGGTGTGTGCGGCATGAGCCACGACCATATCTACGGCATGATCGGCGCCGTGCAACGTGGCGGCGGTGAGATGGTGGCCGCGTGGGGCGGCGAGGCGGACAAACGGGCGGCGTTCACAAAGCGATACCCGGACGTGAAGATGGTGAAGACGCAGGAGGAGATTCTGGCCGATCCGTCGATCCAGCTCGTGCTCAGCTCGCAAATCGCGAACGAGCGCGCGCCGCTGGGCGTGAAGGTCATGCGGCAGGGCAAGGATTACCTCTCCGACAAGCCGGGCATCACGACGCTGGAACAACTGGCGGAAGTGCGGAGGACGATCGTGGAAACGAAACGGATTTACGGAATCATGTACAGCGAGCGGCTGGAGGTAAAAGCCGCCGTGTACGCGGGGAAGCTGATCGAGCAGGGCGCGATCGGCAAAGTGATTCAGACGATCAACATCGCGCCGCACCAGATCTTTCAGCGGCATGGCGATGCCGGCGGCGCCTCGGGACGGCCGGACTGGTTCTGGAACGATGTTCAGTTCGGCGGGATTCTGTGCGACATCGGATCGCACCAGGTGGATCAGTTCCTCTACTACACCGGTTCAACGGAAGCCGAAGTGGCCGAGTCGCAGATCGCGAATGTGCGCCATGCGGAGCACCCGCACTTCCAGGATTTTGGCGACATGGTGCTGCGCGGTAACAAAGGGCTCGGCTACGTGCGGCTGGACTGGTTTACGCCGGATGGGCTTGGCACGTGGGGCGATGGGCGGCTTTTCATCCTCGGCACCGATGGCTACATCGAGGTCCGCAAATACACCAACGTAGCCGTGAGCAAGCAGGGGAACAACCTGTTTCTCGTCGATAAAGAGCAGGCCCGCTTCATCGATTGCAACAACATGCCACTGCCGTTTGGGCCGGAGTTTGTGGCCGACATCGTCAACCGCACGCGCATTGCCCAGAACCAGGAGCAGTGTTTGCTTGCCGCAGAGCTGGTGATCAAAGCGCAGAAGAATGCGAAGGTCGTCCAGCTCGAAGCATGATGGAGAACTCGATGAAGAAGACCCGCTCCCGCAACAGCATTACCCGCCGCAGCTTTCTGCAATCCGGCCTTGCCACGGCAGCGGCCGCCGGCTTCCCGGTGATCGTGCCCTCGTCGGTCTTCGGTCAGTTTGCGCCGAGCAAGCGGATCAATGTCGGCGCGATTGGCGTGGGACGCATCTCGCGCGTGCACGACATGCCGGGCATCCTGCAGTTCGATCGCGCGCGCATCATCGCGGTCTGCGATCTGGATGCCCATCGCGTGCAGGACGGCAAGAAATTCGTCAACGACTACTACACGCAGAAGAACGGCAAACCGTACGATGGCGTGACCGGCTATGCGAATTATCACGAGCTGCTGGCCAACAGGGACATCGACGCAGTGGTGGTGAGCACACCCGATCACTGGCATGCGCTGATCGGCATTGACTCCGTGCGCGCCGGCAAAGATGTGTACCTGCAGAAGCCGGCGTCGCTGACCGTCGCAGAAGGCCGCGCCCTGAGCAACGCGGTGCAGGCTTCGGGGCGGATTCTGCAGATCGGTAGCCAGCAGCGCTCAACGATTCAGTTCCGCTATGCGGCGGAACTGGTGCGGAACGGACGCATTGGCGATCTGCAGCGGGTGGAGATCGGATTGCCAGGCGACCCCGCGGGCGGCGACAAGACGCCGATGCCGGCGCCGGACTGGTTCAACTACGAGATGTGGCTCGGCGAAACACCCTATGTGTATTACACCGTCGATCGCGTCCACCCGCAGAAAGGCTACGACCGCCCGGGATGGCTGCGCTGCCGCCAGTTCGGCGCGGGCATGATAACCGGCTGGGGCGCTCACCACATTGACAGTGCGCACTGGGGCATGAACACCGAGTACACCGGCCCGGTCGAGATTTGGGGCCATGCCGAGTTTCCCGATCATGGGTTGTGGGATGTGCATGGGCCCTTCCAAACCGAGGCGATCTACGCCAACGGTGTCCACATGAGCATCAGTGGCGACTATCCGAACGGCATCAAGTTCTACGGGACGAAGGGATGGATTTTCGTCTCGCGCGGGAACGAGCAGGTGACGAAGAGCGATCCGGCAGCGAAGCTGAACGACAACACCGCCCTGGCGTCGAGCGATCCGAAGATCATCAAGTCGGTCATCCGGCCGGACGAGATTCACCTTTACGAAAGTAAGGACCAGCATGGTAACTGGCTGGATTGCATCATCACGCGGCAGGAGCCCATTTCGCCGGCGGAGATGGGTCATCGGGCGTGCTCGGCGTGTTTGCTTCACGACATGGCCATGGTGACGAAGCGCAAGCTCTCCTGGGATCCGGTGAGCGAGCGCTTCCACAACGACGACGAGGGCAACAGCATGTTGTCGCGCCCGCAGCGCGCCCCTTACTGTCTGAGCTGAGAGGAGATTCCGACAATGATGTCAAGACGCAACATGGTGGCGGGACTCCTGGCGATGCCGGCAGCGCTGACGGCGATGGCCGCATCAACCGGTCAACAACCGGGGCAGAGCCCAGGCGAAAAGGGAATCCTGGGTCCTCATGTTTTCCAGTGGGACGAATTGCAGTTTCACAAAACGGCTACGGGCGAAGTCGCTTCGCTGTGCAAACAGCCGACGGCGACCGTCGATCAGCTGGAGATGCACGTGAGCAAGCTGAATCCCGGCATGGCCTCGCATCCGCCGCATCGGCACGTGAACGAAGAACTGATCATCCTCCGCGAAGGGGAGTGCGAGACTCTTTCTGATGGCAAGTGGGTGAAGGTGGGACCGGGATCGGTTGTCTTCAACGCCTCGAACAGCCTGCACGGATTTCGCAACGTGGGCACAACGGTGGCGGTCTATCACGTCATCAACTGGAGCCCGAACAGGAATTTGCCCGCGGCGGCGCCATCGGGCGTGTAGGCTGGGGCCGGGTCGAGGATGGGCGTCACACTCGCCCGTGCGCCACAACGGGGAAAGACCCCTCGTTCTCCCGTAGAATTCTGTCTGAGCCGGAACTGCGCCGATCTCCCGGGAGAGACAAAAAGGATGACGGACCGATTTCAGGGCAAAGTAGTGCTGGTTGCGGGCGGAACGGGCGGGTTGGGGCGACCCGTCGCGCTCGCTTTTCTCCGTGAGTCGGCTCGGGTGATCGTGACCTGGCGCCGGCCGGAGAAATTTGCGGCTCTGGTGCAGGCGGCCAGTGATTTTTCGCCTTCGCTCACCGGCTGCGAACTCGACGTTACCAGCGAAGATGCAACGCAGAAGGCCATCAGCGGCTTCGGGAAAATCGACGTCCTGGTGAATACTGTGGGTGCTTACGCCGGCGGCTCCCCTCTTTGGGCAACGCCGCCAGACGTGTTCGATCGCCAGTTGGCGGCCAATCTGCGTTCCGGCTATTCGTTGTGTCGGGCGGTTGTTCCCCTCATGCTGGCTCAGAGGCGCGGTTCCATCGTCAACATCGCTTCGCGTGCGGCCTTCGATCACGCTGCCGGCGCTTTTGCCTACGTCGCCTCCAAAGCTGCCGCGGTGGCCATGATCGATTCCCTGTCGGCCGATCTTCGTGGTACAGGCGTGCGCGTGAATTCTGTCCTTCCCAGCATCATCGACACCGAGGCCAATCGGAAGTCGATGCCGGGTGCCGATTTCGCAAAATGGCCCAGGCCTGAAGACATAGCGAAGGTCATCCTGTTTTTGTCGAGCGACGATGCGGCCCTGATTCATGGCGCATCGGTGCCGGTCTACGGCGACACGTAGAACAGCCTGCAGAAAGGGCGCATCGTTCTGAACATGGCGCGCTCGCGCGAACGCTACTCCTCGGGCTCGGACGCAGAGGTCGTCGGGATCACAATCTCACGATGCCCGTAGCGGAGGGCATCGATGGAAAAGGCGCCAGAGCCGAGGCACGCCAGGGCGATAGCCATGACGGCAGCGAATCCGGAACCGACTCGGGTGGCGTCGGAGTCCAGATGGGACGCAGGAAGCCACGACAGCGCAGCCAGAACACCGAGGATGGCCGCCACCACGGAAGAAAATGCGGTGCGATATCCGGCCACCACGGCCGCCGCGCAGGCTACCGACAAGGCTGCTGTTCCGATCGTGAAAGGATCGGCGCCCTGCCAGGGCGTCAGATGGGCGTAGCTGCAAAAGCCAAGATCGGCTCCGACGGTGAGTCGAAGGAGGAGCAAACCGAGACCCGGGCTGCCGCCAGGGAATGTGGAAAAACTCCTTCTCAGCGGAGGAGGCGGCATAAACCTGGACAGTACGCGGTTTACGCGCGGCTGGAATCCCGCGAATGCGGGCTTTCCCGATACCCCTTTCTGGGTATGTTCGGAGCGTTGGGCCGTGCGGCTCGCGTAACCCGCGTCTTGTCACAGCTGGATGATGCCGCGGCGCACGCCAATGGTGACCGCCTGGGTGCGGTCGGCAGCGCCGAGCTTTTCCATGATGTGGCGGATATGGACCTTGACAGTCTCTTCTGTAATCGACAGAACGTCGGCGATGTCCCGATTGCGGTTCCCGTTCGCGATCTGGCGCAGCACCTGAATCTCGCGGGATGTAAGGGGTTCATCGCTGAAATGCTCGGCGAGATGCGCAGCCACTTCCGCGGGAATCTTCTTTCTGCCGGTATGAACCTGGCGGATGGTATCGAGGAATTCCGCCGGAGGCATGTGCTTCAGCAGATAGGCGCGTGCGCCGGCGTTTAAAGCCCGTTGAATTTCCACGTCGCCTGAGAACGTCGTCAGCATAATGACGCGCGCATCGGGGAATTCGGATAGGATGGACTGCGTTGCATCGATGCCGCTGATATCCGGCAGGCGTAAGTCCATCAGGGTTACGTCTGGTCTGTGCTCGCGAAACAGTCGAATGCCCTCCTGCCCACCGGTGGCCTCCGCAACGAGTTGCATATCGGCCTGGCTCCGAATGACGGTGGCGATTCCTTCCTGCACCAGGGGGTGATCGTCCACGCTGAGGATGCGAATCTTCGCGGTATCGGCCATAAATATTGCTCGTTTGCTGATCGTCGCTTCTCACACCTGCTCATCCGGCCCCGTATGAGAGGCGAATGAAGAAACCTTCTACTCACGGGCCGCGGAACACACGAGTTCGTCCCAGCTGAACTCCGAACAGAATACTCTGCGGCAACCAAATTCTTGTCAGGGAAGCCAGCGCATTCAGAATGGGCCCCCCAGGCGCAGGGGATCGTGCCGAAGTAACCCCTTCGGGGGGTTCATCGATGCTCCTTAAAGGCACGAGGAAAAGACCCCGATCCCGTGATGTGCGGGAACGGCGAATCTGGCAACTTAGTTCTCACACGGCCGCAGGCAGTTGACTCCATCCCAGGAGACCCACCGTGAAAGATTCGCTGATGCTTCCCATTGCCATCATGACAACGGTGGTCTCGATGTTGTTCCGCTTTGCGATGGCTCCTCCAGGCCCCGATTGCTTACACGCCACCGGATTCACGTCCCCAACGTGGGTTCCGGATTCCCTCTGACTCTTATCCCGCCCCAGCGGCGACCATCGGAGGTTGTGCCATGAAAGTAAAGATGACCATGCGCGTTTTGGAAACGCCCCATGCCAGCACTGCGAATGATACGGACCTGGTCAGTGCTGCCCAGTCCGGCGACCACCTGGCATTTGCCGAGTTATGGAGACGCTATTCGAAGAAGATGTTCAACATGATTATGCGCATCACGCGGAACCACGAAGATGCCGAGGATGCTCTGCAGGATTCGTTCATGCGTGCGTACACGCATCTGGGCGATTTTCACGGAAAATCAAAGTTCTCGAGCTGGATGACGAGCATCGCGATCAACTCCGCTCTCATGAGCCTTCGCAAGCGGCGGTCGAAGCCCACCGTGTCGATCGACGCGGATGACGCAGAGGTGCCGCAGGGTTACATGGAGCCTGCGTCGCCGGAGCCGAACGCGGAGCAGGAATGCATTCGCGGGGAACAACTGCGCAACGTCAGCCAGGCGATCGGCCGGCTGCGATATCCACTGCGCGGCGTTCTTGAAATCCATCTGGTGCAGGCCGGCAAGGTGGAAGAACTCGCCGATACGGCCGGCATTTCCGTCTCGGCAGCCAAATCGCGGCTGATGCGGGCGAAAAACGAGATTCGGGATTCGATGCGGCGCCGGGGTCAGCTCTGAATTTCGCGCTGGCGCAGCCCGCAGAGCATGACCCTGCGGGCCGGCCTTCGCGGATGAAGCGGGGCCGGAATATGCGATGCTTTCCTTGCGTGATCCCCAGGGCTCTTCAGTCAGGACCTGCCATTGATACATTCTCTTCACAGAGGAGCAATCGGAATCACTGAGCGGATCTTTCACTCTGACGGCGGATGTGCGGCCGCCAACTCCCGGGTCATTCGCCGTCGTTTGGGCTCGGCTGCACTTTTCGCCGCAGCCATCGGGATCACATTGATCGGCTGCAGCCGCCAGGCACACCAGCCGGCGATTGGATTTACCAGGGTGCCGTTGGCCGACAGTGGCGGACCCGATCGCACCGACATCATCGCCGGGACTGTGAAAAACGCCGTGCCTGGGCAACGTATCGTTCTCTACGCGCTCGCCAATCGATGGTATGTGCAACCGCTGGTAGAAACGCCTTTCACCGCGATTCGCGCCGACAATACCTGGACGAGTAAAACGCACCTGGGCTCAGAGTATGCGGCTCTTCTGGTCGAACCTGGCTATCAGCCGGCGCTGCAGCTGGACACTCTTCCCGTCTCGGGACGCGGCGTGGTGGTGGTTGCCGTTCGCGCCGGCCGGTTGCGTATCGGTCTGGAGATCATTGCTGCCATCTCGCGCGTGATGAACTTCGGCGGCTACGACACCTGGTGGTTTCGTACCGGTGCGTTGCTCCTGATGGTGCTGACGGCCTTCCTGATTCATCGCCTGAGGATGTATGAGCTCACACGCCAGCTGAACGCGCGTTTCCAGGAAAGGCTGGTCGAGCGCACTCGCATCGCCCAGGAATTGCATGACACACTGCTGCAGGGATTCCTCAGTGCTTCGATGCAGGTCGACGTTGCCGAAGACCAGCTGCCCGACGACTCGCCGGCCAAGCCGTTGTTGCGGCGCGCTCTGCAGTTGATGAGTCAGGTGACCGAGGAGGGTAGAAACGTCATCCGCGGCCTGCGCCTGCCCTACAGAGATAAGGACAGCGTCGAGGACGTATTCTCGATGATGGCCCAGGAACTCTCGACCAGTGATCGGATCAGCTACGGCGTCGTGAGCGACGGCCATCCGCGTCCGCTGCGCCCCGCGATTCGCGACGAAGTGTATCGCATCGGACGGGAGGCTCTGGCGAACGCGTTTAAGCATGCGCACGCTTCCCAGGTCGAAGTCGAAGTCGAATACGCGCACCGCCAGTTTCGGCTTCTGGTCCAGGACAACGGGTGTGGGATCGACCCGGCGGTCCTCCGCCTGGGAAGGCAGAACCACTGGGGGCTGCCGGGAATGCGCAAACGAGCTGAGAGCATTGGTGCGACGCTGAAGCTGCGCAGCCGCGTCGGCGACGGGACCGAAGTCGAGCTTACCGTGCCGGGCGCGATCGCATATCAGAAACAAACGCGCCAGCGAATGCTGCGCGGGCCGGGACGGCTGCAAAGGGACGATGCTGCTGAAACCGAGACGAAGTCATAACAAGGAGGATCGGAAATGACGAGTCCGATTCGGGTCCTGACGGTGGATGATCACCCGCTGATGCGAGAGGGCCTGCGCACCATCGTGAAAAATGAGCCGGACATGACGACCATTGCCGAAGCTTCCAGCGGTGAGGAGGCGATTCAGCTCTATCGCCAGCATCGCCCCGATGTCACGCTGATGGACCTGCGCCTGCCGGACAAAAACGGGATCGACGCGCTGGCCGCGATTCGCTCCGAGTTCCCCGAAGCCAGGGTTGTGATGCTGACGACCTTCGAGGGAGACGCCGAAGTCAAGCGTGCCATGGAGGCAGGCGCGCGCGGTTACGCACTGAAGAACATGCCGCGCAAGACGATCGTCGATCTGATCCGCAAGGTGCACGCGGGCAGAACCGTCGTACCCCCCGAGATCGCAGCGAACGTTGCGGAATATCTGGGTGCGGAATCGCTGAGCCGGCGCGAGATCGATGTACTGGAAAAAATAGCCAGCGGCAATCGCAATCTGGATGTCGCCAACCAGCTGTTCATCTCAGAAGAGACGGTCAAAGGTCACGTGAAGCACATCATGGAGAAGCTTGGAGCCAAGGACCGAACCGAAGCGGTTGCCATCGCAGTGCGTCGCGGCATCATCCACCTGGACTAATTTCGAAACCTTCAGGCCAATCAGTCTGAAATCCGGTGCAGGTGCGTGGTTGCGCACCTGCAGGATCTCACGCTACCTGAGAAGGTCGCGCCGCTCTGAAAGACTGAAGAATGCGCGCGTGGTAACTGCGGCTCATGGGGATCTTCTGGCCGTTCACCAAAAGCACTGCGAAGTCCCGGCGCGATTCGGTCCGCACTTCCTTCACATACTGCAGATTCACGATGGCGGAGCGATGCACCCGGGCGAACATTTCCGGATCGAGCTTTCCTTCCAGATCGGTCATCGTTTGCCGCAGCAGATGGGTTTCCGTTTTGGTGCAGATGCGGACATAGTTTTCTTCTGCGCCGATCCAGCGAATATCGGAAACGGGAAGAAACAGAATTCGTCCGCGGGACTTGAACACGATGCGGGTTGTATACCGGCTGCCGTTGTGATTTCCTTTTTCGCCGTGTCCATTGGATTTGCCTGCGCCGAGGATCTCCTCGCGCGCCCGGTCGATGGCCGTGCGCAACCGCTCCGCGGTGAAGGGCTTCAGGAGATAGTCCACCGCATTCATATCGAACGCACGCAGTGCGTAGGTGTCGTAAGCGGTCGTGAAGATCACGCGCGGCGGCGTGATGCCGGAGAGCCCGTTGAGCTGGTCGATCAGTGCGAATCCGTCCACGCCGGGCATACAGATATCGAGGAAGAGCAATTGAGGTGCAGTCTCGCGAACAACATCGAGAACTTCAGCAGCTGAGGCGCCTTCGCCCACCACCTCAAGGTTCGGAACCTCGCCAAGCATTTGGCGGAGTTTCTGTCGCGCAAGCAGTTCGTCGTCGGCCAGTACCGTCTGAAGCAGCATCGAGCCTCCCTGTGCCTGGAGGCGCATTGGGGAAAACATGAGCACTGCGCTATACACCAGGTCTGGTCGTGGGAGAATGCCCGTTCATGACCAAACGGAGACCGCCTGCATCCTGCTGAAAAATAAAAGCGCTAACCGTGGGGGTTGATGGGCCGCTGCTTCTGCCTGTGCCCGGAACCGGACTCGACTGTCCGAGTTTGAACACTCTCAGGTCGCGGAAGGTTCAGCCAATTGTCACAAATCCCGCCGTGGTCAGGTTTTCTCGTTGTCCCTGCGGGAAAACCGGCAATGGTGAATTTGTGACCAACGGCATCTCTTTCGGGTCCAGACCTGTTCTCCGCGCGCCACCGCGCTGGAGAAGGGGGACGAACCCCTCCGGATGGGACGAACAACACCGCTACTCTGCGCGTACACGTGCTTGTCTGAGGAGCATCGGCGACAGCCCAATCGTTGAGTCCTCGCCACTCCTGGAGAGAAGTTATGGTACGCATGAATCGCGGTCCCCTCGTTCGCCTCGTTGCAACGTGCGCATTCATTGCCGCCCTGCTGTGCATTCATCGGGCATCCACACAGGTGCTTTCCGGCAAATTGGAAGCACAGCAACTCCTGAGCACTCGAGCTCCTTCGGTCGAGAAAGAACTGAAACTGGCTAACGATTACCTGAGTGGTCATGGTGTGAGGAAGGACGAGAAACAAGCCGCCTACTGGTATGAAAGAGCAGCTGAAGCCGGCGATCCCATGGCTCAGAAGCAGATCGGCTACTTCTACGAGGTGGGCATCGGAGTCCCTGCGGATCCGATGCGCGCGGTGCACTGGTATCAATTGGCGGTGGCGGGCGGACTGGCGAGCGCGAAAACGAACCTTGGGGTCGCCTACCTTTGGGGCACCGGGGTTTCCGTGGACGCACAACTGGCGGCGCAGTTGTTCCGCGAGGCTGCCAACAAGGGTGACGGAAGAGCGGCGACCTATCTCGGCAATCTGTACTACTCGGGCCGCGGCCTGCCGCTGGACAAAGCCGCCGGCGAACACTGGTACGTGGTTGGCGCGAAACTGCACGATCCGGTCGCGGAATTCAATCTGGGAGCGATGGACTCGGTCGAAGATCATCCGCACGATTTCGCTAAAGCCGCGCGGTGGCTTCGCAAATCGATGGCCGATGGTTATGTTCCCGCGATGCATTCCCTCGCTCTGATCCTCGAGGACCACCCCGGGCTGGCGAAAACCGATCGTGAATGCCTGAACCTGCTGGAAACAGCCTCCGGTTACGGTCAGTGGAAGTCGTCCGAAGCGCTGGGTCTGATCTATGCCGGAGGCCAGCTCACTCCACGCAACCTGGAAGCCGCATACTATTACCTGCGTCTGGCGGTTTTGCAGGGTGGAAACGCCGCTTCCAACGAGAAACTCGCCCGCGCTCTGCAGAGGCTTGGCTCCCAACTGGGCAGTGAACAGGTTGCCAGGCAGGAGTCTGCGGCGCAGGCCTGGTATGGGCTGCACCCGGAGAAAGTCGAGCTCCTGATCCACGATCGCTCCCGGACCACCCCGCCAGGACTTGCCATTGCCAACCCCGTCGCAGGCGTCCACGGCGGACAAATCATCGACGCGCCACCGACCTCATAGAATCGATCATGGGCGAGCCGAAAAGGTTCGCCTCGCAGGAGGATCCACCGGGATCGAAGTGACGGAAGCCCACGAATCGCAACAACCCGAACGGCCGTTCTACATGCATCCGGCCATCTTCATCGGCTACTCGGTGCTGATCGGCCTTCTCTTCGCTTTGCAGGAGTATCTCAACGCCCGCCGCTGGGGATACCGCATCGGACTCCTTTTCCTGAGCGAGATGTGGGGCATGCAGTTTCTGCTCTGGGGAATTATTTGCTGGTTGCTGTGGCGGTTTCTGCGCTCCTTCATCGCGAATGCGAGGCTCGGAGCCCTGCTGACGCGGGTTCTCCCCCTTAGCATCGTTCTCAGCATCATCGAGGAGATGATCTGGGTGCTCTTTTTCCCGAGGGTTCCCATCGATCGTCCGCCCATGGATTACTGGCACCGGCTGACCTTCCAGCTCAATGCCGAGTTCGTCGACAGTATGGCGATCTTCTGGTTCGCGTTTCTTTTCTTTCGTGGTGTTGTCTACTACCAGAAATACCGGGAAAAGGACACGACCGCGGCGCGACTGCAGGTACAGCTGGTGCAGGCCAGACTCGCCGCCCTGCGCATGCAGCTGAATCCTCACTTTCTCTTCAATGCGATGAACAGCATCTCCAGCCTGATGCGCACCGATGTGGACAAAGCGGACCAGATGCTGGAACAGCTGAGCAGTCTGCTGCGTATCACTCTGGAACGGGGCGAAGTGCAGCTGGTTCCCCTGTACAGAGAAATCGAATTTGTCGAGACCTATCTGGCCATGCAGCAGCAGCGATACGCGGGCAGGGTGAAACAGACGCTTTCGGTCGAGCCTGGCCTGCACGATGCGTTGGTTCCATCTCTCATTCTTCAGCCCATCGTGGAAAACGCTTATGTTCACGGTCTCTCCCAATGCTCCGATCAGGGAGAGCTATCTATCGATATTCGACGCGATGGCAAACGAGTCCGGATGAGCGTCGTCAATAGTGGTAACGGCCTGAATGCGGAAGGGGGCGAACCAGGGCGACGCGGGGTCGGATTGGCGAATGTCCGGGATCGTCTGCGCCTGCATTACGGCGAACGCGGATCGCTTTCGCTTCGCGAAGTGGGCAAGGGGCGCGTCAATGTAACGATCGCCCTGCCCTTGCAAATCAATGAGAACGGCACGGAAGAGGCTGCACGGTTTGACCCATGACCATCCAGGTGGTTGTTGCGGACGATGAGGTGCTGGCGCGGCAAAAGCTGCGCCTGCTTCTGCGCGAACAAACGGATTGTGAGGTGGTGGGAGAATGCGCCACGGCGGCGGAGACGATTGCCCTGGTGCGAGTCACGCACCCCGACCTCGTTTTCCTCGATATCCGCATGCCCGATATGGATGGGTTTGATGTGGTACAGGCCCTGTCGTTGCTCCCCGAGTTCGCCATGCCGCGCATCGTGTTTACTACCGCCTATGACCAGTACGCACTGCGCGCGTTCGAGGTCCACGCCGCGGACTATCTGCTGAAACCATTTGCGCCGGAGCGGCTGCAGAACACCCTGCAGCGCATTCGCGAGCGCGCCAATGGCGTTCCGGCCACTGAGAAAAACGGCCCTCGTTACACCACCCGCATCGTCTTCAGATCGAAGGGCCGAATTCTTTTCCTGCCTGTCTCTGAGATTCGATGGATTGCCGCGGAAGAGAACTATGTGCGGATTTCTACCGAGGCGGAAAGCCATCTGCTGCGCGAAACCATGGTTCGTCTGGAGGAAAGGCTCGATCCCCAGCTGTTTCTGCGCGTGCATCGCTCTGCTATTGTGAACCTGCAGCACGTGAAAGAAGTGCGGAATGAGCCGGACGGCGAAACTGCAGTCATCCTGATGAATGGCCAGAGAGTTCCCATGAGCCGCAGTTATCGCACCAGGATCCAGCGCCTCCTGCACCATTGAGAAATCCGGTTTTTTGAAGGCCTGAAGGAGAAGATCCCATGGCTATCGCGCTCTTCTCGGTCCGCTGACGCCCCAGGCGCGACCGTTCGCGTACGAAGCACGCCCTTTCGTCCCCGAATACCAAAGAACGGAATTCAGCCCCCGCTTCTACCAGGAAATGCAGGAGCCCCGCGCCGGTGCCCGTGTCGGTCGACCGATCCCGGAGATCGTCGTCATCGCAGAATGTCGGCTCATCCCCGCCAGGATTCCCCGGTCACAAAACCGCCTTGGTCGTGAGATCCGGGTTCCGCAGTTGCTTGCCATGGAAGCATGAGCACCCAGCCTGTTGTTGAACGGAAGTTAACGAAGTACTTCCGCGCTCCGAATCAGGGCTTTGGCGACTCTCTCAACATCGCCATGCGCGTCCCGATTCAATCGGATGCCAGCCGCATCTTTCTCGCCCTGACCCGGCCCGAGTATCTGGAGACGTGGATCACGCTGCCCGAGGACAACGCGAATTCTTATCTGGTCGCCTGGCAGCACGGGAGCAGCTATCGGTTCGATCACTATCGGGACGGGCGACGCAACGGGAGTATTTGCGGCGATTATCGGATGTGCCGCCGCCGCAAATTGCTCTTCACCTGGAAAATGACGGGCGATCCGGCGATGGCTGAGAGTCTGGTCTACATCGGCCTGCATGGGAACTTCGCCAGCACGATCCTGGAGCTGCATCACCGGGGCATCGCTTCCACCGCGGCCTATCTATGGCAGCACGAGATGTGGAGTCGCTCCCTCGATCGACTGGCCCGGTTATTTGCCGGTTAACGCTTCCCAAGCGGCGGGCTGGCGCCCGATCCATCATGCCTTTTCGTCTCGCGATCGCAGCCAGTCGAACGAATGTTGCTCGATGGCGATTCTGACCAGTTGACTGCGGGTTCGGACCCCCGCCTTGTGAAACAGCTCCTGAACGGCAGCCTTAACCGCGGTCTCGGAAGTATTGAGCTTCCAGGCGATCTCCTTGTTGGCCAGGCCGTCGAGTATCCCGCGCAGGACTTCGCTTTGCCGCGCCGTCAGCGGCCGGGCCCGCTCGATCTGTTCGGTGCGATTGCGTCGCTCGGCCAGCAGGCTGCGCAGCGCAGGATCGTCGAGCCAAACCTCTCCTGAGGCCACCCGCTGGATCGCCTGCACCAGCCGGTCGGGATTGCCATGCTTCAGAAAGATTCCCGCCGCGCCCATCTCCATCACGCGCAGAATGACTTCATCGTGCAGCCCGGCTGTGACCATGAGCACCCGTGCAGCGCTCGCCCGGCGCTTCAGCTCGGCCAGCAGGCTGAGCCCCGATTCCTCGCCCAGATCATAGTCCAGCAGGATCACATCGGGTTCCGACCGGGAAAGCTCGCGAAACGCCTCCGCCACGGTCGCGCACCGGCCGACGACCGACATATCGGGAGCCGTGTTGAGCAGGCGGCCCAGGCTTTCCCGGAAGAGCCCGTGATCGTCGACCAAAAGAAGACGGATTTCCTGCATGTGAATCCCCGACTACGCAGCGGCCTTCAGCTTAACAACAAAACAGGCGCCGTCCGGAATCGGCAGATAGCGAATCTCGCCGCCAAACGAGCGCAGAAAAGCGCGCGACAGATACAAGCCAAGACCCGACGATTCCGCCCCGTCCTGAAAGGGCCGGAACAACTGCTCGGGATGCGGAACGCCACCACCGCTGTCGGCGAACTCCACCACCACACGGCCCGCTTCCGATTTCGCGGTGATGGTGAAGAGCCGTCTCTGCCGAGAGGAAAGCGCTCGAATGCTGTTGGTGACGAGATTGAGAAACACCTGCATCAGGCTCGGACGGTCCGCCCAAACCAGGGGCAGAGAAGACTCGGTCGTCCATTCTGCAGCGATGTCTTCCTCTTCCAGCATCGGCGCAATTACAATCCGCAGTTCGTCCAAAAGCGCAGCAAGATCGACTTCGGTGGCCTGACTTCCGGACTGTTCCATGTTGAAATTGGCAATTCGCTCCAGGGCCGAAATCAGGTTCCCCAGCGCTTCGAAGTCGCGATTGTCGGCCACGACTTGTTCGCGCGCGAGGTTGTGATGCACCGCGGCGATGGCGCCCGAGATATTCCGAATCTCGTGCGAGACGGCGCCGATGGCGATCCTCGATCCGGCGAGCAGCTGATGCAATCCGGAAACCTCGTGGGTCCGCAGCTCCTCCGATGTATCCAGGACCATGGCGGCCAGTCGCGTTCCCGCATTGGTGCGATAGGTCGAAAACGAGATATCGGCGAGAAAGGTTTCGCCGTCTTCGCGCTGCCCGCGCGCCTGCATCACGGTGCGAAAAAACTGGGGTGAAAGATCCGACACCGGCACATGGCGCAGAGAGGGGAGATAGCGGTGGAGCGGTTTCCCGGGTAGTTGCCCGGAGACCACGGCCAACATGCGGTGCGCGGCTTCATTGGCCATCAGCACATTGCCCTGAGAATCGGCGGTAAAAATTGCGGCTGGATTGCTCTCAATCAGGATCTTCAGTTGCTCTTCCGCTTCCCGACGCGCGTCGCTTTCCCGCTGGACTTCCTCAACATGTTGCTGGACGATTTTGCGGTTGCGATTGACTTCGCGGACGAACAGACCGGCGCTGAGGAATGCCGCAAAGTAGAGAAGGTCGCGAGAAATCCCGGTGCGCGGTGTCCAGCGAAAACCATCAAACGCCTCTGACAGGAAGGTGCAGAGGCCGGCGACTCCAGCCAGTTGCCATGGTCCCAGAACGCCGCCGACCATCAGCATGGGCAGCAGGTAAAGAAAGCGAAGCGGGATTTCGTCGATCGTCCGCCAATCGAGGACCGCGATAATCGCGATCAGGGTTCCCGCGCGGAGAAGGATTGCGCCCGCGCTCCCCCGTGAGAGAGCGCCGAAGATTCGCGATCCCGGGCTTCCAGCGAATTCCATCGATCTCCGATTGTATGATTTCGGCCTCCGAAAGGGATGACGACCGACCGGCTCAGCGCCCCCTCCCCCCTGAACGCTGTGAAGATACCGGGCTGGCAGCCTTGCAGAACCAGAAAATCCGGCCCTCTCAGGACCGGACGCAGGAAGTCAGCCTTTCGGTTCGAACGATTGGCCCCTCCTTCGAGGCCTACCACCACGATTTGGAATCGCATTGTTGGTCTGACCACCGAGCTATCGCGCGATCAGGCCGATTCAGCCTGCGCAAGACCGATTCCCGCAGGTCACGGCGGATTCCCATTTTGCTATTGACAACGGCATTTCCGGCGAAAGAAAATTGGCTCGTTCCAGTTGTGGTCAGACCACTTAGGCCCGGTCACCCCAACCGGCTGGGCAAAAAACGAGCCCTGTAAGGGGCATGAAGGAAATTCCGGGAGGCAAAATGAAGTACTGCAAAACATCGGATGGATTCCTGAACGGGCTCCTCCATCGTGTTCAACCTGTCTGGCTAGTGGCATTAGTAGTGCTGATCGCCGCCTGCACCGTGCAGGGACAGCTCGCCGGCAAAGGCGCCATTGCCGGCACGGTCACCGATCGGACCGGTGCGCTCATCCCCAACGCGATGGTGACAGCGACCAACACCGCCACCGGGATCACGACGACCACGCATACCACGTCTACCGGCGATTACACCTTTTCGAACCTCGATCCGGGAATCTATTCGCTGACTGCCAGTGCGGCCGGATTCGAAAAGCTCGAGCAGCAAAATATTCATGTCAACGCGCTCGAAACGCAGACCTACAACGCGGTTCTCACCGTGGGCGTCACGACCACGTCGGTGACCGTCACGTCCGAGCCGCCGCAGCTGGAGACATCCAACGCGACACTGGGCGCCACGATGGAGCAGGAAACCTACTCCAAGCTGCCCATTGAGATGGGCGCCTACGGTCAGGCCGATCAGCGGCGGGCCACCGACTTCGTTTACCTGATGCCCGGCGTGCAGGGCAACGAAACCAACGGCAATGCCACGACCAACACCGGCGTCGTGAATGGATCCGGCAGCCGCGGCGCGGTCTCCGACGTTTATATCGATGGCATTCCGTTTGTCCGTGCCGGCGGCAACGGCGATCCCCGCTATGTCTGGACCGCCATCTCCGTCGATGCCGTCGATCAGTTCCAGCTCCAGACCAGTGGCTACTCGGCCGTTTATGAAGGCCAGGGCGTGATGAACTACTCCGTGAAGCAGGGTACCGCGCAGCAGCACGGATCCGTCTATGAGTTCTTCCGCAACACCGCTCTCGATACGTGGGGGTTCTTCCGCTCTAACAATCCGGCAACCGGATTGCCGGTGAAGCCCATCGAGCACAGCAATGAGTACGGCATCAACCTGGGCGGCCCGCTCATTCCCGTCGGTTCGCTGAAGCACAAGCTGTTCTACTTCACCAACTACAACGGTTTCCGTTACACCAGCGCCACGCCGACACCGATGACCTTCCCCACCGTGGCACAGCAGAACGGCGACTTCAGTGCGTTCCTGTCGGGTTCAAAGCCGATTCCGATCTACGATCCTCTCAGCCAGACCACCTGCACCGCCAACAGCACGAATGGACCGTGCCGGTATCAGTTTGGCTATGGCCCCTCCGGGACAGCCGGACCCGCCGGCAATCCCATGCTGGTCGGCACGGCCAACGTGATTCCCTCGACTGAGTTCTCCCAGGTGGCTGTCAATCTGCAGAAATTCCTCGGCAGCACGGTCAACAATCAGCTCAGCACAGCGCTGCAGAATAACTACGTCGCGCCCAACGCCACAGGCCTCGTCAACTGGTCGACCACTTCCCGCATCGACTATTCGCTGACTTCGAGGGACACGATCACCGTCCTCGGCGCCGTCGGCCGTCAGGCCAGTTCCGTTCCTGTCGGCCAGACCACCTCCGGCCGTAACGTTGGACCGGTGCCCTACAACTACGGGCAGGCCTACGCTCCCAAAACCGCGGTCTGGACCGTGGAAGAGAGCCACGTCTTCTCACCGAATTTGCTCAACCAGTTCAAATGGGGCTACGCGCGCTACAACGGTCCGACCTTCAACCCCGATGACAATCCGTCCTATGCGGCGACGGCGATGGGTCTCTCCAATTTGCCGAAAGGGCAGGCATCGTCGGTCTTCCCCATCGTCACCTTTGCCGGAACGGATGCCCCCACGAACTGGGGCGGGACCACCGAAAACCTCACTTTGGCGGAGAACTACACGACGCTCGATAACCTGCAGTGGAACACCGGCCGCCACTCGTTCACGTTCGGTGGGCAGGTCGCATGGCTCGAGTACAACGTCGTCAACGCGACCAATGGATCCACGCCGATCACGCTCGCAAATGCTGTCACGGAAACTGCCGGTATCAACCCCTCCAGCAACAGTGCACCGAAATACGTCGCGACCACCGGCACGGGGCTGTCTTATGCCAGCTTCCTGGTCGGGGAAATCGACAAGGGCAGCTTCACGCAGTATCTGCAGCAGGAGTTCGGGGCGCGCTTCCGCGCCATCTCTCCCTACGCCCAGGATACCTGGAAGGTCACGTCGAAACTCACGCTGGATCTCGGACTGCGCTACGACTACTTCCCGACCATCACCGAAGTCCACAACGCGGAGAGCTTCTACGATCTGAACCTTACCAACCCGGTCACGGGTCTCAAGGGAGCGCTGAACTTCACTGGACACGGTCCCGGCACCTGCAACTGCAATACGCCGGTGAATAACTACTACAAAAACATCGGACCGCGACTGGGATTGGCGTACGCGCTGGGATCGAAGACCGTCATCCGCTCCAGCTACGGCATCATGTTCACGCACGGCAACGCGGTGGGTGGGCTCAATACCAGCATTGGCACCCTGGGCTTCTCCGCGGCTCCGTCGTTTTCCTCCAACGGTTCGCTGCTGAGCACCATGCCCCTGCTTGGAACCAATGGCGCGATTCCTTCCTTCACCAGCGCGGCCGGAGTGGCCTCGGGACCGGCGTACGGCACCGGATACACCACGACCACGGGCTACACCGGAACACCTTCCACTATGCAGTACGACGATCCTTACCTGGGCGGCCGCGCTCCCGAGTACATCAACTGGACCTTTGGGATCCAGCGGCAACTGTTGAATCCGATGACGCTCACCGTCAGCTATGTCGGTTCCGAAGGCCACTTCCTCCAGACCGACGGCGGCAACGGGCGCGGCTACTGGAACGATGAGCTGGATCCAAAGTATCTGACCCTGGGCACGGCCTTGGCCGACAAAGGCGCGGCCATGACCGCGGACTGCACGAAATATAACCTGCCCTGTCCGGCCAACTTCAACACCGGGCAACCCCTGTCCACCTACCTGAAGCCGTTCCCGTTCCAGGGAGTCAGCGACTCGTTCGGTCAGTACATGGCGAACGCGAACTACAACGCGGTACAGGCGCTCCTCAGCATCCGCTCATGGAACGGACTGACTACCAACGTCAACTACACCTTCTCGCGCACGATTGACGACGGAGGCTACTTCCGCAGTGGCTATCCCATTCCCGCCGGGGTCATCGCCAATGCGCCGGGCGCGTCGTACAAGGTAGACAGGATTGAGCGCGGACTTTCCACCAGCAACCAGCCGCAGCACTTCGTAGCGACCACGGTTTGGGACTGGCCGCTGGGCCGCACCCTGCTGGCCGGCGATCGTACCGAACGGGCGATCATGGGCGGCTTCTCCTTCTCCGGCGTCTACCAGTTCTATTCCGGCTCTCCGCTCTCGATCACCGCGTCCAGCTGCCAGAACAATCCTGCTCAGTCGAGCAAATATTGCCCGGCCGCGCTGGCTTCGGGTTTCACAGGATCGGCACGCCAGAATGGCAAGTGGGGCGATGGTGCTACCGCTGCGAACTTTGGCACCATCTCCTACATCAAGCCGAGTGCATTCGCGGTCGCGCCCGACTACACCTTCGGCAACGCGCCGCGCACAGCGGCTTACAACCTCTACGGCCCCGGCAACTACCAGCTTGACCTGGCCGCGGTGCGCAGCTTCCCGCTGCACATCACGGAACGGACGAAGCTGAACTTTCGTGCCGAGTGGTACAACGTGACCAACCACACGCAGTTTGCGGTGGCCAGCCAGGCGTTTGGCAACGCGAGCTTCGGAACCGTTACGCAGAGCGGGAACTACTTCCGCAAAGCCGCCCAGTTCTCAGCCCGTATCGAGTTCTAGGCCTCAACCGCAGTCCCTGTTTGCGGAGGCTGCCGCTCACAACGGCAGCCTCTTTCATGTCCGCACAAAATTCCGGAGGAACAAAACGAGTATGGTGCGCATCGGGTGGTTTGCGCTGGCGTCCGTTCTCATCATCATCAACGTGGCCGCTCAGGATACAAGAACGGTGACCGAGCCCACGATTCCTTCCGCCTGCGTGACGCTAAAGGCTCAGCTCGCTGCACCCCATGGCATCCTGAGCGATGCCGATGAGCGCAAACTCGACACAGACCGAATCCAGCGAGCGATCGATGCATGCGATGTGGGAAAGGCCGTTGTGCTGCAGGCCCGCGGCCAGCGCGCCGTCTTCCTCAGCGGGCCACTCACCCTCAAGTCCGGGGTCACGCTGGTCGTCGATGCGAAGACCATCCTCGCGGCCTCCCGCGATCCGCGCGCCTTCGATATCACTCCAGGCAGCTGCGGCGTCGTCAGCGAGCATGGCCACGGCTGCAAAGGCATGATCACTGCGAACAAGACCTCAGGCAGCGGCATCATGGGCGACGGCTCCATCGACGGTCGCGGTGGCGCGAAGCTCCTCGGGCAGGATGTCACCTGGTGGGATCTGGCCCATGAAGCCAAGGTCACCGACAGGTCGCAGAGCGTGCCCTGGATGCTGATGGTGCGTGACTCGCAGAACTTCACCCTGTATCGCATCACGCTGCGCAACTCCCCTGGCTTCCACGTCTCGGTCAACCAGACCGACGGTTTTACCGCCTGGGGCGTGAAGATCATGACGCCGAAGACAGCCCGCAATACCGACGGCATCGATCCCGGATCGTCGCGCAATGTGACGATCACCCATTGCTTCATCCATACCGGCGACGACAATGTTGCTGTTAAGTCATCGAGCCGCGGTGGTCCGGCGTCGCATATTTCTGTCCTGCACAACCATTTCTATACCGGGCACGGCATGTCGATCGGCAGCGGCACCGACGGCGGCGTCGATCATCTGCTGGTCGACGATCTGATCATCGATGGAGCCGACAACGGCATCCGCATCAAGTCCGATCGCAGCCGCGGCGGGCTGGTGGAGAATGCCATCTACCGCAACGTCTGCATTCGCGACACGAAGAACCCCATCATGCTGACTCCGCTGTACACCACTTTTTCCGGAGACAAGCTGCCTGTTTATCGCAACATCACGCTGGACAACGTCCACGTGCTGACGTCCGGCGCCTACACCTTTCTTGGCCTCGACTCGGAGCATCCGCTCGAGGTCCAGCTCGACAACGTTTTTGCCGACGGTCTGGATCACTCCGAAATGATCGCCTCCAACGCAAAGATCGCCATCGGTCCTCGCAGAGGCAATCTGGAACCCAGGGGCGATAACGTCAACGTCGATGAACGGCCCGGTTCTCAGCCCGGAACGCCCTTGGCCTGCGAAGACAAATTCGTGCCCTTCCCCTCGTTGTCCACTGCGCCGGAACTGGCCGGCACGCCGGAACCCGAAGACAAGACCCTCTACGTCGCGGCCGATGGCACGGGCGACTACTACTCCATCCAGCGTGCCATCGACGTTGCGCCGGCGACAGGCGGTGCGTTGATTCTCGTCGCACCTGGCACCTATCGCGAAGTCCTGAACATAACCAAACCCGACATCACTCTGCGCAGTGCCAATCCCGATGCGAGCAAGACCGTCGTGGTGATGGACAAGAGTGCCGGCACTTCCGGCGGAACTCTGCATTCGGCAACGGTCAACGTCACCGGCGACGACTTCTTTGCCGAGAACATCACCTTTCAGAACGACTGGAATGTCCATCACGAACAGCTGCCCGCCGGATCCCAGGCGCTGGCGCTGCTGGTGCGTGGCGATCGCGCCGTCTTTCACAACGTCCGCCTGCTCGGCAATCAGGACACGCTCTTCACCGGGAGCAAGCAGTGTACGGGCGAGGACGACGCCCGCACCTGCACTCCTGCGCGACAGTATTTCTCCGACTGCTACATCGAAGGCAATGTCGACTTCATCTTCGGCGACGGCAAGACCGTCTTCGATCACTGCGAGATTCGCAGCACCCCGCATTCGGAGGGATTTGTCACCGCGCAGGGCAAGAGCTATGCTTCGGAAGATTCCGGCTATGTCTTCCACGGGTGCAGGCTGACAGCGTATCCCGGGGTCGACAACGTGTATCTCGGCCGGCCGTGGCGTCCCTATGCGTCGGTGGTTTACCTCGACACAGAAATGGGTGCGCACATTCAGCCTGCCGGATGGCGCGAGTGGCATCCCGGCGAAACGCATTCGCTCGACACTGCGTTCTACGCAGAGCGAGAGTCAACCGGCCCTGGGGGACAGACCCAGAGCCGCGAGCCTCACTCCAAACAGCTCACGGCCGAGGAAGCGAAGCCGTTTCTGCCCGAGAACTATCTTCGTGGCGGCGACAGCTGGAATCCGACGGCGCCGCAGAAGAGGTAGGCTGTCAGGCAGCACGTTGCTCCTCTTTTTGAGTGCGCGATAGCCGCCCGGCTTCGTTCGGCCTGTATGAGGAGCCGTGTGCCACGACCTTCTGGAGCCGAGGACCATGATCGAACACAGAATCCTCATCGCTGTTGCCGCTTTGATCCCGATGACCTTTGCAGGCGCGAGCCTCGCGCAGGTACAAACCGAAATTCCGCCGGTGGTGTCCGGCGCAAAAGCGGTGACCGTCGAACATCTTCAGGTGCACTCGCCCGCGATCGAGGGCAACCTCGATGGAGAATCCGCCGATCGCGACGTCTTCGTCTTCCTGCCGCCCAGCTACACAAACG
>Ga0335072_10002379_pt1 | contig 29222 bp, 33 predicted proteins | sample Lox_Sample_21_FD_206725 | JGI IMG/M metagenome (GOLD analysis project Ga0335072, IMG submission 206725) | Soil microbial communities from Loxahatchee National Wildlife Refuge, Florida, United States - Lox_Sample_2.1 | ecosystem: Environmental > Terrestrial > Soil > Wetlands | place: USA... | reverse complement strand
ATTAATACAACATTTAAGGTTAATCAGTTTAATGTCTTATTGCTTAACATTGTAAGAACAACTAGTTTAAATACTACATTCTAAATTGCTAGCATTTTCCTAGTAGGCAAGCATCAAGATGATTATGTCTGGGCTATGAAATGCCTTTAGAGGATGGCCAATAAATTCAAGGTAGCAGTAAAAGTTATCTTTATTAATAACGAACTTGCTCTTACATTAGCTATTGCTCAAGTATTCCTAGAGGCCCGTCAATTTTACTGTATCTTTCATATCAATCAAGCTGTATTAGTAAGGATTCGAAAAGAATATCTAGAAGAAGATGAAGAGTATTGCGAATTATTCTTAAATGATTAGCATGCAGTTGTTAGAGCAAAAACAGAGTAAGTGTTCAAAGAGAAATGGAAAGACTTAATAAAAGGCTCAAGTTGGAAAAGGCTAAAGAAGTATTTTAAGAGAACTTAGCTTCTATTAAAAGAGCAATTCTGTTATGCTTAGACTAATAATTGTATGCATTTTAATTAGCGGGCTACAAGTAGGGTTAAGGGTTCTTATAATGCTTTAAAAAGGGCATTGAAAGTTTCTATAGGAGACTTAAAACACGTAGTGGATACAGTTGAGCTGTTAGTAGTAAAGCAAGTGGATGAGTACAAGTATCAATTGAATGCTTTACGGATTCGACTTGTACAAGCTCACCAAATCCCTCTTTTTGACTGGGCAGTAGAGTATGTGGTGCTAGGAGCATTAGACTTAGTCTTAGACAATTACTAGAGGCTTAAGAAAGGGGAGATATCACAAGAATGCAGTGGAGTTTTTAAGACAACAATGGGGCTACTATGTGCTTATACCTGTAAGAAGCGGCAGGCTTAAGGGAAGCCCCTTTTACTAGCATCTTTCTATAAAAGATGGTGGTACTCTAGTCGAACAATACCAAATAAGGGTATTAATATGCCATACGAGCTCACAAGAAATCCAGCAATCATCCCACGGAAAAGGAGAAAGGATTCGTAGCAGGCGATCTCGTCGACGAGACAAGACCTATCACATTGGGAGCTACAAGGCAGAGGAAGAGGCAAAGGCAGAGTGGCTAGTAGGGGCAGTAGCAGAGGCAGGGGCAGGGGTAGGGGCACAGGCAGTGTGACACATAGAGGCAGTGAGGTTGGAGGCAGAGGGACTGGCAGAGGCAGGGCGACAGGTAGAGGCAGGGCGACAGGCAGAGGAAGGGGGATAAGCAAAGGTAGGGGGACGCGTGGAGGCAGAGATAGAGGGAATAAGAGTGAAGCTCCTATTAAGCTAAGTGATAATGCTAGTAGCATTAGTAGTAACCCCTCTAAATTTGAGATCTATGTACAGGCTGCAAGGGAAAAGAGAATGCGAATACCCTCTCAAAAAGAAAGAGACAATGAGGCACAAAGGGTAGAGGCACAGGCAAAAGCAGAGGCAGAATCAAAGGAAAGAGCAGAGGACGATGCATTCTAGGGGTTTGAATAGTTACAATATACACCTTCATAAAATTGGCAGCGCTTCTCGCCCATGGTGAGCCCAAAAAAAACCGGCAGCACTTCTCACCCATAGTGAAAACCCCCAAAAAAACCCCTACACCACGTATACCAGTTGTTTTTTGGTCAGCGGTGACGACGATAGTGGCAGCGATAGTGGCAGCGATAAGGGTTGTCGATAAACCTGCAAGTAAGTTAGCAGTGTTGACAATTAAGGGTAGAGAGTAGGTAGCGGTGATGAAGGGCGTGTGTATATGCAAGTAAAACTGTGTGTATACTCAAGTAAAACTGTGTGTATACTCTAGCAAAATTTGTGTGTATACTATTAGCAAAACTGTGTGTATACGCAAGCAAAACTGTGTGTATATTTAGGTGGTCCCGATAATAGAACAATGCCGAAGTATATTTCCCGCGCATGCGTTGCGAATGCACTGCAAATGAACTTTGGCGTGACTTGAATATTATATGCACCGTTATTATCGTGCTCAAAAGGAGATCTTTTTGTCCAAGCACGAGTATAATTAGATGGCTAATGACAGCGAGACCACAAGCTTCTCCTTCTGAAGTCGACGCTGGATAATCCCGGAAAGTGACTCTAAACACATTTGCCCCTAACTTTCAAACCTCTCTTGGCAGGTTGGAAATTTTGACAAAGAAACTAAGTATCGGTGGTAGCTTTAACAACTGTGAGAATAAGTCTGACCTAGTATGTTGAATCGACGACAAGAAAACTAAATACACTTGAATCTATACAGACAAAGAAACATCTTAATGTTGGTCCACTCGACATTGAAGGTATCTTCCGCCAGCTTAGCTTGTACAGCCGTGCAATATTCAGTGGAGTCTAAATGCAGATGTCTCAAGAAGTTTGCTTCGACTGAACATGAAGGTTGCCAATTTTACGCTTGGCCAAATTTGGCATCGCGTATTCATATTCTAAAGGTACAATCACGACTCAACCTGAATGCTTTCATGAATTTCCTTTTTGTGACAAAATTGAATTCTGTTTCTGCTTCTCATAAACAATGCGCTACTTTCATATCATTAAGGCACGACACGTTGTCTGCGCTTTTGCCTAAAGGAGCATAACTTCAACCACAATATCTGGCATTTCCTTCATCTCACCACCGCTCAATGACACAAGGTAGAAAGGATGCTGGATCTCGTCCAGGATGGCGAGGTCCCGGCTTAGCGAAGCCAGCAAATGGTTCTCAGAAGCCGAAGGCACCGAAACCCTCGGAGAATATGACCACAGACGTCTCTGCAACGACGGAGGAGTTACGGGTCAACAAGAGATTCTGAACATATACAAAAATACCTTCTCAGGATTAACAGAAGGAGGCATCGAAATGCTGAAGCCTCTTCTGCAAGAAGTGAAGCAGGCTCTCTATGAAAGGGACTTTGAGCGGGCGTTTGGCAGACAAGACTATCTAGAAGCTTATGCGTTTCGTTGGAGCCCAAGTAGAGCCCTCTGCTATCTCTCCATCCTCATTGATTTGCGAGATCATCTGAGTAAATCATTTCTTTTTCGTTCCATGGCACATAGCAAGCGTTCAAGTACAGATGGCACAAGTGAAGACAAAGTTGCAATAAGTATCTCCAATCCCGCGAGTCATATTATCTGTCTAGGTGGCGGAGCTGCAGAAGTCGTGGCCTTTGGCGGCCTTCTGAAGTATCTTATGCAAAATCCCATGAAAACAGTTCAGGATACGGAAGAGTCTTCCGTCGCAGGAGCCATGGAAGCTATGACAATATCAGACAATCCACCCTCCACAAAGATAGGCATTCTCTTACTGGACATAGCCGGATGGGGCGACGTGATCCACAAGCTCTCCTCGACTCTCACAACTCCCCCGCCCCTATCAAAGTACGCCAGCGCTTCCGCAAAAGCCTCAAACGCCCCCCTTCTTACAGCAGGAGTTCTTAATCCAACCTTCCAACAAGATAACCTCCTGACGATGAACAAATCCTCGCTCGAATCAACACTCGGGCAACAACCAGTCCTCATCACACTACTATTCACCCTAAACGAGCTCTACACCACCTCCATCACCGCAACCACTGCCTTCCTGCTCAATCTAACCGGCGCTACAGCGAAAGGCACTATGCTCCTCGTGGTGGACAGCTCCGGGAGTTATTCTGAAGCCACAGTCGGGAAAGATAAGAAGAAATACCCTATGCAATGGCTGATGAACCGAACGCTACTCGGAGAGCACAAAGACGAAGGAAAAGGGAAAGGGGGCGAGGATGAGCCCGAGTGGGAGAAGCTGGTGGGGGATGAGTCGAGGTGGTTCCGGATGCCACAGGAGGTGAAGTATCCGATTTCATTGGAGAATATGCGGTATCAGATTCATTTGTTTCGGCGGTTGTGAAGAGAGTACCAGAGGTGGGAGGATAGTGTCATGCACTTAGGGTTGTTTCCAGTTAAGCGGCTGTTCAGTCTACAGACTCAGATTACGTACTGGAAGGGTTGTCATAAATGTCTTTATGTAGAGCACAGAGTCTATTCTATGCCCAGACCAGCTTCTTCAAACTGTGGCCAAGTTGCTCCAGAATCCCTGTACTTCTTCTGGCCTCCGCCAAAGATATGATATCAGCGCTTTCAACAAGATCCTTTTTCTCCGTCGCCGTCTCCTGGGCTTGCTCAGCCAGGGCCACTCTTTCTATTTCAGTACAGATGTGCTTGACCTGCTCGATCTCGCTCACCGTGGGAACATCCTGCTTTTCAGCAACTGCCGATCGTGCCGGCAATACCTTAAACGCTAGAATGCGACTATTATTGGTCGGCTTTCCACTGGAGAATCCTGGCAAGGCTAACGGGGTCACCGATTCCCCTTGTAAGAGATCGGATGTTTCTCTGGATGGTGATGTAGACATTGATCGCGTGTTGACACGGGTGATGTCATTTGCGCCAGCCTTATATGTTACCACGAAGCCAACGTTCCTCATCTCATCCGCCTGCGCGGCAGAAAGAGTCGATATAACGTATGTTCCAAACTGTATTTTCACTACATGTCGCAGATCAACACGTTCGAAAGATGAAACTTTCTCCATATTCAAGTCTAAGCGGCATGCATACAACGCCGTATCCGTCAAAAGTAACACAGATTCCTCAAATGGCATAGACTTGATAGTATTGGGCTCGTGAGGAGTGAGCAATGCCCAACCACCGACGAGTTCTTCGTTTTGGTCTGCTATCACGAGCCTTTGGGAGACATCGATGGCTTGTTGGCGCACCTTTCGCATTGAAACAGCCGGGTCGCCGCTCATCATATTGGACTCAAATTCTTCGAATACAAGGGAGGTGACGTTACCGAGGAGGAAGTCTATAGCAGCTTGACTAAAGTAGTCATTCACAATTCTAAACTTCTTAGCAAGACCTGTGGTCGCATGAAAGGAATCTCATAGTGCAACTTACCCACTGTAAAACCGAGAAATGGAGAGTCCCATATCTGTCAAAGCGCCTTTGTAGTTCCTTTTCCGAGTCCTTGTAAAGTCTCCTTTTAGTGCCGCGGTAGATGCATACTGTTTAGAGATAGCATCGCCATTATCAGCCCACAGAGTATTGAACCACTCCGTAGTCTGGTCTGCCTGCGAGCTTAAATCGAAGCCCTCTTCTTTTAGCTGCGTCTCGAGTGCTCGTCGGCCGCAGGCACTTTGCACGACATTCGTCCTATCTAGGCAATCCATGCAATTTGTGCGAAGAATCCCATTTTGTCTCTCTACTAACTTGTTATCTTTTTCAACGGTGGTACCAAATGCGTCGAGCCTTGAACCAAGAGTGTCCATTAAGATACTGACGTTTTCAATTTCATGCCCCGGCACACAGCATGGAAATCGAACCACTCGAATCCCACCTTGGCACCATCAATGCCGCCAGATTCGTTAAGTTGTGTCATATTACTTTCGTACACTTCTCCGATGCGAGCCTCAACGCCGTGTTTCTCGACTAAGGAGGCTACTTGCAATGATCCGTATCGGGCTGATAGATCCGAGAAATGCTTCTTGAACGCACGGAAATTATTGCCCGCTGATTTTTGCAGTTGTGGTACGGGTTTGAAGGAGTATGGTGACTGGGAGAAAAATAGAGGGATACTACCACGAATTTGAAGAAATGAGAAGATCTTGCTGGTTGACGACCAATCTGAGCTAGACAGTATTTGTTCAGTTTCAACTCCATTGGCGGTGTTCCCCTCATCATCTACTCCCCTACGTAGGTACCGCAAGCCTGCACGCTTGACTGAGCGGCGAGAAATTAAAGTTAGTAGAAAAGATCGAGTATCATCCATGCTGGTGGAATGAGATGTCACATGTTTAACATTTTCGGATGTGGAGCTAATGCTTTGGCATGACGTTTGGTCATGGCTTCCGTCCATTTGAGTATTACTGTCAGATATTGAAGGCTTTGGTGATCTTCGTTCGCTCTCTGGAGCCATCTCTTTCATTTCCAACGCCGTTGATGACCCATGCCCTGCACATTCAGGGAAGGCGGGATGCTTCTCGACGGCGAAAGATCGCTGGCCAATAAACCCTTGCATCAGAGGTAATACATAAGAGTACTGCCCTGCATCTATGAATGGCTGTATCATATTTTGATTCCAGAAGAACAAAGGATCAACATCTTTATGTAGCGGGACTTCCAAGGCATGATATTGCCCTCGATTTGCAAAGCTTCGGGTAATGTCGTAGTCATACGAGAAATAAAAGCTCCGAGATGACCCAAATAAAAGTCGCGTCGTCCGTAAAAGTTTCGGTAACAACGTCGCAGCAACGTCTCGCCGTTTGACCATAGGTACTTCTCCGGCCTCACCAACGATATTTGTAGTGTTCGGGGATTTTGACTCCTGCATACTGGTGACAGCAAGACCACCCGCTGATGTATCCTCTATGGTCTCTGCCTCTGCCGCGCTCATACCGAGAATTCTCCTCTGATTGACCGTCCACCCTTTTCCCGAGAACCATTTCTGAGCAAATCGGCCATAGCCACCCTTCCTTGTTATTACATCCTCCGCGATACTACTTCTCCGATTATGTCCCGCGTCGTTCATTGCGCTGTCTATTGACATGTTGCCGATACCTAACGGAGTTGTCTCTCCGTCATCAACATCATCGCTCGCCGCTGCAGAGCCCTCTCCGCCATCCTCATCGGTATCACTCTCTTCCAAAGCGTTCTTGTCAACAGTAAGTCTCTGCAGACTTGTTTGAGTATGTTCAACTGCAGTCTCCGCTTCCTTCCTCGATGTCAATGGCGTAAGTGCTACTTCCGTGATGACGAATATTGGTTTCCCATGTATATGCGCCACCAGCTGCCGCCGAGTGATTGAAATCAGGTATGAAGAACTCGACACTGATAAAAGACCTAAAGTACATTGAGTACATCAGCATACGTCTAGTTGCAAAAGCAAGAAACCTTCTGGGGATCCGCACATGCAGAATATTCAACAACTTCGCTCACTCACCCACGACCCCAAACGCCTCAAAGCCCTTCCCTTGCCCGTTTATATCGCCCAACACAGGTCCAATTGCACCATTATTATATGCGATCTTCACCGGAGGTGCGGGTCTTTGCCCCTTCTGCGCCAATGGCTGCAGTACTAATCCATCGACAGTAGCAAAGATTAGTAGCTTGCGTACAAGGCCTGGCATTGTTCAAAAAGAGTAGCCAATTAATTAGCAGGAAACATTAGATATCATAAAAGTAAAAGAAATGGACATTGAGGTTCACGGCAGACGCGGACGTTGTCGGACCTAAGTGGAGTCCGAATGTCAGCATGTTTGAGAAAGATTATTTTTTCCGAACGGTTACAATGACGTCGCAGAGACGAGAAAACAACGACAACGAGAGATCTTCCTACATGTCTCATCTTCTGTTTATTATACAATGTGGACAGCTTGCAATAACATTAAGGTAGTCATCATTTGAACCATGATTTGAAATTGTCCCCGTTGTATATAGTAACCTTTTCTAGAGATCACGTGATTGAAGTAAGTTTATATACCTTTCTTACCTTCCTCTGTTTCCAGTTCGCGAAGGTATTATTTCGAAGAGTGGTAAGTGAGATGATGCCTCTTATCAGATATAGTCCCCAAGGCGCCAAGCCTTGTCTCCAGGGACCTCCAGGGACTAGGAAACACAAAATTCAAATCTTTCATAGTAAAAGCGAGCATTTCCTTTTCCTCCAATATCACATGTGACAGATTTCATTTTGTGAGGATGTGCTTACGTAATCTGGTGATAGTATGGGGTAATTACCTAATAATTGAGGTGGCTGGGATACCTCTACATATAGGGGAGCATCCGGAGCATTTTGGATGCTTAATCACTCAATCAACTAATATACAATTAATGAAGTGTCAGGCATAACCGCCTGAAGATAAGCCATCCGCTGCCAATATTATATGTACGTGACTTATCTAATCACGTCTAATCCTGTCACATTTTACCTAGTAATCTCAGTCACGGTGTCTGCCCCCCCTGGGTTTAGCGCCCGCCCGATCGGGCAAGGCGCCCTCGCGTGAGCCCCGCACATAACTTCCATCTTTCTCTTTCTCTTCCTTCCACCTCCAAACAACATCAACAAACCACTTTCTGCACGGTCGCCAACGCAATTAAAACTTGAAGTTCTAACAAATCCTTCAACCTCTGCAGGATGTTGCGTCATAGTTTCCGTGTTGGACTCCGGCAGAGTCACTTCCGCATGTCCCAAACCCGAACCTTACAAACAACTACACGTAGTAATACATATCACTCAGCTTCAATTATAAAGCCATTAACAGCTCTATAGGTTCTATCCGTAACGATGCCTCTTATAGCTACAACAGCCCCTCTCTTTCTAGTCACCATGACGCCTCTATTTACGACTCCTACCATATTCAGCCCCTGGCAACAAAATCTGAGCTTGCAACAGTAAGATCGGAGATGTCCACCCAAATTAAATCTCTTAGCGATAGCATAAACGGGCGGTTTGATTCTATAAGCGGGCAGTTCAACAGTCTCACTGCAGAGATTAAGGCCCTTACTTCCAACTTCAAAACGGAGATTAAGGCTCTTACTTCCGACTTCAAAGCAGAGATCAAGGTCCTTAATTCCGAGATCAAGGAACATAATTCCAACTTCAATGCAGAGATTAAGGCCCTTAATTTCGAGATGAAGGAACATAATTCCAACTTCAATACAGAGATTAAGGTCCTTAATTCCAACTTTAATGCAGGATTCGACAAGTTTAAGCGGGAGACGAGCGAACGAGAGAATAAGTTTTGGATTCAAGTAGTCTTCGTTGTAAGTAGTCTTCTTTTGTATTTACTATATACCACCTTCTAATAATGTGAAGGTAGTAGCTGTAGCAGGTCTCTCATTTAGTGCTGCATTCTTGCAATACCAGAATCATGCGATTCAGACTCCCACGATCCAGACTCCCACAGTCCAAACTCCCACGGCCCAGGCTCTTGCGGTCGGACAGAAATGAAGCAAGTGAGAGGGGGACCATTATTGTCTAGCAATTCTGCAAATTCATATACAGTGTTGTACAAATAGACAGGGTCGATTCATAGAGCTGTTTATACTAGTATAAATTCAGGAAGTGGGTGGCTGGTTTGTTTTCACGGGCTTGTAATATTACTATAGCTATTCACTAAACTAGGACTCGATCGAGGTCCTTGCTACTCTGTACTTTATTCTTCAAGTAGATCGCTTAGGGTGCGATCCTGTAGGTAGCAGCGTCATAGATTCATTTCCCTCAGATTTTAGATGCTTTAATAAAACGTGCTTGAGCCTCTACTACAATTATTGATCGCCACAGGCTCACCCTCAGCTTAGTTTAAAGCAGTGCCTTCTCACCTCTCAAGTCTAACGGCTCCCTTTTTGATAATTATAACTACATGCAGTGCGCCCATAGAGTCGTGGGTGTCGAGGCTGCTTAAAACAGCGGTGCGCCCCCGCTGAAATCGGCAGCCCAAACACCACTACCTGGACTTATATAGGAATATCATAGCTTGATTGATTAAATTCAGCTTTCAAAACATCAATTTCTATTCTCTCCACTAGACACAAGCCCACGCATTTGTCTGTTAACACGATACAGATTCGTGTTCCAGTTGTTAGGGCATGCCTTCCTGGTGGAAAAAGAATACGGCATGCTTAGTTCCATTCCTCTTATTCTAGCATTGAGATAGATTACCTCACGTTCAAGTTTGGACTTAGGTTTTCCGTCGTCATGGCCCACGGATTTCTTTTCTTAGTGAACCAGTATTGTGCTATGACACAATATATGGGTGTTAGATGTCAACTCGTTAGTGACTTTATTGCCTGTCGTACTATAGTCTGACACTTTTGCATCCTATCCTACAACGATGTGGGCTATGGATGAAGACCACCATTAAGAGACTTCTTAGCAGACTCCCCGAAGCGGGATCTAATCATTTGATCATTCGAACATCTGAAAAGTGAAATAATAATTATGGATTTCTGGAAGAGTTTGAAACTAAACCCTTTGCTCGGCCCCTTAATGATAACGTAGGACCACATAATGAGAGATAGACCAACATGGGCATTGTACGCTGGATAAAGAAGTTCCGGGGGGAAGTCAGATGATTAGGTCAGTCTCTCGAGAACTTGACCATGGCCACCTTATAACGAGGTAAGAGAACAATTGTCAAGAAGCAGTCATGAAAAGGGAAGCTGTTCCAAGGATATTGAGACTTTGGTGGACGCTTGTCTCTATCGACTCACCGAGCACGCATGCAGGCCAGGGAATTCGGTGTATCAAGGGCGATTCATACCATTGATGAGTCGATTGCGACAACATCCATAAAGGATTCGGCGCAGCATTATTGCTTATGCCTTGTATTTCATTTCGTAATTACATGGTAACTACGTTCTGGAGTTTTTGAGGTTGTCGCGCAGAATGCCTGAGGGATATATTTTGAGGCATTCCCACTTAGAACGAGGCAAAAACAACCAAGATTCTCGTCGAATTTGACAACAACGCTGCGTCAACGACCGCAATCTTTCCACTTCTGCTCCACGGGCTTCTTTCAGCCACTCTTATACCCAATTCGATCTGTGATAACCTCTGCCATCCTAAGGTGGTACTGGGCGCGGCTCTTGCTCCGCCACTTTACATGAGGCGGATGAATCACTCACAAGGCTGGAGCCCACTTCTGGGCAGCCTCATTTCCTACACTGCCACAATTAGCCGCTATTCTCATGTTTTTAATTGGTAGCTTAAACTGCTCGGTGTACCGATATGGCCCTGGCGACTCAACCAGTGTTGAAAGACTGCAGGTCGCTAGCCAGGCTGAGTACTCATTGCAGCCTCACAAGGCCTGATCTTAAAACCCAATCTGCACGTAAAATGAAGGTTTTTTTCGGGCTGAGTACACTGCGGCCATTTTATATTCAGGCAGCCTCCCTCAAGTTCATAAGTATTTGCTGCAAGGCATAAACCGTGGCAACGCCGAGCATCTTTGATCATTATGGAAGCCACGGTTATTTCAGCTCAGCACGAAGGTCGCAGGCGTCTTCAAAGGCTAATTCGGAAGGTTAAGCACGTCTTGATAGTCAAGCATTGTATAGATGACTTAAAAGGTGGCGGTGGTCTACGGCAATGCCGTGGAGTTCTTCTCCAAAGAACGTACGTACGGTTTCATCTTTCTCACATTCATGACGACGGTGTCAAGTGGCACCCCTATATCCAGCTTAGACCTGCGTTCACACATTTCAGAGGCAACAATTTGCATGAAAGCCATTCTAATGGTTGTTCAGCTAAGTAGCTCAAGGCATACTAACAGCTCCAAAGGAGTGACATTCTCAAAGAACTGCCCAATGGGCCTGTCACCCTAACAAGTCTCCGCAAATTGGACGCTGTTGCTGATACATTCGACTGCAATGATGAGACTCCTAAGGTACAGTGTCCTAAGGAAGGTCCCTGGTCGAAGTCCATCGAACATCAGCTTCAGGATATTCTACCACCCACAGGAGGCCTAAAGTCGCTAGAAACGCATCTGGACAGATATATTGCTCGCACCTATGAGAATCTTCGCAAATGCAAGCAGAGTGTCGTTAACACGTCACGGGATTTCTGGATCAGGTGGTCTAGGAAGCGGGGAGCATCAATTCATGACACCCGCTCACAGGCTCTACTCGTCAAGCTTCTCGACAAAGAGGATGATGGGACTGAGCAACTGTCTAACTTGCAACGGTACCTTGAGGCATATATCGCTGGTAGCTTTGGCCGTGCTCTGGAAAGTTTAAGTGAGGTAGTCAGCCGCCTTCGCACAGTCTTCGGGATCGGGTGGTTCTTCGAGTGGCCGAGTGGACGACATCCGCTCAATTCAACATGGCCGTGGGCTGACGTCAAGCCTTCGCTGCTTGTGCTGTGGGGCGTCTGCTGGATGTTCTTCCCTACATTCTATGGCGATCACTGCGCTGCAGAGCATTCCCGAGTCCAACATCAACAACAGCTGTACAACAACCCCAACTCTACTCAGTATGGACGTGAGTGACTCCTTTATTTTCATAGCATTTCTATTTACTCTTGCGTGATTGATTTCTTGTCGCTTACAATTATTCTTAAGCCTAAAGGCAAGACCTGGCTCGCGCTACACCTTTCCATCCCCTAGGCATATTGTCCTGTTGACTGAACCTCTTCGTGTGCTTATCCAGTGATTGAAGCTTTGCAACAGAGAAAGTTACTGAACGGGAGGCTCAAATAATGTTTCTCTTAATGCCTGCCTGCTAGCGTTTCAGATTCACTTCTACCTAGATTATCAGGGTTAACTATTAGGTGCTAACGGCAAATGAGCAGTGCCAACGCAACAACAAGCACCTCCGCCTCAGCCAGTGACTATCATGAATATGGGATTCAATCAAACATTGGTGCCTGGAGGATTCTTCGCCACCCAACAATTTCCTGCACCCCCAAGGCAAACTCAGCCGATGATGCAAGGCACCATCATGCCTTGGCCGTTTGGTTGCATGGGTCAGGATTCAGGCCGCATACGTAGTGAGTCATCTTGCTGGCGCGGCAAGATCCAGGAATAGCGTAGATGAACACATGACTGATATATAGCCTTCGTTAGCTGCTTTCGAAAATGAGAGTCACTCGGTCGCTGGTCCAGGCACAGCAAGTACTCGAGGCCTTGGGTATCCAGACTTACAAAGAGTCGTATTTCCCAACCAAACATTTGATGGTGTCAGGAACTCGAGGCTATGTTCGCGAAATGTGGCTGAGGACACTTTGTGGCTTAGCCCCCTACGTGAACCTGAGGCTATAAGCGAGAATTCAGTTCCGTTTAAGGCCGCCACTCTTCCCATCAACACTCGATCGATTCATCATCTCTTGCCACTGTATTCTCCTGCCTTATCAACCTCAGCACTCATGCCATCCACAACTGCCTTCAGCAGCTATCCGCCGTTGGACAATATGAGTGAAATGCACGATCCTCGGACACCATACATGGTGGAGCAGGAACGCGCCTACAACCCGATGTCCGATCCGCATCCCTACGATCACCATCACGATCCTCAACAGGATCAACCACGCTATCCAACTCCGCCGCCGCCATTGTCTGAGAATCCTTACAATGCGCCAGGAGCAACTGGTGAAACACCCGACAGCAGAATGGAGATGCCGATGGAGCAGAAGAGCGAGTCCGACGCGCCATCGCCCGGTCGTTCCAAGCCAGTTCCGAAGCCAGATCGCGAAGTTACAAAGGATGCGAACGGTCGTTTCTACTGCAGCTGGGTTGGCTGTACCGAAGAAGTGAAGGATTTTGGCAGAAAATGCGAATGGAGGTATGCTGCTTACAATTTCGTAGCAAGCATATGGACAAGCATGATCGACCATATAAATGCCCTGCTGATGGTTGCGAGAAGTTGCCTGGCTTCACCTACTCAGGTGGGCTCTTGAGACACGAACGAGAGGTTCATAATAAGCATGGCGGTCCCCGAAAGCAATTGAATTGCCCACACCCAAATTGCAAGCGCCATACCGGGAAGGGTTTCTCCAGACAGGAAAACCTTAACGAACATCTCCGACGCGTTCATACTGATGCTGGCCTTCCCCTGAACGGCGAGGAGACAGAGGACGATGCAAATGAAGCTCAGGCTAGCGGAAAGAGAAAGCGCACTCGCGGCGACAGCGCAGACCTCCGTGAAGAGATGAAACGTCTAAAGCAAGAGAATGAGGAGCTTAGACGTCAAGCTGAAGCTCAGACTGCGCAGTCCGCTGATATGATGCGTCAGATAATGCAATTGCAACAAGCTCAACAGTTACAAGCCAGCATGCAACACCCTCGGATGCAGGCACCACCAGCACAGATGACTTGATGGTAGCAGTTTCTTTTGTTTTTCCTACACACTTCTTCCCCATGCATTTGCGGAGTTCGAAGGGTTATAAGCTGGGCGTAAAGGCGGATAATTAAGATGATCACTCTTCTCTGATCGAATGGAAGGTTCTACTTTGCTTTACATGTCACATATCTGTACGATTGTAGTAGAAATTGCGAAACACCCCAACATCAATGATCCACCCTTTGAATGACGTTGAATGTGACCTCAACGCCTCAGGCAGACTGGCATTGGTTCAAAGGTCCTGAAATTGATGAATCTTGCTCATGGTGCTGCTTAGAATCGCCGAGGTTTTGCGAATATTGTCTGTTACAAGACATTTTGGTGTCACCTTATGACGTTTCAACAACGTCAACCCTTCCAAGAGTTGCATTTACTCTGATATGCAAGTTGATCAGAGTGGTTGGGCATTAATTTGCTTCAAGAAGATGTTCTGCCTGACCGTCATGACCTATTTCTTTAGGCATCACAAGGCACAAGGCTGACAAGTTTGCCAAGACATAAAATGTACGTGCCACAACCCAAAGTACCTGGACAGCCGAATTGTTAAGAGAAGGGATCTAATAAAGGCCTGCTATCCAACTACATCGGCCTATCATGATTTCTACATGATGCTGCCATAACCAGATAAGAAGTCGGTCAATGATCGGCTGAACGGCACACTCTCCGCTGTTGAAGAAATACACTAGTGGAAATGGTATGATGTAGAATATCACAACCTCCTAATGAAGATAAGATTAAGTTAGATCCTCTTGCTATACCTAGATCACACAATTACACAGTTACTCACACTTTTGTTTACAGTAAAAGTGAGCAAATACACAAGGTACTATATACATTGCGGGTACATTGAGGGAGAGAACGACGCACAGCATACAGCATGGCTCAAACTGATATCCCAGATACCCAACAGAAGATCAATTCCGGAGACAAAGACGTCCCATGGTACACCGACTCCATGGGACCTCGACTTGGTCCTTCAGCCCGCAAGCTCCTTGAAGATTACAGCCATATCCCCGCTGACCAAGTGGAGAGCCACATATACTCCATAGTAAGCCCTCTCTTCCCCGTCCATATCACGAACCCAACAAGCTCACTCGGGCCCCGCAGCGTGAACGCGCCTGGCAAGTCTGGCCCTACCCCTGCATAGGCCGGTTCCGCTTTCTCGACCTCAGCATAACCCTCAATGCCCACTTCCCTTCGTTCATCCAGCGTCTCCGGAGCGAGAACCAAACTTTCCTAGACCTAGGCTGCTGTTTTGGACAAGACGTACGCGCCCTCGCCGCGGCAGGAGTGCCGTCCCAAAACCTCTATGCTACGGACCTCCGGCGAGATTTCTGGGAACTCGGCTACGAGCTGTTCAAAGACAAGGAGACGCTCAAATGCCGGTTTATAGAGGCGGATGTGATGGCTGATGAATCTACCACTGAAGGAGGCTTGAAGGAGTTAGATGGAAAGGTCGACATCGTGTATGCGGGGAGTTTTTTGCACTTGTTTGACTATACAGGGCAGTTCAAGGTCTGCAAGAGGATTATTGGGCTACTGAAGCCCGTGAAGGGGAGTATCGTTGCGGGAAGGCAGGTGGGGCATGTGGTTGCGGGGGAGCGGGTGCATAGGACGAATCATCAGGGAAGTATGTTTAGGCATAATGTAGAGAGTTTTGAGAAGATGTGGGAAGAGGTAGGGGAGAAGACGGGCACGAAGTGGAGGGTCGAGGCGGAGTTGCTGGAGGTGCCGGGGAGGGAGAACGAGCAGTGGGATCCAAATGTGAAACAATTGAAGTTCACGATTTTTAGAGAGTAGATAAGTATTTATTAGGTGATTATAGTAAGGTGGGTCTATAAAAGACATTGAATCATCAAACATGATGGGGTATCAAAGAAACGCCAGAGCGCCAAAATCCTGCAACAATACAAGCACCTAAAAAGCAAAGACTTGTAGAGTCTTTCTTTACCAATCTAGGACCATTCTCTTTTCCTCTATTTCCTGGCCGTAAATCATTCTAATGGCGTTGCATAGTGCGTCTTTAATCGACTCAGTCATCACGGCATGCTTTGCGGTATATGCCGGTACAGTAGAAAGCCTCGCATGCTCGTATATGGTGCGATGCTATCCGTACGACCCGGAGATCAATCATGCCTTAATAGCAGAAAGATGGGCTGAGCGAAGACTAGGGATCGACTGATGGTCTCAGATCCATGAGCAGTTTTCCGTGAAATGACTCCTGACTCATGGCGGTCGGGCCATAGCCGTCTCAATAGACTGATGCCGCTTATGCATCAACGGACTCCTTTGCAGTTCCTGGATAACACCAGCCCACCCCTGCCGTTGACCGCCACCCACTGACTCATTGTGACCCATCGCCTGAGTAGTCAGCCTCCTCAACGGGGGAGGCTTCTTGGTGATGCCTTCCGCAAGCGCATGAGGCAGACTGTGCCTCAAGGTCATCTTTGGAACATTCCTCTCCGCCGCCATCTTCTCCGGATCTCGAGCCGAAGGCTCCACCGCTGCGCTCTTCGCAGCAACTAGCCCCATATACACGACCAAAAAGCGCATCCTCAACAAATCCAACCTTCGCACCCTCTCCTCCAAGCGGCCCCTCTTGCCGGCCCACAAAAGGCGCGCACCGGATCTCAGCCTCGTGCCGCTCTCATCGATCAATAAGCGATTCAATTCCTCCCTCAAGTCATCACCACATCTCTGGATCTCGCGCAGCAGGCGCCCAAGCCGCATCTTATCCTCCAAGCGCTGCACCTTCTGAATATCGCGATCATAGGACTCGTTTTCCTGGATAGAAAAGTCGGCCGCGTCGATGAAAGTCGTGATTTCCGAGGGCGCGGATAGATATGCGCTGGTGTATGACGACAGAATCTGGGAGAGCACGGCAATGGCAAGCAGAAGAGCGGTGACGAGGAGGATAATGGCGACGAGGTTCAAATCGCCGTCTGCCATTGTTGGAAGTTTGTTGTTCAGGGGGGTTTGGTAAGGGGGTTTATTGTTGCATGATGGATCTAGACACTTGTACATTTAATTTTGGGAGGTAGGGAGTAATATTCGCCGCCGGATGACGGAGATGCGTGTTGACGATGATGTCTGCTGGCGATAGGTTGGTCAGGCCCTCTTGCATGAGGCCTGCATAATGGAGCGGCCACTGCCGTCGCTCGTCGCCCGAAATGCTGAGGACATGTGACACCCATGTCGAGATGTTCCATTTACATATTCCAATGTTTATTTAGACTTCGGAAAACGAAGGGAGGGTTTTCACACGAGCTTAGACGGGATTATTTGGGGAATTGTTGTTAAGAGGATCAGACCCCAAGGCGTGCAAACAGGCCAAACCGACTTCGCCGCCTTATGCCATCAGCCTTCCCTTTCAAATCCGAACTTCAAACCCGAAAAACAGCTGACAAATGGCACAAGTCGAAGCCCCTCATGTACCGTCCATAGAAGCCAATCTTCCTACATTACAATACTCGAATCCACTTCCTACAATTCTCACATACCCCTCGTCCATCCCGCCGAAGCTTATCACGCAAGGCGCCGAAGCTCTTCTTTACCGCACAACATATCTCAGTCCACAGCTGCCCTGTGCATTAAAACACAGGCTTTCAAAGCCTTATCGGCATGCTATCTTGGATGCTCGTCTCACACGGCACCGTATCCTGTCCGAAGCACGAGTTCTCGTGAAATGCAGGAAAGAAGGCGTGCCTGTGCCTGCGGTGTATGCCTTGGATGAGGCGAATGGATGGATTATGATGGAGTGGATTGATGGAGAGGTCGTGAGGATCAGGCTTAATGAGTGGATCAAGTTGAGAAAAGCTGTTGGGACTGGGGAGGGAATGGATGAGGGAGAACTGAAAGACCTGATGGTTAGGGTAGGAAGAGTGGTGGGAAGTCTGCATAAGACGGGTATTGTCCACGGGGATCTGACTACAAGTAACCTCATGCTGCGGCCGCATAAGTTCCAGATAACGAATGGAAATGACACTGCAACGGGACATGATCAGGTAGGGAAGCTACTTGATGGGGAGATTGTTCTCATTGATTTCGGGCTTGCAAGCCAGAGTACCCAGGATGAGGACCGAGCTGTTGACTTGTATGTTTTGGAAAGGGCATTTGGAAGTACGCATCCACAAGCAGAAAGTCTGTTCGGAGAGGTCCTAAAAGCATACGGCGAAAGTTTTCGAGGAGCGGATGTTGTTCTCAAGAGATTGGAGGATGTTAGAATGAGAGGCAGGAAACGAAGTATGCTTGGCTAAGTATTTACGTGGATAGCACGCATTTTAGGCGTGAAAATGATCAGGAAAGTTGCTCTTGGAGGTCATTAAGGCTAGTGGCCGTCTCTCATCAAGGCTCAGAGGCTAAGACCTCCACCTCTAAAATATCCAGCGAAATCCTCGCTCATAACGCCGCATATGAGCCGTAACGCCAAGCAATGAAGCCATTCTCAAAATTGTGTAGGCAGATTGCTTACCATATTGGTCAGCCCTCCTTCAACTCTGCTACCGCAAAATACCCTTTGTTCTCAATGACGCCACGATCCCGGATCACAGCGGTATATTTCACTACCCACTGGCTTACGACTTCACCCCATATACCGACAGGTCCACACTTCGTCAGTATTCCTGCCCCTCTAGGGCCTTGTCCAAGAAGCTCTCTCAGGGTACCGCTGGGAAGGATATCCGTGCAATCTCTATGGGTCAGGAGTTCGATATTTTCCTTCTTGGCGAGCTCAATCAATGGTGGTGGAACATTGCAACAATCCTTCACGTTTATCTGGTCAACTTGTGGCCTTATGGTAACCTTCGCCAAAAAATTTGCCAGTTTTTGGCTCCCGAATTCTGCCAACCCAAGCTTCTTGACAACACCCTGAGTAAACAGCTCTTCCAAGACAGGCCAGGTCTCGATCTCCTCCTGGTCATTGCCTTGCATGGCATTTTTCTTATCAGCTTCCCATTCGCAGTCGCCTTCGAAAGACATCCCGGGGAACGATACAATGAGAAGGTCAATTGTCTCAACACGCAATTCCTTTAGAACTAGGCTTATGGCATGCCTTGTATGCTCTACACGGTCCTTCGGGGAAGCGCCTGGCAGATAGAAGAGTTTGACAGTAATATCATACTGGCTTCTCTCTTCAGCAAGGCCGGAGAGTGACCAGTCAATTGTGGGGATATAGTAATCAGAGCCATCCCATGTTGTCCATACTGACGGATCTGGCTGATGCGGTATGCCATTAGTTTTGGGGCTATCTGCACCATTTGAACTGTTCGAGGAGGATAGAGGAGTATAGTCTTGTTGCGCTGCTAGGAAATTGCTTCGTAAAGAATTTGTAAGCTCAAGGTTTGATCTGTCAGCGCCGGGCTTTCTAATGATGGAAGGTCCTCCAGTCATGATATTCCTATGCAGAGTAAGCATCGGCCAAATTCTAATTTAGTAAACGTATTATTAGACCCACGAAGTAGAGAGTACGAGCCTCGTCATTGTGACGGCTCTAACGATACTGGGGATGGTAAATTAATACGACCCAAGGAGGTTCAAGACTTCCTATGAGATGGGGAAATTCGTATTATAGCAATGGCTACCGAGGAGTGATGGTGCCGTATACACAGAGAGACGTAAAATACATGGTTCAATATGAGTAGTGAAGAGAATGGAGTGAAGTAATAAAGAATAGCCTTTTCGTGAGCCGGCTTTATCTTAGCCTTAGTCCTTCCGTCGGTGGCTGCATGCCCCTCGGCATAGTTGCGGGCGTGTCATCGCGACAAATCCACTTCGGAGGAACCCAAATTACAACATCCTTGTCCAAAACTATCGCATTTGAACACAGCTTCCTAGAAGAAGCTCAAAGGTCATGAAGTGATGGCCATTAAGTATGTTATTATGATGATATGCTGCCGTAGGCCAAATGCTGACAATTAGCAGCTATCTCATTCTGCTTTCGCGGCAGGGCAAAGTGGTATGCCTTCACCGATATTTCAAGTCTCGATGATGATGCTGATTAGTAGTACAGCGGCTTGCAAAGTGGTTCACTACACTTTCACCAAAGGAGAAGGCCAAGATTGTGAAAGATGTTTCTCAACTCGTCTTGGCTCGACGTACTCGGATGTGCAATTTTCTTGAATACAAAGGTCCGCCTACCCTCCCTACAATATATTCCTAAGAGCCGTCTGCTAAAAGCTATTCACAGATTCCAAGATAGTATACCGCCGTTATGCGTCTCTGTTCTTTATTGCTGGATGCTCATCCACCGACAATGAATTAATCACACTCGAAATCGTGCATCGATACGTTGAGCAGATGGACAAGTACTACGGGAATGTTTGTGAACTCGATCTGGTACGGATTTAACCATACCGAAATAACTTGATCAATAATTAATATAACCCTCGTCCAGATATTCCAGTTCCAGCAGGCATATTTCATCCTAGATGAACTGTTACTCGCAGGGGAGTTACAGGAGAGCAGCAAGAAGAACATTTTGAGGAGTATCAGCCAACAGGACAGTTTGGAGGGCATGGAGGTAAGTGCTGAATTTTCTCATGGCTTCATTTTTCTGCTTGTCCTTGCGAAATGCTATGTTTTAAGTTATTTGTATTCCTCTAGGGTATCAGGCAGTTTTCCCTTCTCTTCACTGACACAAATTCCTATCTTCAGGTCGAAGAAGAGATTACGAAACTCATGTGAAGAACGAAGCTGGGCATGTACACCATTAGCATATATCATTGGGCGGCGCATATAAGATGGAATCATTATCTTTAACCCGCTCTGCTACTTTTGCTGACATAGTGATTCTTGTGCCCTCTAGGAAACAGAATACCTCAATAACCAACTTCGTGCAGCAGGAATGATTTAGATTCGTGTGTAAAATACAAAGGAAATCAGATACCCGGTCGAGATTGATTCAGTACGGAGGCGCTTAGGAGTTGGGCACTCGACATGCAAAAGGCATTTGATATACAAGAGTTCAAAAGTGGGCAGGATTTAACGGAACAAAACGTAGTATCTGGCAAGACCCCTTTCTCCTCCAATTGTTTCTGGAATGATGAAATGAGAGCTTATCAACCTTTACTGTTAATGCTTATGCCCCCACTTTATCTCCTCTTGATCACTAACAGGCCTCATTCGAACCATGTTCCTCCGGGGATGGCTAGGATTCCACGCTAGATCACAGAGACACTTAGGATGGGCTTTGAGGCAATTATGGATGGATGTCTTTGACCATGTGGGCTCTTTACAGGTGGCGAGTGGTGGACGGAGGAGAATACTCACGTGATAGATGTCGACTTTCACGCTAACCAAAGACGGGCTCGCGACATCGCATTCCAGCAAACTCGCGAGCGCAAGATCATGTCTGTCGCGCCATCAAACATCCATCCCCGGAAACACACCATCATGCCTTCTTCACCCATCGTCTGCTAGACGTTGATCGTCTGGCTTGATTACACTTTGACTTCGTCCTGCGCAGCCAGCCCAGGTCGGACCAAATCGCTCGTAATCAGCAAACGCAGTCATACGAAACCCCGCCCGATTCATCACAAAGAGCTGTCTTGCCAGCAAACACAACGTTTAGTCAGGCGTATATTCACTCCCGAGAGTCAAGTCACTGGTTTTTGTGTTCCGAGTCTGAAGGACAGCCGCAAGGTCACCCTCGACAGTATCCTCGGTCTCGATTGCCACCAGCTTCGTCTCGCAAGGCAACCCCTCATCGTAAATTCCTCAACAATCCATACCTGAATCCCGAATCCTCTTCCCTGTTAACTTAAGAAAATCAGCTACTCCACTGCATCTCAAGATGAAGGTACGTGAAATCATAGTGATCGCGAAAGAGTTGCCGATCTCAGTTTCATTCTCTCTGCGCTCTTCACCTTCCAATGACATTAAAGTTAACAGCGTATTTAGTTCCTTCCTCTCCGCGACTTTGACGATGTCACCAGTGCATTGAATTTCGACACGCCTGACTGTCATGTCGTTGGTGGATGTGATCTTTACACCACCAAGGCTGCCGGTACAGACAAGAAACTGTATCGCAATATTGAAACCTCCTTGGAGTCTCAATACGAATCCCTCATCCGACTCTCCGCGTCTCTGTCGCCGCCACAGCAATCTTCTGTCGGTAACTCGATAAATCTTAGTCGATCTAGTCCTTTCGGTCCCTTGAGCCAGGTCTCCAGTCGTCGTACGTTTGCATATCTGATTGCAACGCTGAATGCTAGCCATCCTGATTATGATTTCTCACATATACTGAGGCCTACGGATTTTCGGAAGGAGAGGAGCTTAAAAGCGGTCATGAACAACATCGACTCAACCTTGTATAATCTGCGACCCAACCCAGGGATGCTCCTGCAAGTCCCGTCGCAGACAAGTTACGCAACGGCTTCGTCTGCACCTGCAACCGGCCAGGTATGGGGCCCTCGGATGTGGACCTTGATTGATAAAGAAATGACCTTGAAGGAATGCTCTATCTTCTGTTTTGATCCCGTCGAAATCGACGAAGAAGAAGATCAAGCCATCTGGAGCCTCAATTATTTCTTCTTCAATAAGGCAAGGAAACGCGTAGCTTACATCTACGTGAAAGGCATTGCGGTAATGAGCCATAGCCCCCGAAACGGATTCGCAAAGAGAGGTGCCAGCGGCCTGAGTACGGACATGGGCGCCAACAAGCGAGCAAGATACTGGCTAGGTGATCGAGCTGACGCTGTTACTAATGGTCGTGATGCAGATGACGAAGACTCTGACTTCAATGATGGTCTGGACGGAGACGAGCTCGACCTCAGCTACGGAAACGACTTCTCTGACGAGTACGACGAGGAGGCCAATGATGACTGGGACGATCAGAACTACAAAGGTCAAGTGCGTGGAGTTAGTGAGGATATCGCTGCACGCATGGAAATTGAATTGTGAAGAGGGATACCCAGCGAAGGTTCCTTTTTGCACCGCACATTAATCTGACAGACATATCAGCTGCTGGCAACCGTCTGTTAATGCTCTTTACTGTATGACCAATATAGTCTTTCCTTGTATGTTTATTCGTATGATGTTTGTACTTTAGGGGTAGGGAAATATGGACTGGTGGTCTGGCGTTAAGGCTTCATCTCTTTGGCCGGTGAGAGCGGCCTGGGATATGGTGTTAGCTGCTTCAAAATGGGCAAGCATCCTCGTATACTCATTTTCAAAATCAAGGAAGTAATTTGACTTTTTTCATTTGATTTTGTGACTCAGTAGTGAAGATTCAGAGTCATCTAGTCCGAGACAGCTGTACTGATCCGCCAGCAGCACATGGTATCACAAAAGTAGAGTCCATTGATTCTTGTTTGAAGCCAAACGCCGGACCGGTGAACTAAACAGGCTGGTCAACGAACGCTCCACCCAGGTTGGATCTGCATCCACTACTTCTCATCGCACCACAATATCCAGCTAACCCCATTCCACCTTAAATCATGAGCCTCTCCACCTTATCCTTCAAGCTCCGAATCTGATTCATTAAATCACTCCTCATTCGTAGTGATACTTGTCACAATGGCCGCCCTCGACACACCACAGGCTTTTCCCAGCACCATCTTTCTGGGTACACAGACGTAAAGCCTTTGTCTTCCGCAAGGAGGGGAAGGCGTAGTAGGATTGCGAGGGGAGATGTGTCGGCGGCAAGGATTACGATCTCTGAGATTCCTCTGTTCAGGGTCTTGGTGATTTCATTGGTACCTTTTTGAGCTGAAAATAGTGAGAGGCTTGTTGGACGATGTCAAAGATTTCATTTGTAAGTGCTGGGTTTGCAATTGGCCAGGCTAGAAGGTTTGTTAGATCTTGTACAGAGAGCAGAGAGTGGGTGCACGTACCAGCTGAGCTGTTCTGTTCTTCTGCCTTTTTTTGTAGGATGATGTATTGATATACTGAAGTACAATGAATGTGACCTACAGGTGTTCCTTGCATTGGCTCGCCCCGATGCACTGTGGACTTTAAAAGAACGGTAACTCTAAAATGCTGGAGTCGAGAAAAATATTAGGACTGCACTGGAGTGGCTTGCCTAGTGTCAAATATAAGCGACTCACGTGTTTCCAGCAATCCTTGGACGATTCTCCTCTTCAGACCTCATCATCACCATCGCGGCAACTCCAGCAGAAGCTTTATATCCATCCCAACCACTCCACCGCCGCATACCCAAGCTTTGTCGAGCTCCTTCAATACACTTAAATCTCGATCATAGCTTTGACATATCGATAAAATGGCCGATCAAGGAATCTCAGATCTATGGTGAGTTCATGTGTCCGCTGTAAAGGCTTGCCCTAGTCAAGATAAGCTGCAACTCGCAGTCTAAGCTATGCCAGTGCATATTTGCGGACCCTCATTTAGTCTACATCTGCTGACTCACTTCTCCCTATAGCCCGGTCTATGCGGTTAGTAGTTTCTACAATCCGGAACACATTCCAGCTTGTTGCGTCAAGCTCCCGGAATTGAGCTTCGACCTTAGCTTCAAGCACAAGAACTTTACTAATTCTCATAAATAGCCGTTCTTTGGAGCAATGGGCTGCACATCTGCCATCGTCTTCACATGTTTTGGTGCCGCATACGGTACTGCTAAGTCCGGCGTCGGTATCTCCGCGATGGGTGTTCTTCGACCAGACTTGATCGTCAAGAGTATGTTGATAATATGATATACGCTGATGTTTTACACGCGATACTAACACAAGGATAGACATCGTTCCCGTTATCATGGCTGGTATCATCGGTATATATGGTCTAGTCGTCTCAGTTTTGATCTCCGATGGCCTTAAACAAGCGATGCCATTGTACACTGGCTTCATCCAACTTGGTGCTGGACTTAGTGTCGGGCTGGCCGGATTGGCAGCCGGTTTCGCCATCGGTATTGTTGGTGACGCCGGTGTTCGTGGAACTGCTCAACAGCCAAGGCTTTTCGTTGGCATGATTCTCATCCTCATTTTTGCCGAAGTCTTAGGTAAATTGGATCTTAAATATGGCTCAAATTCCCACTGACATCTGAAACAGGTCTCTACGGGCTAATTGTCGCCCTCCTAATGAACTCCAAGGCGACCCTGGATACATCATGTTAATTTCGAATCGTATAGGACCAAAGAGGGTTAGAATGACCAGCTATGCGCCTGCATACCCTCTCGAACAGACCAATTGTGAATATATGGCGAGCGTTTAGGATCTCAGTCGGATTGAGGGAACGGGTGGATGCCACAGGGGTAGTTCTGATGTAGCCATGCCCTTGTTCGAACATATGTACTGTTGCTGTTACCGGTTTCCCGGCGTTCGCATTTCCCATAGAGGGAGAAGATACAGAAAAGGCCTTCGAGGCTGTGTATGCTAGTTTCTCTCCTATTGGTTAATGATCATCTACTGCTTAATCATTATAAGATCCCGGTCTTGGTCTTTTGTATTGAGTCCTTGTAAAGGTAAGTATGAGAATGAACTAGTGGTTACAAAAGTTTACTACATACGGCCGGATATAACTTTAGCCAGCAATTGCAAATTCTCCAGGAAGACTAACCTATGGAGTCTGAGCAAAATCCCTAGGCCCATTTTTAAGCCGGATGACAGCACGGCATCTGTAAGATCCACCTCCAAAGACCCCGCACCGTCTTTTAAAGTCCCATCCAAACCCCGCCAGATCTCACAAAATACCTCCCCATTCAACCACCACCAGCCACAAGCACAACCTCTCCCAACTCAAACCACAAAAATGCGCCTCCCTTATGTCCCCAACCCTCCCCCCACAACCACCCCCGAAGAAGCAGCCATCGTCGCCCGCGTCGCCGCGCGTCGACACCCCCGCCCGCTCCAAGCCCTTGACCTGACTCTCCTACACTCCCCGCCCATCGCTGACGGCTGGAACAGTTTCCTGGGCGCGGTTAGGACACGGACGACGCTAAGTGATGATGTGAGAGAGATAGCGATCTGTAGAGTCGCGGTGCTGAATGGTGCGGTGTATGAGTGGGAGCACCATGCGCCGCTGGCGAGGAATGGGGGAGTGGGGGAGGAGGGGATGCGGGTGCTGGGGTCTGAAGGGGAGGCACGAAGCGGTGAGGGGCTGTCAGAGAAGCAATGGGCGGTTGTGAAGTATACGGATGCGATGACGAGGGAGGTGAGGGTTCCAGATGAGGTTTTTGCGGAATTGAGGAGGCATTTTGATGATAGGGAGGTTGTGGAGATTACGGCTACGGTAGGTTTAGAGATTTCTTTTTTTCCCCCTCTTTTCGGATCCATTTTTAGGGTTGTGGTTGAGAGTTGGAGAGGCTGACTTGTGTGACAGGTGGCGGCTTATAACTGTGTTAGTAGATTCTTGGTTGCTTTAGATGGTGAGCCCCTTTCTTTGTTTGTAGAATTTAAACGGCTGATTGGTTGTAGTTGGAGAGAAAAACGGCATGGAAAGGCCAAAATAAATGAAGCATTATGTATTGTAGCTGTATATCATGATCTCAGCTTTGAATATTCTCTGCCCTAAGCGCCATTGATAGGCTGCCCAATTAGCGCCCTGTATGGTCTTTATGGGACTTGGGTTCAACATTGTTCTCGTCTCCTCAACACTGAGTTACGAGCTTTCGAGAAGTTTCATTAGACTTTATATCTCTTCTACAATATAAGGAGAGCTATCGTTCAAGCAGACAAGTCCTGAAACTGCTCAATAGGCCATAGGCTAATGTTCAACGGCTCTCAATGTAACAACTGTTTTCTTATGACAGCGGTCCCTAGAATGACAATGACTATTCAGTGGAAAACTATCGTCACTTATCCTTAAGCTCTTCCTTGCATGCAGAAGAAGCAGATGCTAGGTCTGCGTTGATACTTTTGTAGGCTCTTCTATGCCAATCATTGACGTCTTTGGCCTTCGCGGCTTTCACGGCCTATGTACACTAGATAAACATTCCTTGAGCGCGCTTGTTTGAAGGGGGATACTAACTAACAATGGTCAGCGGCCCTGTAAGGTGTTTTTTGCATTAAAAGCATATTTTGTGAATTCACACAATTTTCAGTGTATTGGAATTATGGAACCGTGTTGTGAGAAAGAATTTAGATTTCATACATTCTAAGGGCGTCAAGTCAAACTTTCCGAAAATATCTCTTCGGAGTCCAATTATGAAGAAGCTCCTTTTTGTGAGGAGTTTATGACGACTGTGTTTGTAGCAAAAAAGAGCTATAAATGCCTATTCTCTTAAGTTTTACAAGAGCAAAGGCCAAGGTTTGATCGTGTTAAAGCAAGCTGAGGAAGCAATAATGAGTCCATGCTCATTTGGGCTCTTTCTCTATTGTACATCCAATGGAGGTTGGACGCTCGAATATTATAGTGAGGAAGGATTAAAGAGATATCTTAGGTTTAAAGCAGGAGCTCACACATGTTTCCACTCATTGGTACAAAGGGAAAGAGACAAATATGCTGACGCGGCACACAATTAAAACCTACAACTCATCTGTGACCAGCCTTATAATGTAGAGAATCTGCAGGGGTGATGAGAAGAGAACTGATGCAGTCTTAACACGAACCCGGCCAGCTCGGGTTCGGGAGCTAGCTCTCTTGATATTCTTTCAGCCTAACAACAGGTTCAAGCCATGAGGTTTGTCAAGTTTGCAATTGGGCCGTAAGAAAAAGCTCATAGGGTAAATAGGTGGTTAAATTCCAGTTTGTAACCTCCAATCTTTTAGCACGTGTGAGTGCCATTTGTGGGAACGGAAAATCTGTCTATGAAGCTTCAAGGCTAGCTTGAGAGGTCTTTTCTGCTTGAGACAATAGCTACAAGCTGGATAAAACGCCATGAGACAGACTCCCAATAGAAGGAATCTTGATGGACTGACAAACATATTGGTAACTGGAATAAAAGCCTATCACCGTATTATTGGCTTATGTTTCGGAGACGGCTGCTGACTATCGTGCCATAATCAAAACCTGCAGAGGCTGCGGTAGCTTCGGGGACTTGTCGCCCGAAGAACTTAAAACTGTCGATGTCATTTTCGCCAATCATCCCACCAAATTTGTGAGCCTATCTATCACCACCATTTTTAACAGAACCCTTCAACAACAACAGCAACCTTCACCAGATCGATCAGATACCGTGGGCAATTGCAATCATGAGTTTCTCAGATCTTGATAAGCTTGCCATTAACACGATTCGTCTTCTAGCGGTGAGTGAGCTCTCTACCCCTCGCTGTCAACTTACCCCGCAATCCCCCTGATAACTTCTGGATTGTTGAACAGATAGGAAATTTTATGCTGATTTCTCTCAATTCCAGGTCGATGCGACCTTCAAGGCGAACTCCGGTCACCCCGGAGCTCCTATGGGGATGGCGCCTGTGGCACATATTCTGTTCAACAGATTCATGAACTACAACCCAAAGGACCCTCATTGGCTTAACCGCGATCGATTTGTGCTCTCGTGAGTAACATCATAGTTTTATACCTATCTAAATGCCCTATATCAGTTTTGGTGCCCCTCTTATGTTATATATGCAATGGAAAGCGACGGTAGGATGAAGAGAGCTGCACACCAATATCTATGACTGACTAGCACTATGCTCAATTCCATCTTCTCAATTCTCTATGCAACAACGGGGGCTATTTTTATTTCATTGATGAGTTTACAAATTTGTGCATACATATTTACCCTCATAAATTTCAAAAGTCAGGATGGAAGCTTTTCTCTAATGCTTATTGCTAGTAATGGTCACGGATGCATGCTCCAATATGCTCTCCTTCATCTTGCTGGATATGCGATCTCAATAGATGATCTCAAGAAGTTCCGAGTGAGTTATCAAGGAGATATTTATCGCTCAAATCCTCTAATCTCAATGCGTTAGTCGGTCGACAGTATTACCCCCGGCCATCCCGAGGCACATGATACGCCTGGCATCGAAGTGACAACTGGGCCGCTTGGTCAGGGTTTTTCCAATGCCGTTGGTCTTGCAATTGCGCAGCACCATTCATCTGCAGAGTTCAACAAACCTGGATTTGAACTGATCAACAACTACACTTATACATTCCTTGGTGATGGGTGTATGATGGAGGGTGTAGCCAGTGAGGCCGCATCCCTTGCCGGTCATTTGCAATTAGGCAACCTAATTGCAGTATATGATGATAACCACATTTCCATTGATGGTAATACCAATTGTGCCTTTACCGAGGATGTTGTCAAGCGGTTTGAAGCCTATGGTTGGCACACAGAGATTGTTACTGATGGTGACCATGACCTGGAAGGAATTGAAGCTGCCCTCAAGAAATGCCAAGCCGTTAAGGATAAGCCATCGCTCATTAAGCTTCGTACAACCATTGGATTTGGTTCGAAATTGCAGGGTACCGGAGGTGTTCACGGCAACCCTCTTAAGGCCGATGACATCAAGCAGGTCAAGGAGAAATTTGGGTTCAATCC
>Ga0335072_10002378_pt1 | contig 29226 bp, 31 predicted proteins | sample Lox_Sample_21_FD_206725 | JGI IMG/M metagenome (GOLD analysis project Ga0335072, IMG submission 206725) | Soil microbial communities from Loxahatchee National Wildlife Refuge, Florida, United States - Lox_Sample_2.1 | ecosystem: Environmental > Terrestrial > Soil > Wetlands | place: USA... | reverse complement strand
GTCTGCAACCAGAAGGGCGGCGTCGGCAAGACGACGACGACCATCAACCTGGGGGCGGCGCTGGCCGAGCAGGGGCGGCGCATGCTGCTCGTGGACTTCGACCCGCAGGGGGCGCTTTCTGTCGGTCTCGGCATCCAGCCGCACGACATCGACTCGACGGTCTACAACCTGCTGATGGAGCGCGGTGTCAAGGCGCACGACGTCATCTTCGAGACCGGCGTGCCGAACCTGGACCTGCTGCCGTCCAACATCGACCTGTCCGGCGCGGAGGTCCAGCTCGTCCACGAGGTGGGCAGGGAGTTCATCCTCGGCGGCGCGCTCAAGCAGGTCGTGCCCGACTACGACTACATCTTGATCGACTGCCAGCCGTCCCTCGGCCTGCTCACTATCAACGCCCTGGCCTGCGCGGACAGCGTGCTGATCCCGCTCGAGTGCGAATACTTCGCGATGCGCGGGGTGGCGCTGCTGATGGAGACCATCGACAAGGTGCAGCAGCGGCTCAATCCGCACCTGCAGATCGACGGCCTGCTCGGCACGATGTACGACTCGCGCACCCTGCACACCAGGGAAGTACTCGGCTCCATCGTGAACGGCTTCGGCGACAAGGTATTTCATACCGTGATTAACCGCACCGTGCGCTTCCCTGACGCTACCGTTGCAGGTGAGCCCATCACGACGTTCGATACGTCGTCGATGGGGGCTAGTTCCTACCGTGAACTCGCCAAGGAGGTACTCGACCGGTGGCAGGCAGGGGACGGTCACGCCGTGTTAAGTTCGGATGCTTTAGATTTGCCGTTACGGGGAAAGCTGAATCCCTTGGCAAAGCGCAAATCTAGAGTATCCGTTCCCGGGGTGGCGGAGCTTTTCCGCCCCGCCGTACCCATGCCAGTCACGTCGGATGAACGCCAGGCGACGGGCAGGGAAAAGCATGATCAGAAGATCACCGTCTACCTGTCCGCCACCGAACTGCTCGACCTCGAGCACGCCCGCCTCATGCTGCGGCGCTTCGGATTCGTCCTCGACCGGGGACGGCTCGTCCGGGAGGCGATCGCCATCCTGCTCGCCGACCTGGACGCGCGCGGCAAGGACAGCCTGATAGCCCGCCGCATCCGCGCTGCCCGCGATGCCGACCAGACCGCGGACCCGGACGCCGGCCTGGACGAGGACAGCGGTATACCGGATCCCGCGGTACCGTCGTTAGCGTGGGCACAACTGCTGGTGGCGCGATGAGGGGCGATGCCGGGCCGCTCGGTGACCCTGGCGACGCGCCTCGCGGCTCGGGTGCCTTCGAGGTGCACCTTGATGTCTTCGAGGGCCCGTTCGACCTGCTGCTCGGGCTGATCTCCAAGCACAAGCTGGACATCACCGAGGTCGCGCTGTCCAAGGTCACCGACGAGTTCATCGCCTACATCAGGCAGCGCTCAGGCGGCTGGGACCTGGATCAGGTCAGCTACTTCCTCGTCGTCGCCGCGACCCTGCTCGACCTCAAGGCCGCGCGGCTGCTGCCGAGCGGCGAGGTCGAGGACGAGGAAGACCTGGCCCTGCTCGAGGCCCGCGACCTGCTTTTCGCCCGGCTGCTGCAGTACCGTGCCTACAAGGAGGTGGCCGCGGTATTCGCGGGACGGATGGCGGCGGCGGCGAAGCGGTTCCCGCGGCGCGTCCCGCTTGAGCCCCGGTTCGCGCAGCTGCTGCCCGAGGTGCTGTTCGCCATCGGTCCGCGGGAGTTCGCCGCACTCGCCGCCCGCGCGCTCACCCCCAAGGTCCCGCCCACCGTGTCCGTCGACCACATCCACGCGGCGTTCATCTCGATCAGGGAGCAGGCCATCCTCATCGCGGGACGGCTGCGCGGCCTCGGGCGGGCGAGCTTCCGTCAGCTCGCCGGTGCCACGGGGAACTACGAGGTCGTCGCGTCGTTCCTGGCCCTGCTCGAGCTGTACCGCGAGGACCTGGTGGCGTTCGAGCAGGTGTCACCGCTCGGCGAGCTGTACGTGACCTGGACCGGCGGCGACCGCGAGGTGCCGCTGGCACCGCCGGGCGCCGGGAACGGCGAGGCCGGTTCGGCAACGGAAACCGGAGAAGAAGACTACCTATGAGCACCGATTTCACCGGGCCAGGCGGCTCCGGGCTGCCAGGCGGGCCGACGCGCCCCGACAGACTTGACGACCCCGGCGAAGCGCCGGAGGACACCGGCGAAGCGGCGGAGGACACCGGCACCGCGGCGCCCGAGCCGCCCGACGGCGGCCCCGGCCTGCGCGCCTGCCTGGAAGCGATCCTCCTTGTCGCCGACGAGCCGGTCCCCGAGGTCCTGCTCGCCCAGGTGCTCGAGCGCCCCAGGCACGAGGTCGCCGACGGCCTGCGGGCGCTGGCGGGCGAGTACACGCGCGACGGCCGGGGCTTCGATCTGCGCGAGATCGCGGGCGGCTGGCGCTTCTATACTCGTGAGGACTGCGCACCGCTCGTCGAGCGGTTCATCAGGGACGGCCAGGAGGTCCGGCTGACCCAGGCGGCGCTCGAGACCCTGGCCGTCATCGCCTACCGGCAGCCGGTCAGCAGGGCAAGGGTCTCGGCGGTACGCGGCGTCAACTGCGACGGCGTGATCAGGACGCTCGTGCTGCGCGGGCTCGTCGAGGACTCGGGGACCGACCAGGAAACCGGCGCGATCCTCTACCGCACCACCGGCTACTTCCTTGAGCGCCTGGGAATGGCGTCCCTTGACGAGCTGCCGGACCTGGCGCCGTTCCTGCCGGAGAACATCGAGGACATCGAGGACAATGAACGCACGCGGGCGTAGCGGTTCAGGCGACGAGCGGACCGCCAGGCTCTCGCCGGAGGCGGTCGAGCTGTCGCCGGAGGCGAGGGCCCGGCTGCGGGCACTGCGCAGCATGGGCTTCGAAGACGACGAAGACGCGTTCGCCGCCGGCGAGGGCGAACGCGACGACCTCACCGACGTACCAGGCGGCGTCCGGCTGCAGAAGGTCCTGGCGGCGGCCGGCGTGGGCAGCCGGCGCCACTGCGAGGAGCTGATCGGCGCGGGCAGGGTCGAGGTGGACGGGCAGGTCGTGCGGCGATTCGGTGCCCGCGTCGACCCGGAGAGCCAGGTCATCCGGGTCGACGGCAAGCGCATCCCGTCCCGCCAGGACACCTTGTACCTGGCGTTCAACAAGCCCCGCGGCGTGCTGACCGCGATGTCCGACGACCGCGGCCGCAAGACGATCGTCGACTTCCTCGGCGACCGTGCCGAGCGCCTGTTCCACGTCGGGCGGCTCGACTACGACACCGAGGGCCTGATGCTGCTGACCAACGACGGCGAGCTTGCGCACCGGCTCGCTCATCCGAGCTACGAGGTGGCCAAGACCTACTGGGCCGAGGTTCCCGGCCCGGTCCCGCGTGACCTCGGCCGCCGCCTGCAGGGCGGCGTCGAACTCGAGGACGGCCTCGCGGTCGCCGACAAGTTCCGGGTACTCGAGCAGTCCGGCAACCGCGCCATGGTCGAGATCACCCTGCACGAGGGCCGCAAGCACATCGTGCGCCGCATGCTCGCCGAGGTGGGCCATCCCGTCAGCCGGCTGCTGCGCACCACCGTCGGGCCCATCAAGCTCGGCAGCCTCCGCCCCGGCGCGACGAGGGACCTCACCACCAAGGAAATCGGCGAGCTGTACGCCGCCGTCGGCCTCTAGGAGCCCGCTGAATTACACCGCTTCGGGTAGTACTGTCGGTGAGGCCGCCGGGATCTACCTGGTGGCCGGCCAAAGCCTTCACGCGCGGCCACGGTAATTCAGCAAGCTCCTAAGCACCGGCGCAGCGCTGTAGCCTAAAGGCCCAAGATGTTAGGAGTCAGGTACGTGACAGTCCGGGCAATTCGTGGCGCGGTCCAGGTTGACGCCGATGACAGGGACGCCATCCTCGAGGGGACCGCTGAACTGGTCACCGCGGTGATGACCCGCAACGACCTCACCCCAGACGACGTGATCAGCGTCCTGTTCACGGTCACCCCGGACCTGACCGCCGAGTTCCCCGCCCTCGCCGCCCGCAAGCTCGGCTTCCACGCCGTGCCCCTGATGTGCGCGACGGAGATCCCGGTGAAGGGCGCGATGCCGCACGTGGTCCGCCTGATGGCGCACGTGGAAACGGAACGCTCCCGGGCGCAGATCCAGCACGTCTACCTTCGCGGCGCGGCCGCGTTGCGCCTCGACGTCGCCCAGTGACCGCACCGGAGCGCGTGCTCGTCTCGGGGACCGGACTGATCGGGACGTCCGTCGCCTTGGTACTGCGCGAGCACGGCGCCGAGGTCTTCCTCACCGACGCCGACCCGGCGACCGCCAGGCTCGCCGCCGATCTCGGGGCCGGGGTGCTCGTGCCCGACCTAGGGGACGCCAAGGGGATCGCGGACGTCGCGGTCCTCGCGATGCCCCCGGCCGTCGTCGGGCGCGAGCTCGCCCGCGCGCAGGAACGCGGCGTCGCTGACTTCTACACCGACGTCGCGAGCGTCAAGGTGCTCCCCGCGCGGCAGGCCCGCGATCTCGGCTGCGACCTGGGGACCTACGTTCCTGGTCACCCGCTCGCCGGACGGGAACGGCACGGGCCCGCGGCGGCGCAGGCCGATCTCTTCCTCGGCCGCACCTGGGCGCTGTGCCCGCTGCCCGAGACGTCACAGGACGCGGTCGACGCGGTGACCGCACTCGCCGTCGCCTGCGGCGCGGACCCGGTCACGACCGACCCGGAAACCCACGACCGGTGGGTCGCGCTCGTCTCGCACGCGCCGCACCTTGTCGCCGTCGCGATGGCGGCCAGACTCGCCCCCTCGGACGTCCCGGCCGACGCACTCAAGCTGGCCGGAGGCGGCCTGCGGGACGTCACACGGATCGCCGCGGGCGACAGCGCGTTGTGGACGCAGATCCTCGCCGCCAACGCCGGCCCGGTCGCCGACGTGGTCGCGGAAGTCGCCGAGGACCTGGCCTCCGTCGCGCGCCTCCTCGCCCGCGTCCCCCCAGGGACGTCCGCTGCCGGTGCGGGGGCCGTCGGCGTGACAAGCCTGCTCGACCGCGGCCGCGCTGGGGTCGGCCGCATCCCCGGCAAGCACGGCGGCCAGCCGCGGAACTTCACCGTGGTCCAGGTGGTCATCCCGGACCGCCCGGGCGAACTGGCCCGCCTCTTCAACGCGGCAGGCGCCGCCGGAGTGAACATCGAGGACATCCGCCTTGAGCACTCGCCGGGCCTGCCCGTCGGCGTCGCCGAACTGTTCGTCCGCCCCGATCAGGCCGGCACCCTGCTCGACGCGATGGAGGCCGGCGGCTGGCCCGTCCGCCGCGGCTGACGGGTCACGGGTTATTGGGTCGCGCTAACCCCGGGTCAGTGTGCGAAGCTAGACGTCATGACTAAGAGCGCGAAGCAGGACACCACTAAGGCAGCGGCGGAGCCCGCCGAGACGGAGTCCGCCGCGACCCTGGGCGAAGCCGTGGCACAGCCCGAGGAGACCGCCACGCCCGCGGCCGACGTCAAGGCGGAAGCCGGGGCGGAAAAGACCGGAGAGGACGCCAAGCCGGATCTCGACGAGACCAAGCGCAAGTTCCGCGAGGCGCTTGAGCGCAAGCAGCACGCGCACAGCGAGGGCCAGGGCAAGGGCGGACGCGACGGCGGCAAGATCAACGGCGCGCACGGCCCGGCCGCGAGCCGCCGTAACTTCCGCCGCAAGAGCGGCTGAGCGTTCCCGGTACCATTTCTGGGTGGGAATCTCATCGTCTGGTGGCCTTGTCGTAGCTGTGGACGGGCCGTCGGGGTCCGGCAAGTCGAGCGCGTCTCAGGGCGCGGCCCGCGCTCTCGGCCTCCGCTATCTGGACACCGGGGCGATGTACCGGGCGCTGACCTGGTGGTTCATGGAGGAGGGGACGGACACGGCGGATGCGGAGGCGGTTGCCGCCCGTGCCGCTGAGCCGCGCATCGAGGTCTCCACCGATCCCGACGACCCGTGGACCCGCGTCAACGGGCGGGACGTATCCGTGGAAATCCGGACCTCGCGGGTCTCCGCTCAGGTCAGCGTCGTGGCCCGGGTTCCCGCGGTCCGCGAGCACCTGATCGCCATGCAGCGCGCCATCATCGCCGCTGCCGACCCTGGTATCGTCGCCGAGGGACGCGACATCGGGACGGTGGTCGCTCCCGGCGCGGCGTTGAAGGTGTTCCTTACCGCCGACCCGGGGGCTCGCGCCCGCCGCCGGGCCGCGGAGATGAGTGCGGACGCCGGCGAGACCGAGGCCGCGCAGGCCCGCCGCGACCGCCTCGACGCGGCGCAGTCGGAAAAGGCCGCGGACGCGCTGCTGCTCGACGCGACCGACCTGACCCTGGGCCAGGTGATCGACGAGATCACCCGGCTGGCGCGGGAGCGTGCGAGCCGTCATCAGCCGATGGCCTGCGCGGGAGACAAGAGCATCTGATGGGGGAGTGCGAAGTGACGGACACCGACGCCGGCGACGACGGCTGGGTAGACGTCGGCGACACCTTCGATGACGCCGCCGACGACGGCGGCGCCGAATCCGCCGACGGCGGCGCGGGCTTCGGCTCGCCCGGTCAACCGGTGCTCGCCGTCGTCGGCCGTCCCAACGTAGGCAAGTCCACGCTGGTCAACCGCATCCTTGGCGCCCGCCAGGCGGTTGTGCAGGACGTTCCAGGCGTGACCAGGGACCGGGTCGCCTACGACGCCAACTGGCGCGGCAGGCAGTTCACCCTGGTCGACACCGGCGGCTGGCTGGCGAAGGCGCAGGGCCTGGCCGCCCAGGTCGCGGAGCAGGCGGAGATCGCGGTCGGACTCGCGGACGCGGTGCTGTTCGTGGTGGACGCCCGGGTCGGTGCGACCGACGAGGACGAGGCGGTCGCGCGGGTGCTGCGCCGGGCCGGCAAGCCCGTCGTGCTGGTCGCCAACAAGGTCGACGACGCCAAGAGCGAATCCGACGCGCAGACGCTGTGGTCGCTGGGACTCGGGGAGCCGGTCATGGTTTCCGCCATGCACGGCCGGGGCAGCGGCGACATGCTCGACCTGGCGCTTGACGCGCTGCCCGAGGCGCCGCGCGAACGGCAGGCCGAGGGCGGACCGCGCCGGGTGGCGCTGATCGGCCGTCCCAACGTCGGCAAGTCGTCCCTGCTCAACAAGCTGGCGGGCGAGGCGCGCGCGGTCGTCGACCCGGTCGCGGGCACGACCAGGGACCCGGTGGACGAGGTGATCGAACTGGGCGGCGTGCCGTGGCGGTTCGTGGACACCGCCGGCATCAGGCGCCGGTTCAGGGAAAGCCAGGGCGCCGACTACTACGCGACCCTGCGCACCCAGTCCGCGCTGGACCGGGCCGAGGTCGCGGTCGTGCTCATCGACGCCAGCGAACCGCTCACCGAGCAGGACCTGCGCATCCTCGCCATGGTGACCGACGCGGGCCGCGCGCTCGTCATCGCCTACAACAAGTGGGACCTCACCGACGAAGAGCGCCGCGACTACCTGCAGCGGGAGATCGAGCGCCAGCTTTACCACGTGCGCTGGGCGCCCCGGGTCAACATCTCCGCCAGGACCGGCCGCCACACCGACCGCCTCGTACCCGCGATCGAGGAGGCCCTGGCCGGCTGGGAGCAGCGGATTTCCACCGGCCAGCTCAACTCGTGGCTGAACGCGCTGGTAGCCGCCACGCCGCCGCCGATGCGCGGCGGCAGGCAGCCGCGCGTGCTGTTCGCTACCCAGGCGGGCACCAGGCCACCGCACTTCGTGCTGTTCACCACCGGGTTCCTTGAGGAGACCTACCGCCGGTTCATCGAGCGCCGCCTCCGCGAGGACTTCGGGTTCGTCGGCACCCCGGTCAAGCTGACGATGCGGCTGCGCGAAAAACGCGGCAAGAACGCCGGAAAGCCCGCGGCCCGTCGCGGATAACAGCAGGAAGCGGCCTCGCAGGGGAGCCGAGCCGGCCCGCCGGTGCGGCGCATTGGCGGCTTAAGACGTTCCGCCCTATCGCGCGGATTTTGATCCGGAAAAGTTCAAAGCACGGTTTTACTTGAACTTTATGAGGACCATTTATCCGTTCGTAACATTTGTCCAATAGGTCTCGGCCGTCAGCTGGCCGTTCGGGGACACATCGTGACTCATGCGGCGAAGTATGCGCAAACGCACCTCATGCAAGTGCGCAAGGCAAGCCTGAGCCGTGAAATCGCGAATGAGATTTCACTACCGGGGCATTCCCTGTAGGGTGCTCTTGTCGCGTCGTCGGTCATGAGCCGTGGGACTCAGCGTTAAAGGCGCAACCGTGGACAATTGCATGGAGGAGGAGGGAGCCGCGATGACCACTGGGCCAACCGTCCGGCGGCGGCGCCTCGGTACGGAGCTGCGCAAGCTCCGCGAGTCCAGCGGTTTGAAGCTGGAGGAGGTGGCGGCCCAGCTCGGCGTCGCGCCATCGACCCTGTCCCGCATCGAGACCGGCAAGGCGCCGACCAAGTCGGCGTACCTGAACCAAATGCTTGAGACGTACGGGGTCGCCGATTCTGCGCACCGCCAGGTTCTGATCGACATGGCACGGGAGGGCCACCGCAAGGGGTGGTGGGCCGCCTACGACGACGTGCTGCCCAGCGGGTTCGACATCTATGTCGGCCTTGAGGACGAGACGGCCGCGGTCCGGGGATACGAGATCTCCGTGGTGCACGGGCTGCTCCAGACGCCCGACTACGCCAGGGCGGTGCTGTGCGAGATGTTCCCCAGGCACACAGCCAAGCAGATCGATCGCCTGGTCGACCTGCGGATACAGCGCCAGCGTCGGTTCGACGACAACCCGCCGCTCGAGCTGTGGGCGATCCTTGACGAGGCCGTCATCCAGCGGCCGGTTGGCGGGAGTGAGGTCATGCGCGCCCAGCTTGAGCACCTGCTGCGGATGGCGGCTAGACCCGGCCTTACCCTTCAGGTCCTGCCGTTCTCCTGCGGCGCCCACGCGGGGCACGGCGGTGCGTTCTCGATCCTTGAATTCCCCGATCGGACCGATTCCGAGGTCGCCTACGTGGAATCCGTCGCCGGCATCATCTACCTGGAGAAAGATAGGGAGGTGCGGGCGCGGGTCGAAGCGTTCGACCGCCTTCGCGCGGCGGCGCTTTCCCCGGGCGCGTCCGTCGACCTGATCGCGCAGGTAGCGCAGGAGCTGTAGGGGGCCGTGACGACTGGGGTGGTCGCCACGGCAAGGCAGATAAGGGGAACATAACAAGGAGGAACTAATGGAACCGAACCTGGGCGGCCTGCACTGGCTCAAGAGCAGTGCCAGTGCGGCAGGCAACTGCGTTGAGGTGGCCCACCTGCCGAGCGGCGGAGTCGCCGTCCGGGACTCGAAAGACCGTGCCAAGTCGCCGCATATCTACACCCGCGGCGAGTGGGAGGCATTCCTGGCCGGTGTCAAGAAGGGCGAGTTCGACCTGCCGCTCGCGTAGCGAGCCGCCCCGGGCGGCCGGGGAGAGATGACGGTGGGTCCCTGGCAATGCGGAGGCCCACCGTCCCCTGCTTCGTGCTACTCCTCGTCCGCGGCCTCCAGCTGGCGGATCACCTCATCCAGGATCCGCGGCGTCTCGCTCGGCTCGTACGCCACCAGGGAAAGCCGCTCCATGGCGAGCAGGTACCGGTCAACGTCGGGCTGCTTGTCGAGATAAAGCGCGCTGGTCAGGTTCTCGACGTAGACCACGTCCGGCAGGTCGCGCTCGGCGAACCGCAGGATGCTGAATCCGGTCGGTACCTCGTGCCCGCCCGCGCCGTACGGGATGACCTGGAGGGTGAGCGTCGGGCTGGTGCAGACCTCCCGCAGGTAGCGAAGCTGCTCAAGCTGGGCCTCGGTCCCGGCGACGGGACGGCGCAGCGCCGCCTCGTCGAGGATGACCCAGAGCTTCACCTTGCCGTCGCGGAACCGGCGCTGCCGCTCCTTCCTGAGCACCACCAGCCGCTCGGCCTGCTCTAGCGGGTAGTTGCCGAGCGAGATGACGGCGGTCGCGTACTCCTCCGTCTGCAGCAGCCCGGGGATGAACTGCGCCTCGTATACGCGGATCGACCGCGCCGCTTCCTCCATGCCGACGTAGGCCTGGAACCAGTCGGGCAGGATGTCGTGGTAGCGGTGCCACCAGCCGGGCCGGTTGGACTTCTCGGCGAGGGTGAGGAGCTGCTCGCGCTCACGTGCGTCAACGCCGTACAGCGTCAGCAGGTCGAGAACGTCGATCTCGCGGATCGCGTTCCTGCCGAGCTCGATACGGCTGATCTTGGATTCGGAAGCGCGGATCCGGCTGGCGGCCTGCCTGGCGGTGATGCCCCTGGACTCCCGGAGCCGGCGCAGATGAGACCCGAGCAGGATGCGCAGGACGGTAGGCCCGTCTGAAGAGTCAGGCACGCCGCCGACCTCCTCGTGATTCCACCGCCACGCGGCACGGAGGGCGCGTGGCTAGCCTGACGCGGCTGACGTCGCGAAGACCGCGCAATTGCGTTGGCCGGGTCCGCCCTCGCGCAGCCACCCAATGTTATCGCATATGCGATTCTATGTTGGCTATCCGAGCCTCAGATTCCTGTGCATTGCCGGCCATCGGACAGCGTTCGCCCGCCGTTCCTTGCGGTGCGCGCGGCACCCCCTGGATGCCCGGGTCGTTGTGCATGCACAACGATGTTTTCCACCTCGCCAAACACGCGCTCCTGCTGGGCATACGAGGATTTTGAATCGCGGCGAGGCTGCCGCGGGGGCAATGCCGCGGGCGCAAAAGGATGAATTGTACCCGCGATTAGAGTTCGATTCCGCTATCGGCGCTACGGTGCCTCCACGGCATGCCCCGCGGACCCCGGCAATTCCACGGGGCCGTTTCCGTGCGACGCCGTATGGCCCATTACAGGGTCCCGCGGACTAGTCCGGCACCGGCGGCGGGCGGCCGCGGCGGCCGTATGCGCCTTCCTTCCGGCCCGGCACGCCCCCCGGCCATGTGTGAAAACCGCTTTTCGTATGATCCAAGGCATGCGCTATCGAACCCTGGGTGATTCCGGCCTGCTCGTCTCCGTGGTGGGCCTCGGCTGCAACAACTTCGGTGGAAGGCTCGACACCGCGCGCACGCGGGCCGTGGTCGACGCGGCGATCGATGAGGGCATCACGCTCCTTGACACGGCCGAGACGTACGGCGGGAACGGCGCCTCAGAACTCGCCCTCGGCGAGGTCCTCGGCGGCCGCCGCGACAAGGTCGTGCTCGCCACCAAGTTCGGTCACCAGGGCGCGGACATGGGATACGGCCCGGCGGCCGGAGCCAAGGGCGGCCGCGGCTACATCAAGGTCGCCGTCGAGAAGTCGCTCACCCGTCTGAAGACGGACTACATCGACCTGTACCAGCTGCACACCCCGGACCCGGTGACTCCGATCGACGAGACCCTGGCCGCCCTCGATGACCTCGTGAAAGAGGGCAAGGTCCGGTACATCGGCCACTCGAACCTGGCCGGCTGGCAGATCGCGGACGCCGCCCACGCCGCGGCCGGCGGTGGCCGTGCGCCGTTCATTTCCGCGCAGAACCACTGGTCACTGCTCGAGCGTGGCGCGGAGCGGGAAGTCGTCCCCGCGGCCCTGCACTTCGGCGTTGGGGTGCTCCCGTTCTTCCCGCTGGCGAACGGCCTGCTTACCGGCAAGGTCCGCAAGGGCCAGGACATCCCGGCGAACTCGCGGCTGGCCGAGCCCCGCCGGGCCGGCTACGTCACCGACGCCAAGCTCGACAAGGTGGAGGCGCTCATCGCCTGGGGCGAAGCCCACGGCGTGTCCATCCTGGAGATCGCCATCGGCGGCCTCGCGGCCCAGCCCGGCTGCTCCTCGGTCATCGCCGGCGCGACTTCTCCCGAGCAGGTCAAGGCCAACGCCGCGGCCGGCCGCTGGGAGCCCACCACGGAGCAGCTTGAAGCGATCGACAAGATCGTCCCCCCGCCGGCTCACGGAAGGAACTAAGCACGATGCGCCTGATGCGGATCGGTGAGGCCGGGCGGGAACGGCCTGTCGTGCGAATCGACGACGGACACTACGTGGACGTATCGGACCAGTTCGGTGACTTCGACGAGGCGTTCTTCGGTTCCGGTGGCATCGACCGCGCCCGGGCCGTCGCCGCACAGCGCGCCGCGGCCGGGCTGGTCTCCGCGTTTGGCGGCCAACAGGTAGGCGCGCCGATCGCCCGCCCGCACCAGATCGTCTGCGCGGGACTGAACTACGCCGGCCACGCCGCGGAGACCGGCCAGGCGATCCCGGCCGAGTGATGGAACCGGGCGCCGCCGGCCTGGGCACTCAGCGGCAGCAGGTGATCGGAGCGAGGTAACGGCGGCGGCAAATATCACGGCAGGGCCGCGCGAAAAATCCCGGTGATACCCCCGCAAAAGCCCGGTGATACCACGCAAAAACCCCGGCAGCGTCCCCATTGCCGGGCAGCACCCAGGCTCCTTACCGTGGCTGCCGAGGGCTGAGAACAAGCCCGGCAGGACCGGCGCGGGGGGAGGGTCCCATGCGTTCCGTGCGACTCTCGTCCCCGGCGATCGCCGAGCCGTCGCAGATCGTCGTGCCGGCCATCTTCCGCTGCCGGCTGACCCATACCCGGGTACAGGGCGTACGCCGCAGCTTCCGCTACACCGTTCACCTCTGGCTGGTCGACGTCGACGACCTGCCCCGGCTGCCACGACCCCTGACCGCGCTCGCCAGGTTCGACCCGCGTGACCACCTGGGCATCGCCGGCCGGACGCTGCGGGCCAACCTCGACGACTACCTGGCGGCCAACGGCATCGCGCTCGCCGGCGGGCGGATCCTGATGCTCGCTCAGCCGCGCGGCCTCGGGTACGCGTTCGATCCGGTGACCTTCTTCTATTGTTACCGGGCAGACGAAAGCCCCGTCTGCGTGATCGCGGAGGTGCGCAACACCTTCGCCGAGCGGCACTGCTACCTGATCGGGCTGGATCAGCCGGTCGGCGCCGAGGTCAGCAAGGCGCTGTACGTATCGCCGTACTTTCCAACGGACGGGCACTACCGGATGCGCTTCGCGCTGAGCGCCCGCGAGCTGACCGCCGCGGTCACCTTGTACCGGGCGGCCACGGCGAAGGGACCAGCCGAGCCGGCCCTGGCGGCGGTCCTCACCGGACACCGGGTGCTCGCCCCGGCTTCGCTGGCGGCGGCGGTCGTCCGTCCCTGGCTGCTGTTGTCGGCTCACCGGACCATCGCGCTCATCCACTGGCAGGCGCGGCAGTTGCGCCTGCGCGGTCTGCGGCCTGCACGGCGCCGGCATCACGAGCCGCAGCCAGGCGTGGACATCCCCGTGGACCGGGCCCCGCCGCGATCGAAGGGGGACTGAGGGTGGCCGCGACGAGCAAGGCAGCCGAGCTGATCGACGGCGACACCCTGGCAGCGTCGCTGCGGGCGGTCGCCGCCGCCGCACCGCTGGCCAGCGTCACCTTTCCCGGCCTGGGAAAGAAGATCACCAGCACCTGGCTGCTTGACCGCGCGGACCACTGCGCGCGCCGGCTGATTGACGGGGGCGTGCGCCCCGGCGACATCGTGGGCGTGCTCGCCCCCCCTGGCCCCGGGCTGCTCGCCGGCCTGTTCGGGTGCTGGCTGGCCGGCGCGGTGGTGACCGTGCTGCCGGCCAGGCCCGGGTTCGTCAACGGTAACGGCCAGGTCGGCAGGCTCGGGAGGATGGTCAGCACCGCCAGGGTGCGGCACCTGGTCGCCGACGACGTGCACGACGACCTGGTCCGTCAGCTGGCGCAGGACCGGCTGGGGCTGTGCGTGGTGCCGGCCCTTGCCGCGGACGCACCGTCCGTGCCGCTGCCGCGCAGCGATCCGGCCGACCTCGCGGTGGTGCAGTTCACCTCCGGAACAGTCACCGAACCCAGGGGCGTGCTGCTCAGCCACCGGGCGGTGATGGCCGCCCTGCGGGCGATCGTGGTCAGCTCGCGGCAAGGCCAGGACGACGTCATGGTCCAGTGGATGCCGCATTACCACGACATGGGCCTGTTCGGGCACCTGTCGTTCCTGCTGAACGGCTGCGACTCGCACATCTTTGAGCCGATTGCCCTGCTGCGCAGGCCAGCCGAACTGCTGCGCTACCTGGCGGCCTGCCGCGCGACCACCTTCACCGGGATGAATTTCGCCTACGAGGCGCTGATCGACGCGGCGTCGGCCGAGGTGCTTGACGGGCTTGACCTGTCGGCATGGCGGCTGGCGTACAACGGCGCGGAACCGGTCAGCCCGCAGACAGTGCGGCGGTTCCAGGAGACTTTCGCCCCGGCCGGGGTCGCCCCGCACGTCATGTACCCGGTCTACGGCCTGGCCGAGGCCACGCTCGCGGTCACCTTCCCGGTACCGGGCTCGCTGCCCGCGCTGGTCACCGTGGACCGTGCCGAGCTTGGCCGGACCGGCCAGGTACGGCTGACCGCACCAGGACAGCCGGACGCGAAGACGGTGGTATCCGTCGGCAGGCCGGTCGCCGGGCTGGCTGTCCGCCTGGCAGACGAACAAGGGCGTCCGCTCGGTCCTGGCCAGCTCGGTGAGATCCAGGTCCGCGGCGACATGGTCACCAGCGGCTACCTGGGCGGCAGCGCCTCCGCCAGCGCTGAGCTGTTCGACGGGGACTGGCTGCGCACCGGCGACCTGGCCTTCCAGCTCGGCGGCGACTACTTCGTGGTCGGCCGGCGCAAGGAGATGACGATCGTGAACGGCCAGAACTTCTTCCCGGAAGACGCAGAGGCGATCGCACGGACCGTCCCGGGCGTTTACCGGCGGCACGCGGTCGCCGCCGGGCAGGCCGGCCAGGCCGGCGAGGAGTACATCGCGGTGATCGCCGAGACCAGCCTGGCCGACAGCGCGCGAGCAGGCCTGGCACGCGATATCCGGCAGCGGGTGGTCACCGAGCTCGGAACTCCGAACATCCAGGTGCACCTGGTGCCGCCGCGCTGGCTGACCCGGACCACGAGCGGGAAATGGCAGCGCCTGCTTGCGCTGCAACGGCTCCAGGGGGTGAGCGGATCGTGACGTACCCGCCGGAGGCGATCAGCCTCGCGGAGGCTGCCGCCGCCACCAACCGCCATTACGACCAGCCCGCCGAGCTGTTCGCGACGTTCCTCGGCCGCCGGATGAAGTACACCTGCGGACTGTACGCCGGCGGCGCCGCGACCCTGGACGAGGCACAGGAGGCCAAGCTCGCCTTCATCGCCCGCTGCCTGCGGGTCGACGGCGGGGAATCTGTGCTGGACATCGGGACAGGATGGGGCAGCCTGGCCTTCTTCCTCGCGGAGCGGTTCGACTGCCAGGTCACCGCGGTTACCCCGTCAGCGGTCCAGGCCAGCTATGTGCGCGACCGGGCCGGGGCGGCCGGCCTCGGCCGGCAGATCCGGGTGGTCGAGCGGTCTGTCTACGACCTTGAACTGCGGGCGGCATCCTTCGACGCCGTGGCGCTGGTCGGCGTCATCGAGCACATGCCCGACCATCACCGGGTGCTGAGCACAGCGGCGACGCTGCTGCGCAGACAGGGCTGGCTCTACCTGTCGGCCAGCTGCTTCCGCTCCCAGGCGGCGTTCGACACCTGCAGCGGCACTCCGGGCAGCCGCCACGTGCTTGAGACCGTCTTCGGGTACGGGACTCTGCGCCCGCTCTCGGCACTGGTCGAGGCGGCCGAGGACGCCGGGCTGAGCCTGACCAGGATCACCGACCTCACCGCGCACTACCACCGCACGATCGAGGACTGGCTAGCCGGGGTCCGGGCCGCGGCGGACCGCATCGACGCCATCGTGCCCGGCTACAGCGAAGAGCTGACCCGGTATCTCGAGGCCACCAACGCGGGCTGGGGGCATACCGCCAAGCACTACGCACTCAGCGCGGTTCGCTCCCGCTGGGGCTGCGCGGAGGTACCGCGGTGAGCGCCGAAGCGGCATTGCCGCCGCTGGACCTGATGACCGTGAGCACAGCCGCCGACGACGTGATCCAGCACAGCGCCGACCGCACCTGGAGCATCGCCCGCCTGGACTGGGACGCGATCCGGCCAGAGCTGCTCACCGACGCGGACCGGTCCGTGGTCCGGTTCCTCACCTACATCGAGGACCACATCCCCGGCTACCTGAACTGGACGCTGCGCACCTTCCCGGTGGACGGTTCGCAGCTGGAGGTGGCGACCGTCGCGCTGTACCGGGAGTATTTCCGCTTCTTCGTCTCCTGGGCTTACGACGAGGAACGGCACGCTCGCGTGCTCACCAAGTACCAGGAAGTCTCCCAGATGGCGGACCCGCGGCAACTGCGGCTCGAGCTCGCGGCCGAAGGCCGCAAGCACTTCGACCTGCCCTACCTGGAACCACTTGCCGCGTTCACCTACACGATGCTCCAGGAGAAGGCGACGCAGCTTTTCTACCAGCGCTTCCGCGGCGTCGTCAGCGAGCCGCTGCTGCGCGACCTGCTGCTGCGCCTGTCCAGGGACGAGGCGCGCCACTTCGGGTTCTACGCCCACCTGGTGGAGGAGTACCTGCGCCGCGACCCCCAGGCGGCGGCACCGCACCTCAAGGAGGTGCTGCGGACCTTCCGCATGCCGCTGGCCGACACGCTCCCGCGCTACCGCCGGTGGTCGGCGGAGATCGCCGAGGCGGCCGGCTACGACCATACCGAGGCCTACGTGGCGCTTGAGCGGCTCGTCGAGCAGTACGTCAACGGCCGGGGCGGCAGCGGTCTCGACGAGCTGCACGGCCTGCTGCAAGCGGCGCGGTCGATACCCTGACGCCGCCACGGCGATCACCGAGACAAGGGAGGCTCCATGACCACCAGCGACCACGGACTGGCCGACGCGCTCGACGCCGTCCGCGATGCACTCAGCCAGCAGCTACGGCTGGCGAAAGACCAGATCGAGCCGGGGGAGCGGCTGGACCTGCTACCCAACGCTGACTCAGTGCGGCTGATGCGAGCCGTGAACGCCCTCGAACGGCGGTTCGACATAGAACTTGACGACACGGCCATCAGGAAGGCGGAGACGGTCGCCGACCTCGCCCGGCTGGTCCGCAGCGAGCTTGCCGCTACCGGCGGGCCGCGGTGACCTCGCTCCCGCAGCTGGATGCCGGCGAAGCCGCGAATGCGACCAACATCCATTACGAGCAGCCGGCCGAGCTCTTCGAGGCATTCCTCGGCCGCCACATGAAGTACACCTGCGCGCTGTTCTCCGGCTCCGGTGTTTCGCTGGATGACGCACAAGAAGCGTATCTGCGCGTCATCGCGCGCCAGCTGGGCCTGACCGGCGGCGAGCGGGTGCTAGATGTCGGCTGCGGCTGGGGCAGCCTGTCGCTGTTCCTGGCCGGGCGTCTCGGCTGCCATGTCGTCGGGGTCACCCCGTCCCGGGTGCAGGCCGGCTACGTGCACCGCCGGGCCGCTCAGGCCAAGGTCGGGCACCTGATCCGAGTGGAGACCGGGCCGTTCCAGACGGTCGCGCTGCCCGAGCGCTCGTTCGACGCCGTCGCGATGGTCGAGGTGATCGAGCACCTGCCGGAGCACCGCCAGCCGCTGGACAAGGCCTACCGGACGCTGAGGCGCGGTGGCCGGCTGTTCCTGTCCGCGTCTTGCTACCGCTCCCAGGCCGACAAAGACGAGTACGAATGCCGCCCGGCCAGCATGCACGCCCTCGGTCTCTACGGCTTCACCGCGATGCAGCCGTTGTCCCGGCTGCTGTCAGAGCTGGAAGACGCGGGCTTCAGCATCAGCGGGCTGATCGACACCACCGCGCACTACGGCCCCACTATGGAGCACTGGCAGCGGGGTATCGAACGGAACAGGAGCCAGATGGAAGTGATAAGCCCGGGCTTCACCGATGATCTGGCCCGCTACTTCGATACCGCGCGGGCTAGCTGGGGATACACGGCGAAGCACTACGCCGTCACCGCGACCAGGTCCCGCATGGGCCACACCGAGCTGCCGTGACCGTCACCCGTAGCAGCTTCCCGCGGCCGGCTCCGCCTGCTTGCCGGCGAGCGATGGTGCTGGCCGTCCGGTGGGCGGGCTATCCGGCGCCGCCTCATCTGCTCGCCCCCGCCGAGCGCAGGCACGCGGCGGGCCTGCCGGCCTGGCGCGGCCGGCAGTGGATCATGGGACGGCTGACCGCCCGCGCCGGCCTGCTCCTCTACCTGCGTGAACTCCCGGCGGATCTGCAGATCCTGCCGGGATCCGATGGCGCGCCCGTGCTCGGCGGGACGGGCACGGCCCGGCACGTGCTTTCCCTCGCCCACTGTGACGACTGGGCCGCCTGCGCCTGCGGCCCGGCCGGTCACGGGCTCGGTGTCGACATCGAACAGGCCGGCGCGTGTGACGAGCGGCTGCTCGCCCGGGTCTGCGGGCCCGGTGAGACACTGCCGTGGGCGGCGACGGCGGGACACGGATGGGCGACACACGGATGGGCGCGCAAGGAGGCCGCCTTCAAGGCGTGCCGTGGCGTGCCCCCGCTGCTGACCGGTTACCGGCTGGCCGGGCCGGGCACGGTCGTCGCTTCCTGCGGTGCCAACCGGGCCGATCGGCCGCTCGCGACCTGGTCGACGAGCCTGCCGGACGCCGTGCTCGCCGTCGCGGGCACCGACCCCCGGCGGCCCCTGATCCTGGCACTCGACGCCCCGGCCGCCGTCACGATGATCGCGCGGTGGCACGGCCGTGCATGACGTGCTGCTGTTTCCCGGACATGCCGCTTACACCCTGGACCGGCTGGAGCGCGAGCTGAACAGCGCGGAAGCCAGCGATATCCTCCACCGGATCGACGACGTGGCCACGACTGAATTCGGCCGGGCCGGCTACTTCCTGGCGAGCGGCGGCCCAGGCGGCGGGTCCGTCCGGATCGCCGTCGACAGCCCCGAGCACGCCGACATGGCCGCGTTCGCGCTGTCGCTGGCCCGCTACCGGATCATCCAGGGCCGTCAGCGCCGGTCCGGAGTCCTTCTCGGGCACAGCTTCGGTCACCTTGCCGCGCTTACCTGTGCGGGCGCGTTCTGCATCGAAGACGCGGCCCGGCTGATGTTCCACCGCAACCGGGCCATCGCCGCGCTGCCCGCGGCCGCCACAGGGATGGCCTGCCTCGGCCTGTCCGCCGCGCGCACCCGCCGCCTGCTGGCCAGGCCGGATGGGTTCGGCGCGGGCGAGGCGGTCATCGCTTGCTACAACTCGCCCATCCAGACCGTGGTCGCGGGACCGGCGGCCGCGCTGTCCCGGCTGCGCCGCGTGGCCATCGACAACGAGCTGCTTTACGTGCGGCTGCCGGCTTCGTTCGCGTTCCACACCGCTGCGGCCCGGCCGGCCGTCAGCGCGATGCGCCGGCTAGCGGCCGGGATCCGCCAGCGTCCCATGGCGGGACCGGTCTTCTCGGCGACCCTGCGCCGCTTCTGTACCGACGGCGACGACCTCGTCGGCCAGATGGCCCGCGACCTTGCCAGGCCGGTCTACTTCCTGCAAGCCGTCCGCCGGCTCCGCGCGGCGGGCGCGAGCAGCTTCGCCGAGTGCGGGCCGAGCCCGCTTCTCACCCGGCTCGTGGCGGAAATCCTGCCCGCCGCGACGGTAGACGCACAAGCCCGCACGGCCTGCCTGGCCGCGCTAATCCCGGACCGTAACCGTTGGCCCGTAACCGCCGGCCCCTGACCCCGGCTCCTAACGGCCGGCCCGTAACCGTCGGCTCCTAAGCGCCGGCTCCTAACCAACGGACGCCGAGCGCCTCGGCGGCCGCGACACCGGAACGGCAGCCGTCCTCGTGAAACCCCCAGCCGTGGTAGGCGCCGGCGTAGGCCGTCACCGACGTCGTCAGCTCCGGGAGCCGGCTCCGGGCCGCGACGGATTCCGGCGTATACAGCGGATGCTCGTAATCCATCCGGGCCAGCACCGAGGCTGGATCGACCTGCTCATGCCCGCTCAGGGTGACCAGGCAAGGCGTCGGCGAATCGATGTTCTGCAAGCGGTTGAGATAGTAGCTGACGGTAAGGTGCTGACCGCCCGGCTGACAACCGGACTGCCTGTGGTTCCAGGACGAATGATGCAGCCTGCGGCGAGGCAGCACGCTGCCGTCTGTGTGCAGCACCGCGGGATTACGCACGTAGGGAAGCGCGGACAGCACCTCGCGCTCAGCCGTGGTGGGATCGGCGAGCAGCCGCAGCGCGTCGGCGGGATGGGTGGCGATGACCACCCGGTCGAACTGCCGCACCCGGTCAGCGGCGTCACGTACCTCCACCCCGGCCGGCACCCTGCGCACCGCGCGCACCGGCGTGCCGCGCAGCACCTCGCTCAGCGTCGCCGCAACGCGTTCGACATAGACCGCGGATCCCCCGGTGACGGTTCGCCAGCGGGTAGCGTCGCCGGCCATCAGCAGCCCGTGATTGTGGAGGAAAGCCAGCAGCGCGCCGACGGGGTAACGGCCGGCCGTCGCCGTGTCGCACGACCAGATGATGGAGATCAGCGGCAGGACGACGTGACGAGCAAAGTACGCCGACAAGCCGTTGCTTGCCAGCATCGCCGCCAGGGTCAGGTCCGGCGGCACCGCGGCGCCGAGCAGGGCGCGGGCCGCGCGGTTGAACGCGGCCGTCTCTTCGAGCAGGTCCACCCCCGCCGGCTGGCCGGCATCAGCCAGCCTGCGGGGCAGCGCCCGCAGCCCGCTCCCTGACGAATACTCCAGCCCGCACCCGTCGCAGGCCACGCTGAGCGACATATCCGAATTCTGTGTCGCAACTGCCAGTTCACGGAAAAGACGGACGAGATTCGGGTAGTTCGCCGCGTTGTACACCAGGAATCCGGTGTCCAGCGCCAGCTCGGCGCCGTCCGGAAGCTTGATCCTGTGGGTGTGGGCGTGCCCGCCAAGCCTGGTATCGGCTTCGTACACGGTCACCGGCCACCTCCGCTGCAGGAGGTAGGCAGCTGTCAGCCCGGCCACCCCGGCGCCGATGACCGCGACCGTGGGCGACGGCGAGCCGGTCACGGCAGCGAGCAGGAACAGGCGACCAGGACGACAGCGGACATGACGGGTCCCTTGGTCAGCGCGGAACGGACAACTGCGGGCACAGCATGCTGCATTCACATTAAACGGGCCGGCCTGTGACGAACAAGACAGTGCCCGGGTGCACCGGGCGAGCCGCCGGTGCACGATCATTAGCCTCGGTATGTCGACTTATCAGGCAGTCGCGCTGTTCGCGGCCGGCCTTGGCGGCGGGATCGCCGGCACGATGGCCAGCGTCGCGAGCGTGGTCTCCTACCCGGCGCTGCTCGCCCTCGGCCTGCCGCCGGTCGCTGCCAACGTGACCAACACGGTGTCGCTGGTCTTCTGCGTGCCGGGCGCGGTGCTCGGCGGCCGCCGGGAACTCGCCGGGCAGCGTTCCCGCGTGCTGCGGCTCGGCACGGTGACCGCCGCGGGCGGGGCGCTGGGCGCCGTGCTGCTGCTGCTCGCGCCGCCCGGCGCGTTCGCGCTCGTGGTTCCGGTGCTTATCGGCGCGGCCGCCGCGGGAGTCCTGCTCCAGCCGAGGCTCCGCGCGCTGTCTCCCCGCCCGGGCGCGGAGCGGTCGCGGTGGCGACTGGCGGCGACATTCGGCGCGGCCGTCTACGTCGGCTACTTCGGCGCGGCGGGCGGGGTGCTGCTGCTCGCCGCCCTCGCTGCCACCTTCAGCGAGTCGCTCATCAGGCTCAACGCGATCAAGAACGTGATCTCCGGCGCGGCGAACCTGGTGGCCGCGTCGGTGTTCGCCGTGTACGCGCCGGTGGAGTGGGCGTTCGTGCCGCCGCTCGCGGCCGGCTTCCTGGTCGGCGGCTACGCCGGGCAGCGCCTGGCGCGCCATCTCCCGGCCACCGCGCTGCGCGCGGTCGTCGCCCTCGCGGGCCTGGCCCTGGCCGTCAAGCTCGGGATCTCCGCCTACCGCTGAGCAATGGCCGCGCCGGCGTGCGGAATCCCCAGGCGCCAAAGACGCCGCTAAGGCTACGCAGCCGCGGAAGATTCCGCGGATTCGTTCCTGTTGATGCAAGGCCCGCCGTCGCGGTTCCTGGTGGCGCGCACCCAGCGCCGCCCGAGCAGGACCGACCGGGCCGCGAGCCAGCAGCCGAGCGCAGTCCACACACCGCGCAGCCCAAGCCAGTGGAACCTGAGCACAAGGCCGGCCAGGGGGGCGAAGACGAAGATCGCGAGGATCATCGCGCGGCGCATGGCGGCGTAATCGCCGAGGCCGAGGATCACCCCGTCGTACACGTACGCGAGCGCCGCCAGGGGCTGGGTGAGCGCGGACCACAGCAGCGCGGTCACGGCGGCCGCCCGGACCGCGGGGTCGGCGGTGAACGCCTGCGGTGCGCACAGGGCAAGCGCGGCGGTCACCGCGCCGAGCCCGAACCCGGCCACCAGCCCGAGCACCAGCGTGCGCCGCGCCGCCCGCTCGGCCGCCTCCCGGTCGCCGCGCCCCAGGGCCGCGCTGACGTAGACCTGTGCGGGCACCGCGAGCGCGTCGGTGGACAGCGACAGGAGTCCCCACAGCCGGTAGGCGATCTGCTGCCCGGCCAGGGGAACCGGACCGAGCCTGGCGGCGACAGCCGTCGCCGCGAGCGGCACGAGGCCGAGCGCGATCGTCCGCACCGACAACCGGTGCCCGTCGCGGAGCAGGGCGGCGATGTGCCCCCGGCCGGGCCGACCCGGCGGGCACGGCGAGCGCCGAGACGCGTACCCGTACGCCGCCGCGGCCAGGACCTGTGCCGCGACCGTACCCCAGGCCGACCCGGCCAGCCCGGCGTGCAGACCGAACACGAACCACACCTCGAGCGCCACGTTCACGACGTTGGCGCCGACCGCGATGCGCAGCGGCGTCCTGGTGTTCTCCAGCCCGATCAGGTGGCCGTTGCCCGCGTAGGACAGGTAGAGGAAGGGCAGGCCGAGGGCGGAGATCCGGATGTAGGCAGTCGCGGCGGCCGCGGTGCCGCCGTGGCCGCCGAGTACCGTGACGACGAACGGCGCGATGACGATGACCAGGGCCGCGGTTACCACGCCCCAGGCGGCGGCCACGCAGTACGCGGCGCCGACCGCGCGGGTGGCCTTGTCGTGCTCGCCCCGCGCGGCGTGCCTGGCCACCTCGGTCGTGGTGGCGGTCGTCAGGAAGATGGCCAGCCAGACAACCGTCGACAGCGCTGACGTGGCGATCGCCAGGGCGTCAAGCGCCCCGCGGCCCAGGTGGCCCACGATCGCGGTATCGGCCAGGTTGTAGAGCGGTTCGGCGGCGATGGACCCGATCGCGGGGACGGCCAGCCGGGCGATCCGCCGGTCGAGATCGCGTCGGCCCTGGCTCACGCCCCCCAGGATAGGCGGCCGACTCGGCGGATATCGCACGGTCCGGTACGGTTGGATATTCGTGAGTCGAACACAGGCGCCGCCGGCGGTCTCCGGCCAGGGTCACGTCCGGTTGGGGCGTGCCCTGCTCGTGGTCGGGGTGCTCGGTCTCGGCTACAACCTGCGCGGCTCGATCACCAGTCTCCCGCCGGTCTTCCCTGAGCTTCAGTCCAGCCTGCACCTGTCCGCGGCGACCGTGTCGGTCCTCGCCGCCACCCCGGTCATCTGCTTCGGTGTCGTTTCCGGTTTCGCCGCCGCGCTGGCGCGGCGGTTCGGGGAGGAGCGCGTCCTGCTCGCCGCGATCACCCTCCTGGTCGTCGGCTTGCTCGCCCGTGGCGCCGCGCCCGCGGCCCTGCTCTTCCCCGGCACGATCGCCGCGAGCGCGGCCATCGCGGTGATGAACGTGCTGCTGTCAAGCCTTATCAAGCGCCGCTGGCCGGAGCGGGCCGGCTTCCTCATCGGCCTGTACATCACCGCGCTGTCCGCCGGCGCCATCGTCGCGTCGCTGGTCAGCGTCCCGCTCTGGCAGGCCACCGGGGGCTCGGTGGCGCTGACGCTCGGCTGGCTGGCCGCCCCGGCCGCACTCGCCGCCTTGCTCTGGCTTCCCCAGGCACGACCGGCGGCGGCTGTCACGGGAGGTCGTCCTCGCCAGCACCAGTGGCGGCGGCCGCCCGGTGCGGCCGCCGCACCGGCGGGCGGCCGCCCGGCCCGGCTCTCGGTGTACCGGCACGCGACCGCCTGGCACGTGACGCTGTTCATGGGCATGCAGTCGCTGCTGTACTACGCGACGCTGTCCTGGCTGCCGACGATGCTGCGCGACCGGGGGGAGAGCGCCGCGGCCGCAGGCGACCTGCTCGCCCTGATGGGCGTGGGCAACCTGGCCGTCTCCCTCGTCATCCCGATGGCTGCGCAGCGGATGCGGTCGCAGCTGATGCTGGTGGTGCCGACCGTGATCGCCATCGTCGGGGGCCTGGCCTGCCTGCTTTACGCGCCGCTTGGCGGCGCGGTCGCCTGGGCGCTGATCCTCGGCGCGGGACAGAACGCGGCCCTGGCCCTGGCGATCTTCTTCACCGCGGCCCGGGCGCCGCACGCGGCGGCGGCCGCGTCGCTGTCGTCGCTCGCGCAGGCGGTCGGCTATCTGCTCGCCAGCGTCGGGCCGCTTGAGGTCGGGCTGCTGCACTCGGCCACGGGCAGCTGGACCTTGCCGGTCGCGCTGCTGTTCGCGTTCAGCGCCGTCATGCTCGTCTCCGGCGTCCTGGCCGCCCGCCCGAGGATGCTGCCCGACCCCGACGCCGATGCGCGGGCGCAGGGAGACGCAACAGGAAACAAGGAGCCGGCCGGAGGCCGTGAACAGGCCGGAGGGACGACATGACGTTGGGACCCGTGGGGTTCGACCTGGACATGACGCTGATCGACTCGCGGCGCGCGATCATGGCGTCGTTCGCCGGCGTCGCCGCTGACACCGGCGTGCCGATCGACCTGGCGGGGGTGGACAAGCGCCTTGGCATCAAGCTCGAGGACGAACTCGCGTACTGGTTCCCGCCGGATGACATCGAGGCCGCCATACGCATCTACCGTGCGCACTACCTGAGGCTTCTCGGTCAGCTGACGACCCGGCTGCCCGGCGCGGCACAGGCCATCGCGGCGGTGCGGGCGGCCGGCGCCCGGGCGGTCGTGATCACCGCCAAGCACGAGCGGTCCGCCAGGCTGAGCCTGGAGGGGGTCGGGCTGGCCGCCGACGAGCTGTTCGCCGAAGCGCACGGCCCGGAGAAGGCCGAGATCCTCGCGGCGCTCGGCGCGGCCGCCTACGTCGGCGACACCCCGGCCGACATGCTCGCGGCGGTGGCCGCGGGGGCGTACCCCGTGGGTGTCGCCACCGGGTCATTCACCACCGCGGAACTTCGTGCCGCCGGGGCGGCCGAAGTGCTCGCCTCGCTGACGGATTTCCCGACCCTCTACCGCGAGATCACCGCCTGACGATCACCGCCTGACGGGCGCCCCGCGGTCAGGGACCCGGCAAGGTCAGGAGGCGGCGCGCCGCGGCCGGCCCGCGCGCTTGACCGGCCGCGCGCCGGCCAGCATCTCGCCCGCGGACTTCTCCGTCACCAGCGCACCGAACGTTTCGGCGTCGAGCGTCACCCGCCGCGGCAGGTCCTCACCCGGCAGGTACAGGTCGAGCACCGCGACCCGCAGCGCGTCCTTTTCCATCGCCAGCGCCTCGTCCGCGAGCGCCTCGATCTCCACCGGCCCGTCGCCAAGCTCGGGGTGCTCGTGGATCACGATGCGCGCGAGCGCGTCGTCCCGCATGATGAGCTGCCCACTCAGGTCGCTAAACCGGACAGTCTTCTGACCCATGATTCGACCCCTCTATCCGAACGCTCTTACCAAACGCCACCGACAAGGGTCAACCTAGTAGCAATCCTGTTCGTTTGTCAAACGCCTGTTCTAGAGCCTGCGGGATTACCATAGCCGGGCGTCGCGGTTTTCGCCGGTTAAGAGCAGCTTCTTCATCTGCAGCGCCGTGGTCTCGTAGCCGAGGCTCTCGTACAACGACCGGGCGATCGTGTTCTGCCCGTGCACGTTCAGCCCAAGCGACGTCATCCCACGGGACCGTGCCTCCTCCTCGGCGAGTCGCATCGCCGTCCGCCCGTACCCCAGTCCGCGGAACGGCGGCTCGATCTCGATGTCGTACACCCAGGCCATCCGCGGGTCGGGATCGGGCCCGGGCACGCCGAGCCACAGCCATCCCACGGCGACGTCCCCGGCCATGACGCGGAACACGAACTGCCCGGGCGTGCTGAACCCGCCGCTGAAGGAGCGCGCGGTGTCCCGCTGCGCTTTCTCCCGCGCCGCCGGCGCCGGCATCGCCCCCGAGGCCGCGATCATCGCCGCGTATCCCGCCATCTGCCGAGGCAGCCACGCCTCGAACTCGTCCCGCGTCACGGGCCGCAACCGCAACGTGTCGTCAGTCACCGTCCCATCTAAGCTGATCTTCACGTGCCGGGTCACGGTTCACCGGATCGTGGCGCGGGGCGGTCAGCAGATCGTCATACCCGCGCAGTAGCCTCCCCGTGGGAGGGCAGCGATGAGAGAGGGAACCGCGTCCCGTACCGCGCGCGGCGTCGCCGCGCGCCGGCTTGAGTACGCCAGGGTCGAGGCCGCTTACGGCGATCCCGGAGCAGACGACGCCCTGGCGCGTGATGTCGCCGACGGCCTGACGCCGGAACGCAGCCGGATGCACGAGTACATCCGGGCCCGGACCGCGTTCTTCGACCGGGCGGTGGTGAACGCGATCGACCGGGGGATCACCCAGGTCGTGGTGGGCGGCGCCGGCTACGACGGCCGCGCCCTGCGCTACGCCAAGCCCGGCGTCCGCTGGTTTGAGGTCGACCATCCCGCCACCCAGGCCGACAAGCTGGAACGGCTGACCCGTCTGCGGCTCGACGTGGCACACATCAGGTTCATCCCCGCCGACTTCACCGCTGACCCAGTCGCCGCCCGGCTCCTCGACGCCGGCCTCGATCCGGTGAGTCCCGCCCTGTTCCTCTTCGAAGGGGTCGCCATGTACCTGGACGGCTCGGTCAACGCCCGCGTCCTGGCCGAGTTCCGCCAGGTCACGGTGGTCGGCGGGCAGCTGGCGATCAGCGTCTCCATCGGCACCGTGACCTCGGCGACCCGGGCCCAGTTCCAGGAGCGAGTGGCCGCGCTCGGCGAGCCGGTTCGCACGGTGCTCAGCATCGATGCCGCCACCGATCTGCTGCACGCCGCGGGCTGGGAACTAAGACAGGCGAGCGACCGGCAGCGGTCGGCCGGCCTGCTGCTGGCCGGCGCCGCCGCCCCAAGCACCGAGGAACGTGCGCGGCCTGATCTTCCAAGCTCCCCGTCTTGGCCGGCCGTGCCTGGGCCCGCCGTGCCTGGGCCCGCCGTGCCTGGGCCCAGCGTGCCTGGGCCCGCCGTGCCTGGGCCCGTCGTCGCCACTGGACCAGGAACGGCGGTGGACGCCCCCCGTCCCGACCCGCCGGATCATGACCGGCCAGCAGGCGGACCGCCTGCCGCTGTCCGCGCTGCTGTCGCAGGCGCTCGTCGCGTTCACGATCGAGTGCGATAACGAGGCCGAGCACCGCATCGCGCACCGCACCACCGACCACGGTCTCGCGCCCGGGTCGACACCAGGCGCCCCCTGGCTGACCTCGATGCTGATGTGGGCGAACTGCCTGCGCCACCTCCCTGACGAGGGCATCACAATCGATGAACTGGCCGAGCGCGCCAGGACCGGCACGAACCTGGACGGCATGCGCCGCTGGCGCCCCGACGGCAGCTAGCCGCGTCCGGCAGGCCTGCCGCCGGGCCCCGGCTTTGTCCCCCGGTAGCGCCCGAAAGGTGTGGGAGTGACCTGCCCATGGGTAAAGCACTAGCAAGGAGGTGCTGAGCATGCGTCTTGGCAAGGAACAGGCCGTGGGTTACGTCGAGGACACCGAGGCCGACGCTATCGCGGCCGAGGAGATCACGGTCGATCAGTCGCAACTGCCGCTGACCCCGGTCACTGAGCCCGCCCTCCACGTCGGCTGACCCGTCGGCGGGGGAGTAAGCAGTGGCCCGCCTGCCGCTACTGCCGCCAGGACGGCCAAGGGACGAGCACCCTGACCGCCCGTTCACCGGATACAAGCTGGCGCGCGCCGTGCTGTCCGCGGACGGCAGCCGCACCGGCTTCGCGGGCCTGACGCTGGGCGCGACTAGCGTCTACGGCGTCATCGCCGACGCTTCCTGCGTGTGGAACAGGCGGCACGCGCCGCCACGCCGCTGGTGCGGCTGCGGCTTCTACTGCCTGCATGCCCAGGCCGACGCGCGCTCCCTCGGCTGTGCCACGGAGAACCGTTCGGCCCTGCTGCTGGAGGTGACCGCCTCCGGCAGGTACATCCGCTACGAGCGCGGCCTGCGCTACAGCCGTCAGCGGATATGCGCGATCCTTGACGCCCAGTGCGGCTGCGGCCGCCCTGGCACGGCCCTGGCCGACGGCGGCAGCGGGGTGATCGGCTGGCGCCACCTGACCCCGCTCTGCGCCGTGTGCACCACGGGACGGCCGGTCCTCACCCTTGAGGACTTCACGTCCCGGCTGGACGGCCCGGTCCGCCTCACCTCGCCGTCGGCAGGCCCGCTGGCTGTCGCTCCGGTGTCCGCCGACGCGGTGCCCGCGAGCGCCGGCGAGTCGCCGTTCGCGGTCCTGTCCGCGGAGATCGCGCTGCTGCACGCCCGCCTGGACGACCTGCAGTCCCGGCTCGACCGCTGACCGCGTCGCACCCGCCTGCGCGAGCGGCAGCGTGAACAGGTCACTGGACGTGATGAAACCCTTTTCCTTAGAAAGCTAGAAACCCTCGGGCCGCCAGTCAACCCCCGCGCGCGCCAAGGTTTGTTAACGTGCGCATCTCGAAGTGGTAACAGCCACGGAGTGCCACGTGTACCGGCTGGTTACGGTTGCCGGCGACCTGTAGCCGGCCCGCCGCCGCGATGGCCCGGCCAGGCGCAGTCAGCTGTGCGGATGGCGGCTGGCCGGCGCGAAGCCGCCGGTTGATTCCCGGATCTCCAGCCGCGTGGGTACCCGCTGCACGTCGTCGGCCTGCTCGCCGCCGATCGCGGCGAGCAGCCGGGTGGCGGCCACTCTGCCGACCTCCTCGAGGCACGGATCGACGCTGGTCAGCGGCGGCAGCGCGCCCATGACCATGGGCAGCCAGTTGTCGAAGCCGACGAGCGCGACGTCATCGGGGATCCGCCGCCCGACCGCGCGGAGCGTGTCCGCGACACCGCGGGCGATCTGGTCGCTGCCGCAGAAGATCGCGTCGGGCCGGTCGGCGAGCAGCAGCCCGGCGGCCTCCCGCCCCCAGTGCTCGGTCCACTCGCCGAACCTGATCT
>Ga0335072_10002375_pt1 | contig 29252 bp, 27 predicted proteins | sample Lox_Sample_21_FD_206725 | JGI IMG/M metagenome (GOLD analysis project Ga0335072, IMG submission 206725) | Soil microbial communities from Loxahatchee National Wildlife Refuge, Florida, United States - Lox_Sample_2.1 | ecosystem: Environmental > Terrestrial > Soil > Wetlands | place: USA... | reverse complement strand
GACTCCCGCCGCCACCACGAGCAGCGCGCCCAACAGCACCGCCAGCCGCCACGGCGTGCCGGTCATGATCGCGTGCCCGGTCGTGCCGACCAGCGACACGACATTCGAGCCGCCGCTCGTGGACCCACCCGTGGTCGAGCCGACCGCGCCCGAGGCGGCGGCCGCGCCCGGCGAGCCGACCTTGCTCGCCGCCACGCTAAGCACCGAGGCAGCCGAGGCGGAGGTACCCACGGCGACCGCGGCACCCAGGCCGAACAGGGCGAGCAGCACCCCAGTCACCCGTCGCGCCGCACCCCTGGTGGCGATCACAGCGGCCAGGCAGGCCAGTGCGGCGATGCCGAGCGCGCCCGCTACCGGAGCGAGGTCCCCACCGTTGACATCGATGACCTGCTGGGAGAACGGCTTGGGCGGGGTGAAGACGGCCTGCGCCCACTGCTGCCGGATGGCCAGCAGGATCAGCCCCGCTCCGGCCGCGCCACCGGCCAGCGCCATCAGGTACTGGCGGCGCGGCGACGGCCCGGGCCGCGCGGCCCGGGCCACCCGGGTGGACGGCGCCGTCGCGGTGGCCGACTGGCTGGACGCGGCGGACACGCGCCGACCCTCAGGCACCCGGCCGCTCGCCCGTCACGGCCTCGAGCACGTCGGCGTCGAAGCAGGTGCGGTCGCCGGTGTGGCAGGCGCCGCCGACTTGGTCCACCTTGACGACCAGCGCGTCGCCGTCGCAGTCCAGCGCGACCGACTTGACCCACTGCTGGTGCCCGGAAGACTCGCCCTTGACCCAGTACTCCTGCCGGCTACGCGACCAGTAAGTGCAGCGTCCCGTCGTCAGCGTCCGGTGCAGCGCCTCGTCGTCCATCCAGCCAAGCATGAGCACCTCACCGGTGTCGTACTGCTGGGCGACGGCGGCGACCAGCCCACTAGCGTCCCGCTTGAGCCGCGCCGCGATCTTCGGATCGAGCTGCGACAGCCGCACGGCCTCAGTCATCGTTTGGCCCCTCAAGTTGTTGTTGTCCAAACCCCCTCCACAGGGAGCTCTCCTACAGCCTACGATCATCAGGGTGACCCATTCGCGTGATGAACGCCTCGCGCTGGCCGACCTGCTCGAGGAGAAGGGCCCGGACGCGCCGACGCTGTGCGCGGGCTGGACGACAGGGGACCTGGCAGCCCACCTTGTACTACGTGAGTCTCGCCCGGATGCGGCCGCCGGGGTGATGGGCGGCCCGCTGTCGGGCTACACGGCACGAGCCCAGGATCGCCTCAAGGGCCGGATGAGCTTCTCCGAGCTGGTCGCGGCATTCCGCAACGGGCCGCCGCGGTTCTCCCCGTTCGCGCTGCCCCGTCTCGACGAGGCGGCCAACACCGTGGAGTACTTCGTGCACCACGAGGACGTCCGCCGGGGCGACGGCGACTGGTCGCCCCGGGACCTTGACCCTCAGCTGGCCGACGCGCTCTGGGGACGGCTGAAGAGCGGCGCCCGCTTCTTCGTGCGCGCTGCGCCCGTCGGCGTCGAACTGGCCCGCGACGAGGGGGCGGTCGATGGCAGCGGGGCCGGGGTCGGCCCCTTCCGCGTCACAGCCAAGAGGACCGCGCCGCTCGTCACGGTCAGCGGTCGCCCGGGGGAACTGACGCTGTGGGCATTCGGCCGGGTGACCGCCTCCCACGTCGAGCTGGACGGCCCGAAGGCGGCGATTAACCAGCTGCAGGCCTGGCGCAGGTGACGAGTCCCCGGGGGCGCGCCAGCCCGGCCCCCGGGCGGGCCTCCTAGTGACCCATGTCGCGACGCAGGCGGTTCAGCTCGTCGTCGACGTTCGAGCGGGGCGAGGTCGGCTGCGTGTAGTCCGACGCCCGGAGGTGGTCGTCAGGCAGCTGCCGGCCGCGCTCGCGGTGCCGGTCCTTGACTTCCCGCCGCCGAGACGACGTGACAACCTTGTAGGCAACGTACCCGCCCCCTGCGATCAAGGCGGCGATCAGCACGTAGCCGAGCAGAGCCAAGACAACGTGGACGATCTCGCCCACGATCAGGAAGGCAATCAACGCGCCGATTACCACGGCTGCTACCTTGAGCCAGTTCATTGCGGCGCCCCTTTCTCCTCGACTTCGATCATAATCTTCAATCCAACGGCACAGGCCGCTTCAGTGCGGCCCGCTACCCACCCCCGCAGGAAGTAAGGATCAGATCATGCATGTACTGGGGATTGACATCGGTGGCACGGGGATCAAGGCCGCCCCGGTGAACGTCGATACGGGCAAGCTCATCGCTGACCGGCAGAAGATCGCCACTCCGCAGCCGGCCACGCCGGAGGCAGTGATGAACGTGGTGCACGAGTTGACGAGCGCGTTCGGCTGGAAGGGGGCACTGGGGGTCACGTTTCCCGGCGTGGTCACCAGCGGGACCGTGCAGACGGCCGCCAACATGGACAAGGGCTGGATTGGCACGGACGCCTCGGCGCTGTTCGGCAAGGCCCGTGGTGGCGCGGTGACCGTGCTGAACGACGCGGACGCGGCCGGCGTGGCCGAGATGACCTTTGGCGCGGGCGCGGGCGCGCGCGGCACCGTGCTCATGCTGACGTTCGGCACCGGGATCGGCAGCGCGCTGTTCGTGGACGGCACGCTGGTACCCAACACCGAGTTCGGCCACATCGAGATCGACGGTAAGGACGCGGAAAAGCGGGCGTCGGAGCGGGCCAAGGAACTCCACGACCTGTCCTGGTCGAAGTGGGCGGGCCGGGTCGATGACTACATGCGGCACATGGAGGCCCTGCTGTCCCCCGACCTGATCATCGTCGGTGGCGGCATCAGCAAGGAATCGGAGAAGTGGGTGCCGCTGCTGACGGGAGTGCGGGCGAAGATCGTGCCCGCGGCGCTGCTGAACGACGCGGGAATCGTGGGCGCGGCCATGGCGGCAACCAGGCGCAACGGCTAGGCCCTTCGCCCGCCGCGGCCACCTTCTCCTGTGGCGGTCAGCGGACCGGGTAGCCCTCCTGCCGAAGGGCGTCCTTGACCTGCCCAATGGCGACTGTGCCGAAGTGGAACACGCTCGCCGCCAAGACGGCGTCCGCGCCCGCGGCGATGGCCGGGGCGAAGTGAGCGACCGCACCGGCGCCGCCACTGGCGATCACGGGGACGGTGACGGCCGCCCGGACCAGGCGGATGAGCTGGGTGTCGAAGCCGGCCTTGGTGCCGTCGGCGTCCATCGAGTTGAGGAGTATCTCGCCCGCGCCCAGGTCAACGGCACGGCGTGCCCACTCGATCGCGTCGATGCCGGTCCCGCGCCGGCCCCCGTGGGTCGTCACCTCGAACCCGCTCGCGGTGGGCTGGCCGGCCGCGGGCACCCGGCGGGCGTCCACCGACAGCACGACGCACTGGGCACCGAACTGCCGGGATGCCTCGGCCAGCAGCTGTGGCCGGGCGATCGCGGCGGTGTTCAGCGACACCTTGTCCGCGCCCGCACGCAGCAGGGCGTCCATGTCAGCGGGCGAGCGTACCCCGCCACCGACCGTCAGCGGGATGAAGACCTGCTCGGCAGTGCGTCGCACCACGTCGTACATGGTGTCTCTGCCGCCGCTTGAGGCCGTGATGTCCAGGAAGGTGAGCTCGTCGGCTCCCTCCGCGTCGTAGCGGGCGGCTAGCTCGACCGGATCCCCGGCGTCACGCAGGTTGAGGAAGTTAACGCCCTTGACGACCCGCCCGCCGTCCACGTCCAGGCAGGGGATCACCCGCACCGCGACGGTGCTCGGCCCGACCATCAGGATGCCACCGCGGCCAGGGCGTCCGGCAGGGTGAAGGCACCGGCGTACAGGGCCTTGCCGACGATGGCCCCTTCCACCCCGTCACCGACAAGGCCGGCCAGCGCTCGCAGGTCATCGAGGCTGGACACTCCCCCGGAGGCGACCACCGGGCGGTCGGTGGCGGCGCAGACGCTTCGCAGCAGGTCCAGGTTGGGGCCGCGGAGCGTGCCGTCCTTCAGCACGTCGGTTACCACGTACCGGGCGCAGCCCTCGGCGTCCAATCGGGCCAGCGTCTCAAACAGCTCGCCACCCTCCGAAGTCCAGCCTCGCGCGGCCAGGGTGGTGCCGCGCACGTCGAGGCCGACCGCGATCTTGGCGCCGTGCCTGGCGATGATCTCCCTGACCCAGGCGGGCTTCTCCAGCGCGGCGGTGCCGATGTTGACCCGCTCGCAGCCGGTCGCCAGCGCCCGCTCCAGGGACTCATCGTCGCGAATGCCGCCGGACATCTCAACGTGCATGTCGACCGTGGCGACGACCTTGGCGAGCAGCGCCGCGTTGGACCCGCGCCCGAAGGCCGCGTCCAGGTCCACGAGGTGCAGCCACTCGGCCCCCGACCGCTGCCAGGTCAGCGCCGCCTCGGTGGGGTCGCCATAGGAGGTCTCACTGCCCGCCGCGCCCTGCACGAGCCGGACGGCCTGCCCGTCGGCGACATCGACGGCAGGCAGCAGAATCAGGGAACTCACGTCGTCTCCTGAGGTTGGTGGGCTGGGATAGTTCTTGCAAGCTGGTGGGACGGCTGGGTTAGCTCACAGTGTGCCGAGCCAGTTGGCCAGGACCTGCGCTCCGGCGTCGCCGGACTTCTCCGGGTGGAACTGGGTCGCGGACACGAGTCCGTCTTCGACCGCCGCCGCGAAGCGTTCCCCATGCTCGGCGATGGTCACCCGCGGATGAAGAGCCAGCCCGAGGCCAGGCTCGCTGACCGGGCGCACGGCACTGAGGTCCACGTGCAGCAACGGCCCGGCGTCCCGCATCCGCAGTGCGTAGGAGTGCACGAAGTAGAACCGCGTGTCGGCGCCGATCCCGGCGAACAACGCCGAGTCCTGCGGCGCGGTGACCGTGTTCCACCCCATGTGCGGCAGCACGGGCGCGTCGAGGCGGTCCACGGTGCCTGGCCAGACCTCACAGCCCTCGGCCCGAGTGCCGTGCTCGACGCCGGCCGAGAACAGCACCTGCATGCCGACGCAGATGCCGAGCAGCGGGCGGCCGAGTTCGATCCGCCTGGTGATGACCTTGTCACCGCCGATGCCGCGGATGCCCGCCATGCAGGCAGCGAACGCGCCGACGCCGGGAACCACGAGACCGTCGCAGCTCAGCGCTCGGTCCAGGTCCGCGGTCACCCGGACGCTGGCGCCTGCGCGCGCCAGCGCCCGCTCGGCCGAGCGGAGGTTGCCAGACCCGTAGTCGAGCACCACGACGTCAGCGGCCACGGGGCACCCCTGGGTCGGCCAGCATCCCCTCGGTCACGCTAGCCCCCGCCGTCGCAAGGCGCGGCCGTTGCGCGGCCGGCTTTACGGTTCCGCGTGTTGTTGTGGCTGTCCTAACAGCCACAACAACACGCGATCCGCACGCGGCCCCCATCACAGGACGCCCTTGGTGGACGGGATGGCGCCGGCGGCCCGGGGGTCCGGGGCCGCGGCGGCGCGCAGGGCGCGAGCCACCGCCTTGAACTGGGCCTCGACGATGTGGTGCGGGTTGCGGCCGTACAGCACGTGGACGTGCAGGCAGATTCCGGCGGAGAACGCGAGGGACTCCCAGATGTGCCTGGTCAGCGTCGTGTCGTAGCTGCCGATCATGGGGGACATCCCGGCTGGCTCGTCATGCACCACGTAGGGCCGACCGGAAAGGTCGACCGCGGCCCGGACGAGAACCTCATCGAGCGGGACGAGCGCGTCGCCGAAGCGCTGGATTCCTGCCTTGTCACCGAGCGCCTCCTTCAGCGCGGTGCCCAGCGCGATCGACGTGTCCTCCACCGTATGGTGCGCGTCGATCTCGATGTCGCCGACCGCCTCCACCGTCAGTCCGAGTTGGCCGTGCTTACCCAGCTGGGCCAGCATGTGATCGAAGAACGGGACGCCCGTCGACACCTCGACAGGGCCAGGCCCGTCGAGGTCGACTTCGACCAGCAGCTTGGTTTCCTTGGTCTCGCGGGATACCCGCCCGACACGACTCACCTAAAGGACCTCCGTCAGCGCGGCGCGAAAGGCCGCCATCTCCCCCGGCGTGCCGACCGTCACGCGCAGCCAGCCCTCAGGGCCGGTCTCGCGGATCAGCACGCCCCGGTCAAGCAGCGCCTGCCAGACCTTGTGCCGGTCGCCGAACGGACCGAACAACACGAAGTTCGCGTCACTGTCAGCCGCCCTGAGGCCCTGGCCGCGCAGCCAGTCCACGAGCGCGTCACGCTCGGCCCGCAGGGCGTTCACGCTGGAAAGCAGCTCGCCTGAGGCGGCCAGGGCGGCCCGCGCGACCACCTGGGTGACGGTCGACAAGTGGTAGGGGAGGCGCACAAGCAGCAGCGCCTCGATCACCGCCGGGTCGGCGGCCAGGTACCCAAGCCGGGTGCCTGCGGCGGCGAACGCCTTGGACATCGTGCGGGTGACGACCAGCCGCGGTCGGCCAGGAAGGAGCGTCAGCGCGGACGGGGTGCCGTCCCGGCCGAACTCCGCGTACGCCTCATCGATGATCACCATGCCCGGAGCGGCGCCGTAGACGTCGGCCACCAGGTCTAGCGGCACCGCCGTCCCCGTAGGGTTGTTGGGCGAGGTGACGAACACGATGTCCGGCTGGGCCGCGTGCACCTGCTCGGCGGCGGTCGCCAGGCCATAGTCGGCGTCGCGGGCGCCAGCGATCCAGCCAGTACTGGTGACCTGGGAGATCAGCGGGTGCATCGAGTACGACGGCTCGAAGCCCAGCGCCCGCCGGCCCGGCCCGCCGAAGGCCTGCAGCAGCTGCTGGATGATCTCGTTGGACCCGTTGGCCGCCCAGACCTGGCCCGCAGACAGCCCGTGGCCGAGGTACGCTGCCAGGTCCGCCCGCAGGCCGACCGCGTCCCTGTCCGGGTAGCGGTTGAGTGTCCCCGCGACGGTGGCGACGGCCTCGGCGATGGACTGCTGCAGGGCCGGGCTGGGACCGTAGGGATTCTCGTTGGTGTTCAGCTGGTACGGCACGTCCAGCTGCGGTGCGCCGTAGGCGTGCATGCCGCGCAGGTCATCGCGCAGGGGCAGGTCAGCACTCACTTGCTGTTATCACCCTTCGGTGGCGGGGGTGCTGGTGGCGGGGGTGCTGGTGGCGGGGGTGCTGGTGGCCGGGGTGCTGGTGGCCGGGGTGCTGGCGGCGGGGGTGCTGGCGGCCGGGACGCGGATCCTGACGGCGGCGACGTGGGCGGCCAGGTCCTCGGCGCCGCCCAGCGCGTCGACGTGCGGCGCGACATCGCGCAGCGAGTCCTGGCTGCACTCGATGACGTTGACGACCCGCAGGTACGGGTGGACCGACAGGCCGCTGCTGTGCCGGGCGGTGCCGCCGGTCGGCAGCACGTGATTGGACCCGGCGAGGTAGTCACCGAGCGAGACCGGCGTGAAGGAGCCGAGGAAGATGGCCCCGGCGTTCTTGACCCGCCTGGAGACGGATGCGGCGTCCTCGGCCTGGATCTCCAGGTGCTCGGGGCCCCAGACGTCGCTGATCGCGACGGCGGCGTCGATGTCGTCGGCGAAGACGTAGCCGGCCTGGCCGCGCAGTGCGGTCTCCACCCGCTCACGGTGCCGGGTGGTCTCAAGCTGGCGGGCCACCTCTTCGTCCACCCGGTCAGGCAGCGTCGGGTCGGTGGTGATGAGGAGGCAGCCGGCGTTCTCGTCGTGCTCGGCCTGGCCGATCAGGTCGGCGGCAACGAACCTCGGGTCGGCGGTGTGATCGGCGATGATGCCGATCTCCGTCGGCCCGGCCTCGCCGTCGATGCCGACGACGCCCTGCAGCAGCCGCTTGGCCGCGGCGACGTAGATGTTACCAGGCCCGGTGAGCACGTCGACAGGAACGATCTCCTTGGTGCCGTAGGCGAGGGCCGCCAGCGCCTGCGCCCCGCCGACCGCGTGCACCTCGGTGACGCCGAGCAGCCCGCAGGCGGCCAGCACCACCGGATGCGGCAGGCCGTTGTTGTCCTGCTGCGGTGGCGAGGCGACCACGACCTGCTCGACGCCGGCCGCCTGGGCGGGCACCACGTTCATGACGACTGAGCTCGGGTAGGCGACGAGGCCGCCGGGCACGTAGACCCCAGCCCGGCTCACCGGCACGTACCGGGTCGACACGCTGAGCCCCTGGGCCGGCGCCGTGTCGGACTGCGCAGGAAGCTGCGCCTCGTGAACGACGCGGGCCCGGCGGACCGCCTCCTGCAAGGCGGCCCGCACGGCGGGATCGAGCGCCGCCAGGGCGTCGTCGATGGCCTCCTGCGGGACCCTGGTGGCCTCCACGTCAACCCCGTCGAACCGCTCGGTGTACTCGCGGACCGCTTCACCGCCGCGATGGCGGATGTCCTCGCAGATGGGCCGGACCTTCTCCAGAGCGACCGTGACGTCGAACGCTGCTCGCGGCAGCACGCCGTCAAGGGCAGCACGGGTCAGGTCCGCGGCACCACGGCCGCGCAGGTCAGTGCGAGAGATAAGGACGAGTTCCGCAGTCACCCGCCTAGTCTACGGTTCGCCCCTCGGGGGCAGCCCCCGTGTCGACAGCCCCCGCCCGCCTGATGACCCTGTTCACCCCCGCATAGGGGAATAACCGGCCCGGCGGCGGCTGCTCCTAAGGCAGCGCCGGCTCCTGCGCCGCCCGGCCGTGGCCGATCTCGGCCACGACGATGACGATGGAGGTCAGCAACGGCCAGAAGACCAGCGCGCTCTGGGCCCCGAGCATCAGCGACGCGTTGAAGGTCGTGCCCGCGGCCGCGTGCGCCAAGTGCTGCTGGTAGGTTCCGAGCCCAATCTGCTGGCCGAGCCACAACATCACGAAACTGCCGGCGACCGCGCCGGCGATCAGCCCGATGGTCACGGCGATCCTGATCGGGCCATCTCGCCTGGCGATCCCGGCCTGGTAGCCGATCACGCCAGTGAGCAGGCCGAGCACGGCGGCGATCACGCAGAACCACCCGTCGGCCCCGATGAAGGCCCGGGTCTCCGCGTTCACCACCTCGGCGGTGCCCGCGCTGATCTCCTGCAGGGCCGCCCGCGGCGCGATCTCGCTCCAGACCAGCCCGCCGACGAGACCGAGCAGCGCGCTGCCCGCGAGGGCCACCACCAGCCCGATGACTGCTGCCCGTTGCCTCATCACACCTGCCGTCCGTGTCATCAGTGCGTCATCCGCGTGCCCGATCGCATGCGGGGTCGGCTAACAGTAGCCGTTTTAACCCGAATGTGGCGGGCAGTGGGAACCGGGTCGTGTCGTCCTGGAAGGTTCACCAGGCGCCTTGGAGGTCATCATGCCCGCCGGAGCCATCCTTGCCATCATCATCATCTGCGCGCTCATCGCCCTCGCGGCCGGCATCGCCGCCGCGCTCGAGCTACGCCTGATGGCAACCCGCCGCCAGTTCGGGCCCGAGTTCGACCGGCTGGAGGGCCAGGTCGGGGCTCGGGGCGCGCGGGCCGAACTCATCGCCCGCAGGCGCCGCGTCGCCGGGCTTGACCTTCATCCGCTCTCCCCACAGCGTTCCCGCGAGCTCCTCTCCCAGTGGGACGTGCTTCAGGAGCAGTTCGTGGAGGCCCCGGGCCCGTCGGTGACGACGGCCTCAGAGTTGGTGCTGAGCGCGGCAGCCGAGCGCGGCTACCCCGCCGGTGACTCCGAGCAACTGCTCGCTGACCTGTCGGTGGCGCACGCTCGCCAGCTAGAGGGGTTCAGGCGGGCCCAGCAGACCGCCGCGGAGCCGGCGGCTGCCTCCACCGAGGACCTGCGGCAGGCCCTGCTCGGATACCGGGCGCTGCTTTACAAGCTGGCTGATGTCGGCTCCGGCGACCGCGGTGAGCCCAGTGACGGCGGGGGCGGGCGGCGCTGGGCCGGGAGGCCCGCAACCGGGACATCGGCCAGCACGGGCGGAGGTCCTCGGACCCGTCCGCAGCCAGGCACGCGGCCCAGCCCCCGGCTAAGCGCGCCCCGGCTCCCCCGGTGGACGCATTCTTCCCAGCGCGAAGGAGCGAACCAGTCATGACCGAGACCTCGAGCACACCGATCTCGCTACCGGCGATTGCGGTCCGGGAAGATCCCGTCGAGCCCGCGGACCACGACGAGGCCGCGGACGAGGAGGCCGCAGGCCAGGAGGCCGTGAACTTCCCGAACGCGGACCAGCGGGCCCCCGAGCCAGCCGCCCTGGCGGCGAAGGACACCGACACCGACGAGGATACGGACCCGGAAGATACCGTCTTTGACGATATGGACCCGGAGGATACGGACCCAGCGGCGGCTGAGGCCGCCGAGGCTGAGGCGGTCCGGGCCGTAACGGTCGAGCCAGCGGCCAGCGAGCCAGGGCCGGTCGCACCTGAGGCCACCGAGCTCACGGCCGCCTGGCCGCGGTCCGCCGGGCCGACGGGGCCCCAGCCGGTGTTTGTGCCCCAGCCGGTGCCCGTCCAGGCCAGGCGGACGCTGCCGGGCGACGAAGGGCCGCTGCTTACCGACGCGGACGAGCTAGCCGTCAGCTGGTCGCGGCTTAAGGCCGGGTTCGTCGACAACCCGCGCGGCTCGGTCGCCGAGGCCGCCACCCTCATCGAGGACGCCACCGAGACGCTGGTCGCGGCGCTGCGCGCCCGGCAGGACCGGATGCGAGACGGCTGGGATCGCGATGGCCGCGACACCGAGTCGCTGCGCCAGGCACTGCTGACCTACCAGGCCCTGTTCAACCGCATCGCTGACCTGTAGGGAGGCCAAGGATGAACGACTCCATTTCCGGCGACTAGCGCCGGGCACTCAGTCTTGGCGGCCGCGGCGCTTCCCATCCCGCCTCGGCCGCCGGGCCATGCCCGGCTAGCCAGTCACCACCGCCAGCACTAGCGGGAGCACCGCTGGCGCTCCGGCCTCGCGCAGCAGCCGGGCCGCGACGGTCATGGTCCAGCCAGTCTCGACGCGGTCGTCGATGAGCAGGACCGGTCCGTGCGCCCGGTCGCCAAGCGGGCCGGCGACCTCGTCGGGGACGGCGAGGGCGGACCACAGCGCCGCTAGGCGCTGTGCGCTGTTGTGGCGCCGCGGGCCCGGGCCATCCCCGGGTGTGTAGGCAAGCGATCCCAGGTAGGGCAGGCGGCCAACGCTGGCGATCCGCTCCCCCAGGCTGGTAATCAGCACCGGCCGCGTCCTTGACGGCAGCGTGACCACCCCGGCGGGCCGCTCTTCCCAGCCCCAGGCGGCCAGCACCTTGATGATGGCGTCGATGACCTCCTGGCTTGCCGGGCCGTCGGGAGTCCCCTCGGCCAGCAGCCCGCGCAGCGTGCTGCCCCAGCCGATGTCGGTAAGCCGGCCAAGCGCCCGGCCCGGCTCGGCCAGCAGCCCGGCGGGGATCTTGCCGGAGGCACCCGCCACCTTCAGGTCCTTCATCCCCGACGGCCACATCTTGCGGGGCTCGATCTCCACGCCGGGGCGCCGCAGCCGCTCCCTTGCCGCTTGCGCACCGCGTTCGGGCACGTCGGCGCTCCACTGCTGGCCGGTGCAGTTGTCACAACGACCGCAGGGTGCGGCCTTGGGATCGTCAAGCTCGCGGCGCAGGTACTCCATACGGCAGCCGCCCGTGGCCGCGTAGTCAAGCATCGCCTGCTGCTCGCGGGCGCGCGTGGCCGCGACACGGTCATACCGCTCGCCGTCATAGGCCCACGGCTGCCCGGTGGACTCCCAGCCGCCGGAGACCCGGCGGACCGCGCCATCGACATCCAGGACCTTGAGCATCGACTCCAGGCGCCCCCTGGACAGGTCCACCCTGGTCTCAAGCGCGGCGGTGGACAGCGGCCTGCCCACGTCGGCCAGGGCCGCCAGGGTCATGCGGACCTGGCGCTCGGGCGGGAAGGCCAGCGAGGCGAAGTAGGCCCAGATGTCCCGGTCCTCATGGCCAGGCAGCAAGATGACGTCGGCCCGCTCGACGCCGCGGCCCGCCCGGCCGATCTGCTGGTAGTAGGCCACTGGCGACTGGGGCGCGCCCAGGTGCACGACGAACCCGAGGTCGGGCTTGTCGAAGCCCATGCCCAGCGCGCTGGTCGCGATGAGGGCCTTGACCCGGTTGCCCCGCAGCGCCTCCTCCGCTTCCAGACGCTGGGCCTGGTCGTCCTTGCCGCTGTAGGCCATCACCTCGATGCCCTGCTCGCGCAGGAAGGCCGCGGTCTCGTAGGCAGCCGCGACGGTCAGCGTGTAGACGATCCCTGACCCCGGCAGGCTGCCGTCAGCTAGCTGGGCGGCCAGCCAGCCCAGCCGCTGCGGTGCAGTTGGCAGGCTGACCACGGCGAGCCGCAGCGACTCCCGGTCCAGCGACCCGCGCAGGACCAGGACACCACCGTCGGCCGGGTGGCCGGACTCGAGCCCGGTCCCCAGCTGCTCGGCCACGTCGCGGGTCACTCGCTCGTTGGCGGTCGCCGTGGTCGCGAGCACGGGAATGCCGACGGGCAGTTCGGCCAGCAAGGTGCGGATCCGCCGGTAGTCGGGCCGGAAGTCGTGGCCCCAGTCGGAGATGCAGTGCGCCTCGTCGATGACGATCAGCCCGGCCGCTCCGGTGAGCCGGGGCAGGACCTGGTCGCGGAAGCCTGGGTTGTTGAGCCGTTCTGGGCTGACGAGCAGCACGTCCACCTGCTGGGCCGCGATCTCCTTGTAGACCTGCTCCCAGTCCTCGGTGTTGGCCGAGTTGATGGTTCGTGCCTGGATGCCGGCCCGGGTGGCCGCCTCGACCTGATCGCGCATCAGGGCGAGCAGCGGTGACACGATCACCGTCGGCCCGGACCCAGCCGCGCGCAGCAGGGCGGTGGCGATGAAGTACACGGCGGACTTGCCCCAGCCGGTGCGCTGCACGACGAGCGCCCGGCGGCGGTCAGCGACCAGGGCGCTAATCGCCGTCCACTGGTCCTCACGCAGCTGGGCGTGCTCCCCCGCCAGCGCCCTCAGGTACCGCTCGGCCGCGTGCCGCAGATCTCCGCCCTCAAGGTCACGGTCGCCGTGGTCACTGTCCCTGAGTTCGTCCGCCATGGGGCCATCCAACCATCTCCCGCCGACATTCCAGGCCCCGGCGCCAGGAGGTGGGGAAGGGCCTCGGGAAGTGAAGGGGCCTAAGAGGCTGAGGGGAAGGGGCCTAAGAGGGGGCAGGGGAGGGCCCAAGAGGGTGAGGGGAAGGGCCTACGAGGGTGGTGAGGAGCCTCAGGCGGTGACCTTGGCGACGAAGGCGGCGAGGTTGGCCATCAGCCGCTCGACCTTCTCCTCGAGCGTGAGCCCGGACGGTGGCCGTCCGCCCAGGCCACGCGCGGCCTTCAGCCCGCGCAGGTACAGGGAGCAAGCCAGGTCGGTGCAGAAGTAGTCACCGACCGTGTTGCCCTGCTGCCCGGCCTTGCCGGTGCGCGGCGCGACCATGAGCGTGACGCCGCCCGTGTGGCTGGTCTGGCAAGCCGAGCACATGTTGGTCCTCATCGGCAGCACGCCGGGGCCGGGGCAGCGCAGCGTCAGGGCAACCAGGCGGCCGCCCAGCTCGACCGCGAGGTAGGCGCGCTCCGGGGCCTGCGGGTCGCGCCAGCCGAGGAAGTCCAGGTCCTCCCACGGCGACCCGGGAAGGTCGCGCGGCAGGTTCAGCCGGCTGGCCTCCCCTTTGCTGCAGTTCACGAACGCGGTGCGGATCTGTGTGTCAGTGAGGGGCTTCACGGTGTCGCAGGCTAACGGTGCCCTGCCCGCTGGCCAACAGGTTTTCCGCTGCTGCCGTACCCTAGGCGCATGCCCGATCCAGCCGAGCCCGAGGCCTGCGCGCCCGCTGAGCAGGCGCGGTCCGATGACTTCCAGACCGCGTTCTGGTCAGTCAAGCACGCGCTCGCGCTGGCGTCGGCGACCGCCTTCGCCCGCCATGGCATCTACGAGGGCCAGCAGTACGTGCTGCGCACCCTGTGGGATGAGGACGGCCTGACTCCTGGTGAGGTCGCCAGGCGGCTGCGCCTCGCGACTCCCACGGTGACCCGCGCGACCACCCGGATGGCGGCGGCCGGGCTGCTGCGCCGCGAGCCGCACCCGAAGGACCGCCGCATGGTCCGGCTCTGGCTGACCGACCGGGGCCGGGGCCTGGAAAGGGTCATCGTCGAGGAGACCCGGCAGTTGTCGGAGCGCGCGCTCGCCACCTTCAGCGCGGCCGAGCGCGCCTGGCTCACCTCCGCCCTCGCGCAGATCCGCCGTAACCTGGACGCCCCGGCCGAGAAAACGGAGGCCTAGCCCGTTACCTCGATCGCGTGGATGTCGTCGGCCAGGGCGGCCAGGGCGGCCAGGGCGGCCAGGGCGGCCAGGGCGGCAACGCCGGCCAGCCGTCGCGCAATGCTCGCGCAGCACGTCCAGCTTGTGCCGCAGGTCACCGCCGCGCTCGGTGCCTGCCACGGTTACTTCGTAGGCGGGCAGGTGGCAGGCGTCGGCGTACTGGGCGACGAGCCGCAGGGTCTTCTTCTCACCACCCCCGGCCAGCAGGATCGGTGGGTGCGGGCGCTGCACCGGTCCTGGCGAGCAGAGCGGCCGGGCCATCTGGTAGTGCCTGCCCAGGTAAGGACGGTCGTCTCCGCGCCACATCTGGTGAGCGACGACGAGAAGCTCCTCGAGCATCGCGAACCGGTCCCGCAGCGGCGGGAACGGGATACCGAGGCCCTCGCCCTCGAAAGCGGTGCCCGGTCCTTGCGGTTCGGGATTGAACGGAGCCCCCGGACCAACGCCAAAGGTGATCCGGCCGCCGCTCAGCACGTCGAGCGTGGTGACCGCCTTGACCAGGACGCCGGGATGCCGGTAGGCGACGCTCGTCACCAGGGCCCCAAGCCGGATCCGCTCGGTCTGCCCGGCGAGCACGCCGAGCAGCGCGTAGGCCTCGGCCATCGGCGACTCCGGCGGATTGCCGGTCATGCGGATCTGGAAGAAGTGGTCCATGCACCACAGGCTGTCGATCCCGGACTGGTCAGCGAGGCGGGCGACGCGGGTGATCACGGGGCCAAGCTCGGCCGACGGGACCGGCCAGGAGAAGTCGCCAAGGACTATCCCGATCTTCATAGCCTCGACTCCATTTCGTTAGCCGGACAACTACCTTCATGTTAGCCGGCTAACGAAAGACGTGGTCTGATAAGCCCGGATTAGGGGCTCGGGGCGGATGGGGTGCGGCCGGTGCGGGGGATACTGGCGACATGGACGAGGAGATCAGGCCGTTCCAGATTGACATCGCCGACACCGGCGTCGCCGACCTGCGCGAACGGCTGCGCCGGACCCGGTGGCCGGACCGTGAGACCGTGAGCGACTGGTCGCAGGGCACGCCGCTGGCTTACCTCAGGGAGCTGTGCCGGTACTGGCTGGAGGACTATGACTGGCCAGCGGCGCACGCCCGGCTCAACCACTTCCCGCAGTTCCTGACGACGATCGACGGACTGGACATCCACTTCCTGCACGTCCGCTCTGCGCACGTCTACGCGACCCCGCTGCTGCTTACGCACGGCTGGCCCGGCTCTGTTGTCGAGTTCGGCAAGGTCATCGGGCCGCTGACCGACCCGGTCGCGCACGGCGGCGACGCCACCGACGCCTTCCACGTCGTCTGCCCGTCGCTGCCGGGCTTCGGGTTCAGTGGCAAGCCCGACGCCCCGGGCTGGGGCACCGAGCGCATCGCGGCCGCCTGGGACCAGCTCATGCACCGGCTGGGCTACCACCGCTACGGTGCGCAGGGCGGTGACTGGGGGGCGCTGGTCACGATGAACCTCGGCCAGCGACACGCCGACTCGCTGGCCGGCATCCACCTGAACATGGTGCCGACGATGCCCACGCCCGGTGCCGGAAAAGCCGGCGATGGCCTGACCGAGCGGGAGCGGTCCGCGCTTGACGCGTTCGCCGTCCATCGCAAGAACGGGACCGGGTACGCCCGGCAGCAGTCGACCCACCCGCAGAGCGTCGGCTACGGCCTGGTCGACTCCCCCGCCGGGCTGGCCGGCTGGATCGTCGAGAAGTTCCACACGTGGAGCGACAACGACGGTGACCCGGCCACCGTGGTCGGCCCCGACGACCTGCTCGACAACCTCATGATGTACTGGCTGCCTGGGACCGGTGCCTCGGCCGCCCGCATCTACTGGGAGAGCTTCGGCCGGCTCAGCCAGGCACCGGTGACGGTCCCGGCAGGCTGCTCCATCTTCCCCAAGGAGATCTACCGTCCTTCTCGCCGCTGGGCCGAGCCGTTCTTCCCCGACCTGCGCTACTGGAACGAGCTTGACGCGGGCGGCCATTTCGCCGCGTTCGAACAGCCGCGGACGTTCGTGAGCGAGGTCACGGCCGCGTTCCGTACGTTCCGCTGAGGCCGGTCCCGTTATGCCATGGGGTTGATTAGCTTGCGATGCAGGTGGGACCCAGGATCTGCTTGAGGTCGGCGTGCAGGGCCGGGGACGCGTTGACGCGGAGCTTGTCGTCGAGGCGGACGACCGTGGTCTTCTGGTTGCCCTTGAGGCGCAAGTGGACCTCGGTCGTCCCGGGGTGGGTGCGCAGCACCTCGCGGATCTGCTCGACCACGGGAACGACGCACTTAGTCAGCGGCATGTTCACCACAAAAGGGGCGCCGTCCGTGACCGTCAGGTCGGGGATGGTCAGGTCCATCGCGATTAGCTTGGGCACGTCGTCGCGCCGGTCGATCTTGCCCTTGACGATCACGATGGCGTCCTCGGCGATCGCCATCGCGTACAGCTGGTAGGTCTGCGGGAAGAACAGCACCTCAATCGCGCCGCCGAGGTCCTCGAGCGTCGCGGTCGCCCACTGGGCGCCGTTCTTGGTCAGCTTGCGGGTAACGCCGGACAAGATGCCGCCGATCTTGGCGATCTCGCCCTCCCGGCGGCCGCTGCTCGCGGCGGCCGGGCGGCCGCCGTCTTCGGCGTCTTCTGCCCCCTCGACGTCAGTGCTAGCGCCCATGAGCTCGGCCAGCAGCATGTCGGTGTCCCGGGCCAGGATGTGCTCGACGCCGAGCAGCGGGTGATCGGAGACGTACAGGCCGAGCATCTCGCGCTCGAAGTTCAGCCGGGTCTTCTTGTCCCACTCGGCGTCGGGGATGGCGACCTCGAAGGCGGCCTCGGCCTGCTCATCTCCCCCGAACAGCGAGTCCTGCCCGATGGCCTCGTTCCGCTTGATGTCGATGACCGAGTCGACGGCCTGCTCGTGGATCAGCAGCAGGCCCTTGCGCTGGTGCCCGAGCGAGTCGAACGCGCCCGCCTTGATCAGGCTCTCAATGACGCGCTTGTTGCACACCACCTGGGGCACCTTGCGCAGGAAGTCGGCGAAGCTGGTGAACTCGCCCTTGGACTTGCGGGCGGCGATGATCGCCTCGACGACGTTGACGCCGACGTTCCTGACTGCGGCCAGGCCGAACCTGACGTCCTTGCCGACCGCCGCGAAGGTGGCGATGGAGGCGTTGACGTCCGGGGGCAGGACGGTGACGCCCATCCGCCGTGACTCGCTGAGGTAGAGCGCCGACTTGTCCTTGTCGTCACCGACGCTCGTCAGCAGCGCCGCCATGTACTCGGGCGCGTAGTTGGCCTTCAGGTAGGCGGTCCAGTAGGAGACCAGGCCGTAGGCAGCCGAGTGGGCCTTGTTGAACGCGTACCCGGCGAACGGCACCAGGACGTCCCACACCGCCTGGATCGCGGCATCGGAGTAGCCACGCTCCTGGCAGCCCCGCTGGAACGGGCCGAACTCCTTGTCCAGGATCTCCTTCTTCTTCTTGCCCATCGCCCGGCGCAGCAGGTCGGCCTGGCCGAGCGTGTAGCCGGCCAGGACCTGGGCGGCCTTCTGCACCTGCTCCTGGTAGACGATCAGGCCGTAGGTGGGCTCGAGGATCTCCTTGAGCGGCTCGGCGAGTTGCGGGTGGATCGGGGTGATCTCCTGCTGCTTGTTCTTGCGCAGCGCGTAGTTCGTGTGGCTGTTGACGCCCATCGGGCCGGGCCGGTAGAGCGCGCCGAGGGCGGAGATGTCCTCGAAGTTGTCCGGCTTCATCAGCCGCATCAGGGTCCGGTAGCCGCTGGAGTCGAACTGGAACACGCCCAGCGTGTCGCCCCGGGACAGCAGGTCATAGGTGGGCTTGTCAGTCAGCGGCAGGGCGAGCAGGTTGATCTTGATATCGCGGTTGGCGTCGACCATCTTGACCGCGTCGCTCATGATCGTGAGGTTGCGCAGGCCGAGGAAGTCCATCTTCAGCAGGCCAAGGCCCTCGCAGGTCGGGTAGTCGAACTGCGTGATGACGGCGCCGTCGGTGTGCCTGGTCCACACGGGGATGTGGTCGGTCAGCGGCTCGGCCGACATGATCACCCCGGCGGCGTGCACGCCGGGCTGCCGGATCAGGCCCTCGATGCCGCGGGCCGTGTCGATGATCCGCTTGACGTCGGGCTCGTTCTCATACATCGAACGCAGCTCGCCGGCCTCGCCGTAGCGCGGGTTCTCGGTGTCGGAGACGATGGAGAGCGGGACGTCCTTGCCGAGGACCGGCGGCGGGAACGCCTTGGTGATCCGGTCGCCCATCGCGTAGGGGTAGTCAAGGACACGGCCGGCGTCCTTGATGGCGGCCTTCGCCTTGATCGTGCCGTAGGTGATGATCTGCGCGACCTTGTCGCTGCCCCACTTGTTGGTCACGTAGCGGATGACGTCGGCCCGGCCGCGCTCGTCGAAGTCGATGTCGATGTCGGGCATGCTGATTCGCTCGGGGTTGAGGAACCGCTCGAAGATCAGCCCGTGCGGTATCGGGTCGAGGTCGGTGATGCCCATGGCGTAGGCGACGATGCTGCCCGCGGCGCTGCCCCGGCCGGGGCCGACGGCGACGCCGTTGTCCTTGGCCCAGTTGATGAAGTCCGCGACGACCAGGAAGTAGGCCGGGAAGCCCATCTGGACAATGATGGAGATCTCGTACTCGGCCTGCTTGCGGCGGTCGTCGGGGATCCCGCCGGGGTACCGCTTGGCCATGCCCTTCCACACGGTCGCCTCGAACAGGGCGTTCTCCGAGTCGAACTCCTCCGGGATCGGGAACCGCGGCATCAGGTTCACGAACTCGAACATGCCGGTCGTGTCGACCCGGTCGGCGATCAGCAGCTGGGAGTTGCGGCAGCCCTCTTGCCAGACGTCGCTGTTGTTGATCGCGTACATCTCGGCGGCCGACTTGATGTAGTAGCCGGAGCCGTCGAACTTGAACCGGTCGGCGTCGGCGAGCTTCTTGCCGGTCTGGATGCACAGCAGCAGGTCGTGGGACTGCGCGTCGCTCTCTTTGGAGTAATGCGAGTCGTTGGTGACCACCGGCGGAATGCCCAGCTTGCGCCCGATCTCAAGCAGGCCCTCGCGGACCCGCCTCTCGATGTCAAGGCCGTGGTCCATCAGCTCAAGGACGTAGTTGTCCTTGCCGAAGATGTCCTGGTACTCGGCCGCTGATTCCAGCGCCTCCTTCTGCTGGCCGAGGCGCAGCCGGGTCTGGAGCTCACCAGAGGGGCATCCGGTTGAGGCCATCAGGCCCGCCGCGTGCTCGGCCAGGATCTCCTTGTCCATCCGGGCGTACTTGCCCATCCAGCCCTCGGCGTAGGCGCGGGACGTCAGCTTGAACAGGTTGTGCAGGCCCTCGTTGTTGCGCGCCCAGATGGTCTTGTGCAGGTAGGAGCCGGACGCCGAGACATCGTCGCGCTTCTGGTGCGGCTGGCCCCACAGGATGCGGTTGGTGTTCCTGCGGCTTTCCGGTGCGACGTAGGCCTCGATGCCGATGACCGGGGTGACCCCGATGTCCTTGGCCTGCCGGTGGAACTCGGCCGCGCCGAACATGTTGCCGTGGTCGGTCATCGCCACGTGCGTCATGCCGTGGTTCTTGACCTCCTTGAACAGCTCCTTGAGCCGGGCCGCCCCGTCGAGCATCGAGTACTCGGTGTGGACGTGCAGGTGGGCGTACGGGGGTTGGCTCACTCTTCAATCGCCTCCTGCTGCGTCTGCGCTCCATCGGCCCCGGGCACGCTCCGCTCAGCCGCGCCCGCACGACGGCGAGGCGGCCGGGGTTGGCTCACTGGGTAACGCCTACCTTAACGGTTCACCGCGCCGATGTGGCGCTCCCGCGCCGGCCGGTCGTAAGCCCACTTCTCCCCTCATTCATTGCATAACGATTCGTGGTCAATCCAGCACCACAAGCCACCACGCCCCGCCGGGCTCCGGCCGTCCACGGGCTGGATCCCCGCAATGATTTGCGAGTCGGGCGGCGGTCCTTGAACGCCAACGCGTATACTCGACTGCTAATGACCCCGGAACACAGGGCTGGGGCATAGCGGAAGGAACGACCATGGCAGCTGAGGACGCCAAGCCCGGCGAGGGCAACCCGGACCCCCGCCGCTACCGGCAGATCGCCGACGAGGTTCGCGAGCTCATCACCAGCGGCCAGATCGCTCACGGCCAGCCCGCCCCGTCCATCACCGAGCTCGCCGCCAAGTACGGGACGGCCAGGCAGACGTCAGCCAAGGCCCTGCGCCTGCTGGTGGACGAGGGACTGCTCACTCGCTACCCCGGCTTCGGCTACTACGTGACCGGCTCCAAGAACGAGCCGAAGTAGCGGTTTTACCCGGCTCGGTTGCCCCACGCGGCCGGTTGCCGCGGTTGGCCGGTCACTCCGCTCGTTACTCCGCCCGCAGGACGTCAAGGGCGTGCCGCAGGTCATCGGCGTAATCGCTGTCGAACGTGACCTCGTAGCCGCGGGTCGGGTGCTCGAAGGAGAGCCGGACGGCGTGCAGCCACTGCCTGGTCAGGCCAAGCCGGGCGGTGAGCACGGGGTCCGCGCCGTACAGCAGGTCGCCGCAGCAGACGTGGTGGACAGCCGACATGTGGACGCGGATCTGGTGAGTGCGGCCGGTTTCCAGGCCAATCGTCACCAGGCTGGCCGCACGGAAGGCCTCGAGCGTGTCGTAGTGAGTGATGCTCGCCCGTCCGCCCGCGACGACCGCGAACCTGCCGTTGCCGGACGGGTGCCGGCCGATGGGCGCGTCGATCGTGCCGCGCAGCGGGTCCGGGTGCCCCTGGACCAGGGAGTGGTAGGTCTTGGACACCGTGCGGTCACGGAACGCCTGCTTCATGACGCTGTAGGCGATCTCGCTCTTGGCGACGACCATGAGGCCCGTGGTGTTGGCGTCGAGCCGGTGAACGATGCCCTGCCGCTCGGCCGCGCCCGACGTGGCCACCATCACGCCCGCGGCCATCAGGCCGCCGATCACCGTGGGACCGGTCCAGCCGGGCGTGGGGTGCGCGGCCACGCCAGTCGGCTTGTCCACGACCACGATGTCCTCATCCTCGTAGACCACGGACATGCCCGGGACGGGATCGGCCTGCACCGTCATCGCGGCCGGTGGTGGCGGCAGCGTGACGGCAAGCTCAGCCCCCGCCATGACCCGGTCGGACTTGATCGCGGTCCTTCCCTCGACGAGGACGCCGCCCTCGGTGATCAGGTCGGCGGCGGCGGTGCGGGACAACCCGAACAGTCGCGCGAGGGCCGCGTCGAGCCGCTCCCCGTCAAGCCCCTCGGGAACCTCGACGTACCGGGCCGGCGCTGTCACCGCTCCGCTTCCGCCGTCGCAGCAGCACCCGAGCCTTGTGTGGCCTCGGCCGAGGGAGCCGCGTCTGAGACACCGGTGTCGTCGCCATCGTCAGCGGCGGCGGCATCGGCGGCGGGATCGCCGGGGGCGCCGGCGTCGCGGGCGGGCGACTGGACACCGCGAGTGCCATCCATGTGGATCCCGCGCAGCGACGCCAGGACGAACAGCACCGCGGCGATGCAGATCGAGGAGTCCGCCAGGTTGAACACGGGGTAATAGCGGGTGACCGCGATCCAGTCGACGACGTCACCACGGAAGAGCCCGGGCGCGCGGAAGATCCGGTCGGCCAGGTTGCCGCTCGCCCCGGCAAGCAGCAGCCCGAATGCGACCGCGTACCAGGTGCTGCGCAGTCGCGGCGCGAACCGGACCACGACCGCGATCACGACAATGGCCAGCAAGGTGAAGACAACCGTGTACCCGGTGCCGAAGCTGAAGGCCGCGCCCGAGTTGCGCAGCAGGTCGAACTCCAGGATGCTGCCGATGACACGCACCGGCTGGCCCGGGGTCAGGTTGGCCACGACCAGCGCCTTGGACAGGGCGTCCAGGCCGAACGCGCCCAGGGCGACGCCGATGAGCACCGCCAGCTTGGACCGCGGTGCGACCCCGCCGCCAGACGGCTGCGTCATTACCGGCGTTCCTGCCGCTGCTTGCACTCCACACACAAGGTGGCCCGCGGGAAGGCGAGTAGCCGGGCCTTGCCCACGGCCTTGCCGCAGGACTCGCAGACACCGTAGGTCCCCGCGGTAATCCGGGCCAGGGCGTGCTCGGTCTGGCTGAGCAGGTCGCGCGCGTTGTTGCTTATCGCCAGCTCGTGCTCTCGCTCGAACATCTTGCTGCTCGCGTCGGCCTCGTCGTCGCCTGCCTCGGTCACCGAGTCACCGAGTAGCCCGGCGATCGCGGCATCGGCGTGGTCGGTCTCATTGCGCAGTTCAGCGGCTTCAGCCTGAAGCTCTCCCCGTACCTCCGCGAGCTCTTCCTCGGTCCACGGGTGCTCACCCGTGCGAACCGGAAGGCGGGCGGCGGCTGATTCCGGCGCGGCGGTCATGTCTCGGCTCACCAACTCTTGCTGCTACTTGGATTCGGGGCAGTCAACGGAGGATACAGCATTACTCGAGGGATTACCCCGCGTAACCGTCGGGAGCTCCTCCGCTGCAATGCTTGCCCAGAAGGTGGCCCCTAGAACCCCGTGAGCGCGATTGTACCGGCCACGCGCGCCTGCGCGGACCGGCCGGATGAGGGGACTCAGATGCCTGCGATGCCAGCCCTCCCACCGCAGGTCAGCCTGCCCGCCGTCGATCGTGAGGTGCTGGCCCGCTGGGGTGACTCGCAGACCTTCCAGGCCTCGCTGCGGCAGACCAGGGACGGTCCGCGCTGGACGTTCTTTGAGGGCCCGCCGACCGCCAACGGCATGCCGGGCATCCACCATGTCGAGGCGCGGGCCTTCAAGGACATGTTCTGCCGGTTCAAGACCATGCAGGGCTTCCACGTGGAGCGCAGGGCCGGCTGGGACTGCCACGGGCTGCCGGTCGAGGTGGCGGTGGAAAAGAAGCTGGGCCTGTCGGGCAAGCGGGACATCGAGTCCTATGGAATCGCCGCGTTCAACGAGCGCTGCCGCGAGTCGGTCCTGCGGCACGTCGACGCGTTCAGCGCCCTGACCGAGCGGATGGGCTACTGGCTCGACCTGCCGGGCGCCTACCAGACGATGAGCCCCGACTACGTCGAGTCCGTCTGGTGGGCACTCAAGACGATCTATGACAAGGGGCTGCTTGTCCAGGACCTCAGGATCGGCCCCTACTGCCCCCGCTGTGGCACGACCCTGTCCGACCACGAGATCAGGCAGCCGGATGTGTACAGGAACGTGCCGACTCCGTCGGTAACCGTCCGGTTCCCGGTCATGGCAGCGGCCGAGGACTCCCCGCCAGCCGTGCGCAAGCACCTGCCCGGGGCCGACCTGCTGGTCTGGACGACGGCGCCCTGGACGCTGGTCGCCAGCACGGCGGTGGCGGTCCACCCGGAGGTGACCTACGTCATCGCCCGCAAGGTCGGCGGACTCCGGGCCTGGGCGCACGGGGGCCTGTCGGCGGGGAGGGCCGCCATCCACCGGGGCAAGCAGGCACGCCATGGCGACAAGGTGGTGGTGGCCGAGTCGCTGTTCGCGCGGGTCCTCGGCGAGGGCTGGCACATCCTGACCGAGATGCCAGGCGCGGTCCTGGCCGGGGCCAGGTACTCACGGCCGTTCGAGACCGTCGACATCCCTGAGGCCCACGTCGTGGTGGACGCGGAGTTCGTGACAACGGCGGACGGAACCGGGCTTGTGCACCTGGCCCCGGCTTTCTGCGTCGATGACATGGCCGCGGCCCAGGCCCACGGGCTGCCCGTGGTCAACCCGGTGGGCCCCGACGGCCGGTTCGATGAGCACCTGCCGCTGGTCGGCGGGCTGTTCGTCAAGGACGCCGACCAGCCGCTGATCGCCGACCTCGGCGACAGGGGGCTGCTGTTCCGGTCGGTGCCGCACACGCATCCATGCCCGCACTGCTGGCGCTGCGGGACCGCGCTGCTGTCGTACGCGCTGCCATCGTGGTACATCAAGACCACGGCGATCACCGGCGAGCTGCTGGCGGAGAACGAGAAGACCCGCTGGCAGCCTGCCACGGCCAGGGACGGCCGTTATGGCCTATGGCTGGGCGGCAACGTCGACTGGGCGCTGTCGCGTGCCCGCTACTGGGGCACTCCGCTGCCCATCTGGAAGTGTGCCGACGGGCACCTGACCTGCGTCGGCTCACTGGCCGAGCTGGGGGCGCTCGCGGCGGCGGACCTGTCGGCCCTGGACCCGCACCGGCCGTTCGTGGACTGGGTGACGTTCCCCTGCCCCGACTGCGGGTCGAAGGCCTCCCGGGTGCCCGAGGTGATCGACGCCTGGTTCGACGCCGGGGCGATGCCGTTCGCCCAGGATGGGGTGCCAGTCCGCGGCGCACAGGAGTTCGACCGCGCCCCGGTGGCGCAGTTCATCTGCGAGGGGGCCGACCAGACGCGCGGCTGGTTCTACGCACTGATGGCGGTCGGGACGCTCGTCTTCGGCCAGGCCCCGTATGAGGCCGTGGTGTGCCTCGGGCCCGTCGTGGACGGCACGGGACGCACGATGTCCGCCCGCCATGGCAACGTGGTCGAGCCGATGGCCGTGCTCGACTCCCGTGGCGCCGACGCGGTCCGCTGGTTCTTCGCCGCCTCGGGATCACCGTGGGGGCAACGCCACGTCGGACCGGAAGCCCTCGATGAGATCGTCGCCGGGATCCTGCTCCCCTACTGGAACCTGGCCTCGTTCCTGACGCTGCACGCGAGCGCGCCCGAGCCCGCGGCGGTGCCGGACCAGCGACCACTGCTTGACCGGTGGCTGCTGGCCGAGGTGGGACGGTGCGTTCGGGACGTGACGCGGGCAATGGAGGACTTCGACAGCCCGGCGGCGGGACGGGCGATCGCGGCACTGATCGGCGACCTGTCGAGCTGGTACGTGCGCCGGTCGCGGCGGCGGCTGCGGGAGGGGACCGGCACCCCCGACGGGGCGGCGGCGTTCACCACCCTGCACGAGGCCCTGGTGACGCTGACGAAGCTGATGGCCCCGGTCACGCCCTTCCTCACGGACTACGTATGGGCGGCCATCAGGCCCGCCGGGGAGCCGGAGTCCGTCCACCTGGCCAGCTGGCCCGTCGCGCCGCCAGCGGCCGCGGCGGCGGACGAGGCGCTGGCGGCTCAGATGGCGCTGGTGCGGCGGCTTGTCGACCTCGGGCGGGCGGCCCGGGCTTCCGCGGGCATCGGGACCAGGCAGCCGTTGTCTCGGGCGCTGGTGGCCGCGCCCGGGTTCCACGCCCTGCCCCCGGAGCTGTGCGACCTGCTGGCGGCCGAACTGAACGTGCACGGGGTGGCGCCGCTCGACTCGGCCGGCCGGCCCGATCCGGGCCCCCGGCCCGATCCAGGCCCCCGGCCCGATCCAGGCCCCCGGCCCGATCCCGGCCCCCGGCCCGATCCCGGCACTCCTGTCGGCGGCACGCCGTTGACCTGCCAGGTGAAGCCGGACTTTCGGGCGCTGGGGGCACGGTTCGGCCGCGCCACGCAGGCGGTCGCCGAGGCGCTTGCCGCCGCCGACCCGACCGTCGTGGCCCAGGCGGTGGCCGACGGAGGGTCCTTCGAGCTGCCGCTGCCCGGCCGTGAGCCAGTACAGCTGACAGCGTCCGACATGATCATCACCCGGGTTCCCGGGTCGGGCTGGAGTGTCGCGGTGGCCAGGGCCGAGACGGTGGCCCTCGACCTCACCGTGACGCCGTCGCTGCGGGCCGAGGGCCTGGCCCGCAGCGTGATCCGCCGGGTTCAGCAGGCCCGCAAGACCGACGGCCTCGCGGTGACCGACCGGATCACGGTGTGCTGGGAGGCGCCCGGCCGCGACCTTTCCTCCGCGCTGGCCGAGCATGGCCCGATGATCGCGGGCGAGGTGCTGGCCGCAGCGTTCGAACCGCAAGCCAGCAGCCCTCAGGCCGGGGACGGGTGGCACGAGCACGCCGACGAGAAACTCGGCCTGCGCTTCTGGCTCGCCCCAGCGCGAAGCTGAAGCCTGGCGGTCCCGCCTAGTCCTCTGGCTGGCAGGCCCGGCAGGGGGTGCAGCCCGCCTCTTCCGCCTCCGCGGCCGTCATCCGCTGCACATCCTCGTCGTCGATGAAGCGGATCAGGATGCAGTCAGACACGTGATAGCGCGGGACACCAGGGACGACCGCTACCTGCTCGGTCCCCGACAACCGCCTGCCCAGCCCCGCCTCGTCGCTGCCGGCGGGCTCGTCGCTGCCGGCGGGCTCGTCGCTGCCGGCGGGCTCGTCGCTGCCGGCGGGCTCGTCGCTGCCGGCGGGCTCGTCTACGGCGGCAGGGCCATCGGTGCCAGCAGGCTGGGCGGTGTCGGCCTGAGGATCGGCCGAGAAGAGGGCTTCCGGCTCCGGGTCAGGGAGCGCGATGGCCTCGTCGGTCAGGTCCGCCGGGTCAGGGACGCCTGCGTCGCTACTGTCGGCGCCCGGCGCGGCAGCGCTGGCATCCTCATCCGCATTCTCGGCGTCGGTGTCGGTGTCGGCGTCGCGGGTCGTGGTGTCGGCGTCGCGGGTCGTGGTGTCGGCGTCGCGGGTCGTGGTGTCGGCGTCGCGGGTCGTGGTGTCGGCGGTGGCCGTGTCCGACGGTGCCTGCGCCTGCGCCTCCTCGGACGGCCCGTCAGCGGACCGCACCGTTCGCAGGACCATCGTCTCAGCGCTGGTGCCGTCGCCGGCATCTCGCGCGGCCATGGCCGGCGTAGCACTGGCGGCCGACTGGTCATCGGCATCGTCAAGCCAGCTCGGCACCGGCGCCGGTGACTTCCCTGCGGCGACATCGACCCTGGTTGGGAGCGTATCGGCCCACGGGAGGACCGGATCGGCGCGGGTGGGCGGCGAGGCGGGCCGACGAGATCGCGTCGGCTTTCCTGACGACGGCTCAGAAGCGACGACCGGCACGGAAGGGAAGCCCGGCTCGGCTGGGGGCCATGCGCCCGGCTGCGCGGGGAACCTGCCGGCATCCGGCGGCCAGTCGGTGCCGGGCGGCTCGGTGGCGGCCAGACTACTCCCGGTGGCAGCCTCGCTCTTGGTGGCGGCCTCGCTCTTGGAAAACACGGACCCGAGGGCAGTCGTCCCGGAAACCAGCGGAGATCGCGAGCCGACTGGCTGCGACGACGCTTCCGGCTGAGTCCCCGCCAGCCCGGCCGACTGTCCCGCACGCTCTGGCGTGCCGGACGTCGCCGACCGGGCCTCGTCCCCGAACAGCTCCTCGCGCTTAAGTACCACCCCTACGGCGAGGACGACCAGCGCTAGCGCGCTAATCCCGATCGCCACGTACACCAGCAGCAGGCTGCTAGTGGCCACACCCCCGATGAGAACACCGATTGCGACAACGACTAGCGCGGCGCTGAACCGGATCACCTTTCTGCTCCTCGTGCCGGGCGCGCCCGAAGTCGTAGGGATCAGGAACTAGCGGCGGTCGTGAACCGGCGCGCCATCACCGATGCGGTAGCCGCCACCTGCGTGCTGCATGGAGTCCTGGCCGGCGTACGGGCCAGGCGTTGGGCCACCCGGGTTACTGCGAAGGGCCGCAGGCTGCCCAAGTCCCGCCGACAACTGCGGTGAGGGCGGCGCTGGGGGGACCACAGGGAACGTGCCGCTGTCGGTCACACCAGCCTCTAGGTCACGGAGCTGGCCTTCCAGGTAGGCCTTCAGGCGGCTGCGGTACTCACGCTCGAACGCGCGCAGGTCATCCACGCGGCGCTCAAGCTCCTCCCGCTGCTGCACGAGCGAGCCCATCGCCTGGCGGTGCCGCTCCTGAGCGTCCCGCTCAAGGCTCTCGGCGCGCGCTCGGGCGTCACCGGTGATCTGCTCGGCCTGGCGGCGCGCCTTGGTGAGCACGTCGTCGGCCTCGCGGCGGGCACGGTTCAGGGTCTCGTCGGCCTCGCGGCGCGCGTCGGCGATCGCCTGGTCCGCGGTCTGCTGGGCCAGCGACAGCACCCGGGCCGCCGTGTCCATGTTGTCCTCGACCGACGAGTAGCCGCCCCCGCCGCCCATCATCATGGGCTCGCGGCGCGGTGGCTCCATGGCCATCGGCGGCTCTTGGGCCATCAGGTCCGTCTTCGTCTGATCCGACAACGGCGAGCTAAGCGCGGGGATGCTCTGCTTCCCGCCGCCCCGCAGGACCTCGGCCAGCTTGGCCCGAAGCTCCTCGTTCTCCTGAATCAGGCGGTCCAGTTCAGCCTCAACCTCGTCAAGGAAGGCATCTACCTCTTCCTCGTCGTAGCCGGGCCTGAGCCTGGTCGTACTGAACTGCTTGTTCCGCACATCCGCGGGCGTCAGCGGCATCTTGTCTCCTCGGCGCGCTTGGCTGCGTTCCTCAGCACACTCTTCCTCAGCACTGTGCTTGCTTGCATGCTCATGCTGCTAGCACCATCCACGGCCCCAGCACCGTCCTGTTCTGCACGGTACACGATCACAGAAGAGGCACGACCACTTCCAGCAAAATAAGTACCACAACGAACAGGACCATGAAGCTGAGGTCAAGGGCTACTGTACCGAGCCTGAGGGGAGGGATGTAGCGTCGTAGGAATTTCAGCGGGGGATCGGTCGCCGTGAGAATTGACTCACAGATCACCAGCACGACGCCGGTCGGCTGCCAGTCCCGCGCGAAGGCGCGGATCCAGCTGATGACCACCGTGCCGATGAGCACCAGCAGGTACAGCTCAAGCACGTAGGTGAGGACGATCTTGAGGATCTCCATCAGGCCACCCCACCACTCGTTGCCGCGATGCCCGCCGGGGCCATCGCGGCGTTGAAGATCACACTGCCACCCTCGCGGGGAGCATTGTCCTTCGATGTCAGGACGTCAGGAAGGCCTGCCCAGCCCTGGGACCGACCGCCACTCGGGCTACTGTTCGCTACCACGTCACCACTACATGTTCGCTAGCTCTGGTTAAAGAAGCCCCGCTCGGCTATCCGAGCCTTGTCTTCCGCGGTCACCTCAACGTTCGCAGGGGACAGCAGGAATACCTTGTTGGTCACCTTATCGATGGATCCGCGCAGGCCGAAGATCAGCCCGGCCGCGAAGTCGACGAGACGCCTAGCGTCACTGTCGACCATCTCGGTCA
>Ga0335072_10002374_pt1 | contig 29263 bp, 19 predicted proteins | sample Lox_Sample_21_FD_206725 | JGI IMG/M metagenome (GOLD analysis project Ga0335072, IMG submission 206725) | Soil microbial communities from Loxahatchee National Wildlife Refuge, Florida, United States - Lox_Sample_2.1 | ecosystem: Environmental > Terrestrial > Soil > Wetlands | place: USA... | reverse complement strand
GAAGCTGCCGATTTCCGAAAAGTTCAGATGGCTTCGCCCCTCCCGCACGTCTTTCACCACGAGCCAATAGGCCGGGACCGGCCGGTCAAACCACGATAATTTTGTTTGGCTCGAATGGCAGTTGTAGCAGGAGGTTTCGAGTATCTGCTTCACCTCAGGAGGAGCCTGCAAATCCGCCGCGGGCTCCGAGTTCGCCAGATTCGGCCGAATGAACTGAATCGCCACAAAAACAATACATCCAGCCACCGTCAGCCAGCCGGCATCTCTTGCTAGTCGCCTCGGCATAATTCCACTCCGTTCACGCGAGCCGCGCCGTTTTTTTTCCTTCCACCTGAATCTATAGCCCGTGAGATTGCCAGACGTGTTGCCGAGAAATTTCAGCCCGAAACGGTTAATTGTCTTGGGGATTTCTTGCGTAGTCCATGGCTTTAAGGAACCCCCGCAGCTCGCCTGCTGTTTCACTCTTGCCGGCGCCCCATTCGGTACCATCGCTGAATACGACCAATTCAATAGAGGCCGTGCCGTGCGTTATAAATTGGCCGTTGTTGTCTTTCGCGCTTATCTCATGCCCACGCATGAAAACCGTTGGCCGCAAGCAACTGCCCGGCTTTCTGAAGACCGTCATTTTATGCCATGTCCTTAAAACAGTCCCGTCGTCGCGGATGAAACTGAGTTCGATCACGTAGCCACGGACGCATTTGTCGGACACATTCGTTACGTCCGCTTCTATGCCGGGCACGGTCATTTCATGGCTTTCCACCACGGAGACCTGTAATGGCGCCGCCCCCTGCGATGCTTCATCGCCCGTGGTGGCGCTCGTCTGCGCGAAGGTCGAAGCCGCGAAAGCAGCGAGGGCTAAGAGAACTAAGAAGAGGCGCACTTTCATATGGACACTCCAAAACCGCAGAGTCAGCCAACCCCAAAGCCCGACCCGATAGAAATACTCCGATTCGCAGCTCCCTGGCAAGGGTTCTCAGGCGAATATAACTTCAAACCGGGCTCCAAAGCCTCAGAAGACGCCAGGAATCAGTCGTTTTGTGCTTCGGCTATAGTCTTCATAATCCGCTCCAAAAGCCAGCCGGAGCGCAGTTTCTTCAATGTGGATGCGGTACAAGACAGCCAACGTCGGTGGAACAAAGACGACGGCAAAACAGGCCCACGTCCGAGTGTGAAGGGCAAAAGCCACCAGAATCAGCTCCAGACCGAGATAGGAAGGGTGGCGCACGAGACTATAGAGCCCCCTCCTCTCCAGCTTCTGTCCGGAGCGCATGGCCACGTTTACGCTAAACGCTTTTCCCAGCGTGACGACCGCGACGGCGCGAACTCCCAGACCGAGAACCAAAATTCCAAGCGCCGCCGGCCGCAGCCAGCTATAGCTCCCCGGCATGTCAACCGGAAAAAACCCGCTCATCCACTGGTCGGCCTTGAAAGATGCAACGAAAACAAGCAGCAGGATGATCTGTGTTCCACGGTCGTGTATCTTGCCCTCGCCCCGGCGCGTTTGGGTGAGTACGATGAGGAGGATTTCTCCCACGCCCCATGCGCTTGTGAGTGCATTAAACAGGAATTCGAGATTCATGACCGCCTGCCTCCTGATTTCAATTCATACAGCCTTCAAAATTGCCTTGCGCTTTCGCGTGACGGCAGGAGAACAGTGCTCCGAAGGCCCAAGGAAAAACAGTAGTGCGCGTCATCGACGAAAGATGACACGTATCAGCATGACAGCAGTCATGCGTTGGATGTGACGGCTCTGGGTACCGCGAACACTTCGCCCGGTGAGATGATGAGCATATGAGCGGACGGCCATCGCGCGGGCCACAACGGGATGGGGCAGGCTCGGGCACGCACATTATCCACTCGAACTGGCAACTTATTCGCGGCCGCTGGATCGTGCGCTGGGTGGCAGGGCTTTATGCCGCATATTTCTTCGTCACGCCGGCATATCGGCGCTCATTCGTGGTCTGGATAGGATTCGCGGCTTGTTACGCGGCCTTCGTGATTCTCTATTTCCTCGTCGGGAAGATCAGAGGGCGCCGGCGAACCGTGGCGTTCGCGTTGTTCTTCCTTTTCGTGTTTCTTTATTACCCGCTGAACCAGGGAGCGTACGTGCTGTTCGCCTACCCGTTCGCTATGCTCTGCTTTTTTCTCACTCGGTTGCGCACTGTGTTCTTGGTGCTAATCGCGACGATGGCCGGTGTTGCCGCCGAGACCCGGTATCTGGGCCACTCTTTTGGCACGCCGGAAAGCGTTCTCTTGTATTGCGTGATTTTTGGGCTCAGTAACTTCAGTTTTGCCCAGCAGGCACGAACGAATTCTCTGCTGGCATGCGCGAATGCCGAGATCGTGCGGCTGTCGCAGGAAGCAGAACGAGAGCGCATCGCGCGCGATCTGCACGATCTGCTTGGCCACACATTGACCGTCATTGCGATGAAACTGGATCTCGCGAGACGCCTTCTCACCCAAGACTCCGGCCGTGCGCGGAGCGAGATCGTGGAAGCCGAACAGACGGCTCGAAATGCACTCGCCGAGGTCAGGGAAGCGGTATCCGGCTATCGCGCCGAGGGGCTTGAGGCGGAGATCAGCCGCGCCCGGCGAAGCTTGCTTTCAGCGAATGTAAAGCTGACGACGGCGCTCGAGCCCGTGCATCTCTCATCGAACCAGGTAAACGTGTTTTGCCTGGCGTTGCGTGAGGCCGTGACAAACATCGCCCGGCACGCTCACGCAACTGTGTGCAACGTCACGCTTCTCGAAAAGAACGGGACTATTCATTTCGCGATTGAAGACAATGGGCTGGGCGGCGAGATCCACGAAGGCAACGGCCTGCGCGGCATGCGAGAGCGCGTGCAATCCGCGGCCGGGGCCATGAAGCTGACAGGCTCGGCAAATGGCGGAACGAGCCTTGAACTGACCCTCCCGGCAGAAAGTGAATCTTCGGCACACTCGGATTCAAGGCTTGCGGAAGAGGCGGATACTCTTTGACGCAAAAGATACGCGTAGTGCTAGCGGAAGACCAAAGCATGCTGCGGGGAGCGCTGGCGGCGCTGCTCTCGATCGAACCCGATATTGAGGTGCTCGGCTCTCTTGCCGACGGGGAGCAAGCGTTTCACGCCGTAGGGAGGCAGCGACCGGACGTTTTGGTCACAGATATTGAGATGCCGAAGATGAGCGGCCTGGAACTCACCGCCCGCGTGAAAGAACTTTATCCGCAAACACGCGTCCTGATACTGACGACCTTTGCGCGTCCAGGATATTTGCGGCGGGCGCTGGAAGCCGGAGCTTCGGGCTATCTGCTCAAAGATCGGCCCTCGGAGGAACTTGCTGACGCGGTCCGGAGTGTCAGTCGCGGGATACGCACTGTGGATCCGCAGCTCGCCTCGGAGATATGGAACGCGGAAGAAGATCCGCTCACAGACAGAGAACGCCTGATCCTGCGCCGTGCGGGTGACGGTGAAACTACTGCCGAACTCGCGCGTTCGCTGCGGCTCACGGAGGGCACTGTACGCAACTATCTTTCCGAGGCCATTTCCAAGTTGGGCGCTTCCAACCGCTTCGCAGCGGCCCGCATTGCCCGCGATAAAGGCTGGCTTTAAGATGCGATGCTGCCCTTCTTGCCCGAAAGCCATGCGCCGATGAACATTCCCACTCCATACGTGATGAACGCCTGCGCTGCCGAACGAATCGAGTCCGTTGCACGCTGGTCCACGTAAGTCTGCCCGGTGACAAAGAATCCCCGCCCCCGGGGCGCCGTGATCGGCAAAAGAGGGAATTTTGCCGCCATCAATTAATCTTTTTAATCGTTCGACGAAGCCTCCATCCGCTCCGCCGAGCGCATTTCCTTAGCCCGCGCAATCACGTCCTTCATATACGCGGCAGCCAGCCGCGCGTTCTTATCCACAAAATCAATCTCCGGCGCCTTCCCCTCGATCAACGGCAGCGGATGGCACAGCTCATAACTCATGTACCCGCGATATCCCGTCTCAACCAGCCCGAGCACTTCCGCCATGCACTTCTCTCCCGGCGTGATCGTAATTCCCTCCGGCCCTTCGTCATATTCCCCGCCGTAATGCGAGAGCACTTGCCGCGCACCCACCTCTGCCGTCGCGCGCTCCACCTCGGCGTCGTCCGCGCGCTTTTCGAGCCGCCCGTCGAAGCACATCTTCAAATTCGTCGCGCCAATCTCTTCAATCATCCGCAAACAATCCTTGTAACTCTTCACCACCGGCGGATGATTCTGTAGCGCCAGCGTAATTCCACACTCGCTTGCATAACGCGCCGTCTCAGCGAGCCCCGCGCGGCACCAATCCCAAATCTGCTCCTCGGAAAACATCTCATGCGTCTGCCGCCACGTGCTCTTCGCCACATCGTAGCTGCCGCCGCCCTCGGCAAATAGCGTCACGCCCGGCCACGCCATAAAGACGCGCATCAGCTTCGCGCCCAGGTTCTGCGTCATCTCCAGCAGTTCGCGCACATACAAAATCTGCGATTCGCGATGCTCCGGAATCGGGCTGCTGAAGTCGTTATTCGCAGCAACTGCATAAATCTCGACGCCCTGCTCGTTCGCGAACCTCCGCAATTGTTCGCACCGGCTCTTCGGCATGTCCAGCGGATTCCCGTGCGGCCGCTTGCCGTCGATCTCGATTCCGCTGTATCCGTACTTCTTCGCGCGCAGCACCACATCTTCCAGCGCCAACGCGCCTCCGCGATACCACACGCCCAGGTATGTAATGCTATATAAGCCGACCTTTATGTCCGCGTCCGCCGCCTTGCCCGCCGCAAATCCCGCCGCGTGCGACCGAATCCTTTCTGTCGAATTGAACTCCGTCTGTGTCATGGGGTCCTTTCCTCCAATCGAAATTCGCTCAAATCGCCCGTTTAAATCGTCTGCGTCACTTTGCTCAGCGTCCGCGGATGGTCCGGATCGAGTCCCTTCACGATCGCCAGGTGCCCCGCAAAAAGCTGCGCCGGCACGATGTACGGAATCGGCGTGTAAAGGTCTGCAATTCTCCCCGTCACGTCCGCATGCCAGCGCAATTGGATCGACTGCGCCGTCTTCGACGGAATCTTCTTATGCCGCGTGTCCGTGATCACCAGCGTCTCGGCCTTCACGCTTTCCAGTCGCTCCAGCACCGTCGCGATCGAAGGCCACGTCACGCCTGGCGGCGCAAACACAAACGCCGGCAGCGAATGCTCCAGCAGCGCGATTGGCCCGTGCATCAAATCCGCCGCCGAAAATCGCCCCGTGAGCACGTAACTCGTCTCGATCATCTTCAGCGCCAGCTCGAGCGCATTCGCATAGTTCAGTCCGCGCCCCACGGTAATGCTGCGATTCATAAACCGATACAGCTTCGCCAGCTCCTCGATCGATTCCTCCGTGTCGAGCGCGCTCGCCGCGTAGCCCGGAAGGCGGTGCAGTTCGTCCATCTCCACATTCCCGCCTAGCGCATGCGCCAGCAGATAAATCGTCAGCAGTTGCCCCGTGTAAGTCTTCGTCGCCGCAACCGCTTTCTCTTTCCCCGCGCGGACCAGCAGCACGTCCGTCGCGATCTTCGTCATCGCGCTTTCCGGCTCGTTCGTGATGCCGATCGTAAACGCGCCCTGCTTCCGCGCGTCCTCCAGCACCGCGTTCACGTCCGTCGATTCGCCCGATTGCGAAATTCCCACCACCGCCACGCCGCGCAGATTCACCCGGCTGCGGTAAAGCGTCACAACGGAGGGCGCCGCAAGCGACGTTGGGATGCCCGTCGTGATTTCGATCAGGTAGCGCGCAAATTCCGCCGCGTTGTCCGAAGTGCCGCGCGCCGCGATCGCGATCATCGTCGGCGGATGCGCCTCGAAGTGCTGCCGCAGCACTCGCGCGCTTCCCAGCCCCGCCGTCAGTGTTCTCTCCAGCGCCGCCGGCTGCTGCCGCACTTCTTCCAGCATTTTAGAGGTTTTGTTCACAAGCTACGCCCTTCGCTCCATTTCTGAAAAGGATCTCACGGGTGCGCGCGAGGCCGCTTCACATTGCAATCGTCGCAAAGCGGCCCGCGCCATTCCGTTCGAGGCCTCCCGCAAATCTGCTACGCCATGCTGTCCTTCATGTACTGCAGCATGATTTTCACCTGCTCCACGCTGTTCGACCCCGGCGGAATTCGGTACTCGAATTCCACCTCGGCCGGTATCGGCCACTGATTCTTTTTCAGCAGCTGCATCACCGCCTTGATCGGCGTGTCGCCCTGCCCGTCCGGAACGATCGGCCCGTTGTTGTGCGTGCCATCCTTCACATGCATGTGCGAAATGTTCATATAATTCGACTGCAGGAATGTCACCGCATCGAAATTCGCGCCCGTGAAGTGCCCGATGTCCAGATTGATCTTGAAATATTTTGACATCGCCAGCGCCTTCTGAAAACTTTCCGGCGTCGCAAATTGATTCGGATCCGTAATATTCGCGTGGTTGTGGAATGCTATTGGATATTGGTGTTTGTCCGCAAACGGCGCCAGCTTCTGCGCCACGTCCAGCGTCGTTGACGTCGAAATCACCGTCGCTCCCAGCGCCTGCGCCTGCTCGAACGTCTTATCGATCTCCTGCGGCGTGAAATCATCGCCCATCCCATTCATGCAATACGCATAGACCACGATCCCCGCGTCGTCGAACTTCTTCTTGACGTCCTGGAAATGACTGATCGGAGTCAGCAGCCGCCATTCGCGCAGCTCGTCTCGAGCCTTCATCGCCTCAGGGCTCATCCCGCGTCCACGGCCGCCGCCCATTCCGCCCCGCCCCATGCCACCGGCGCCTCGCGCTGCGCCTCCCGCGCCGCCGTTCGCATTCGCCTGCGCCATCGCCGCCATTCGCGCCGCTCGCTCCGCCGCCTGTTGCATTTGGTACGCGGTCACAGGCTCCACGTGGTTTGACATCAACTCGATCAGCCCAGCGCCGCACTGCTGGCAATTCTGGATGATGTTGTCCACATGATCCTGGCCTTCCACGTTCGGCATGTCGTTGAAGCTGTAGGTGATCACGCCCAGCCGAACGCCGTCGTACGTCGAATCGACCCTCCTCATCAGCAATGCCAGTGGCAGCCCTGCACCCAATATCTGGCCAAATTCTCGTCTCGTGTACATTTACGGTCTCCTTTCAACCTCGCCTTTTCACCATCGCTTTGTCTGCCGCACACCTTCGAATCGGCGCAAATCTGCGCAATTCGCTGAGTCTAGGTTTCTAACGGGACGAAGGATTATTGCGGCACGCTCTCTGATACGGCGAAACCGCATGGGCAGTCAAGCAGTTTCATCCCGCGAATTTAGGCCAGATCCTCGCCTCGCACGTCCCTTTCCCCCGCCCTCAGCACGCCTGCAAGTCTGCATCCCGCCGCCCTCTATGCCCCGCATCCGCAAGTCGCATACAGTCTGCGTTTTCGCACTGAGCTATTCGCTTTATGAATAGCTTGCATAAACACATCTTTGGGATTGTTTCCCTCCTCCAAAGACCTACGGGCCCCCGCAATCCCTTTCATCCATTAAATGAATTGGACGGCTTGCGCCTTCCGGTGGCATCTTTCCGCTGTCAATTTCGCGCGTTCTCCTGCGCGCGAAGCTCGGTGTGTCTTGCGGCCGTTGCGTTGCGGCCTCTTTTTAAAGAGTGAAAAGCGATTTTTATTGACACTGCTCGTTGGCTCGTGTTACTTCACGGTCAACTCGAAGTCGCCATCGCATGACTTTCGCGGATCGCTTGTTTTTCTCTCGAGCAGTTTCGCGCTGAACTCAGTTTAAGCTTTGCGGCTGTACTTTCACCATTTAAGGGGCGTCTTATGAAGAAATCGATGGCATCGATTAGGCGTGTAGGTCTCTTCTTCGGGCTTCTTTGCATCATCCTCTTCACAGTGAGTCGCGCGTCCGCACAGGAAACCGCGGACATCGTCGGCACCGTCACGGACACCAGCGGCGCGGTCATCCCCGGTGCCACTGTCACTCTCACCAACGTCGGCACCAACGTCTCGCAAACTGCCGCAAGCAACGCCAGCGGCGACTACGTGTTCACCCTGCTCCAGGTCGGCACCTACAACGTCAAAGTCGAAATGAAGGGCTTCAAGACCTTCACTGCGCCCAGCATCACCATCGCCGCTGGTGATCGCGCCCGCGTCGATGCCAAACTTGAAGTCGGTGACGTCACCGAAACCGTTGAAGTCTCCGGCAATGTCGCTCCGGCGCTGCAAACCGATACATCCACGATCGGCTCGCTCGTTCCTTCCGAAAGCGTCGAAGACCTCCCGCTCAACCAGCGCAACATCATCAAGCTCGCCCAAATTCAGCCCGGTGCCACCGAAGGCCAGCCTAACTCCATTGCCGCCGGCAATCGCCCGGACGATCGCCGCATGACTTCCTCCCTGTCCGTCAACGGCCAGGACGATTCGACAAACCAAAATATGATCGACGGTTTCGACGACAACACACGCATCATCGGCACCATCGGCGTCCGCCCCTCGATCGACGCGATTCAGGAAGTCAGCATCACCACCAACAAATACGATGCTTCCGTCGGCCGCACCGGTGGCGGCGTGGTTGAAATCGTCACCAAGGCGGGAACAAATGATTTCCACGGCTCCGCCTTCGAGTTTTTGCGGAACAAAGTCCTCAACGGCAACCCGAACTACAACTTTACCGAAATCCTCGATCAGCAGGCCGTGAAGGCCGGATTGCCCAATGCCTTCGATCCGCACTCCCCCGCGGCGCCAAACCCCGCATTTCGTCAAAACCAGTTCGGCGGTAGCGTCGGCGGCCCGATAATCAAGGACAAGACCTTTTTCTTCTTCGATTACGAAGGCTTGTCTTACGCGCAGGGTCTCGCCGCTGCCAACTACAGCGTTCCGACGTATTGCGAAAAGGGCATGGGTAATAGCAGTAGCCCCTTTGCGAAGCCATGTCCAGACGGCGGCACGACCGTGGGGGATTTTTCCGATCAGCAAGATATCTCTCCCATCGGAGGAGGCTCCGCGTGCACTCCGACGTCTGCAACTGGGAGCTGCCCTTGGGTAGACGTTTCTAATCCAACTGCTCTCGGCCTTGCGTACTTCAACATGTACCCCCTGCCCAACGAAGGCGTTCCGGGCGCTCTCACCAGCAACTACACGTCGGCGCCGGTAAAAATCCAAAATGCGAAAACGTTGGATGGTCGCGTCGATGAGCATTTCAGCGACAAAGACAGCCTTTTTGGCCATATCACCTACAACGGCGAAAATACATTGAACCCCAATGGCTTCCCAAGCGTGTACCTGGACTCCGGTGGCAATCTGACAACTTCCAGCGCTAGCGGTGCCTTGAAGGTGACGCCTGTGGTCACCTCCTACGCCGGTCCCAACAATGAAGACCAGTATTTCTTCGGCCTCTCCGAAGTTCACGTCTTCAGCCCTACGCTTGTTCTTAACCTCAAGGCTGGGGTGATGCGCAGCCAGATCCTTTCCTTCCCGGCTAACCAGGGTACCGACATTTCCACCAAACTTGGTATGCCATGCACGGCCACCGCTTGCGTTAACTACGCCACTTCGATCGTTGGCTCCTCAGGGCTGCTCGGTGTCTCTACTTCCGGGCTTAATAGCACCACGGCTTGGACCAAAATCGGCGACAGCAACTTCGTGCCGCTCGGTTATTGGGACACCAGCTTGCAATATTTCGCGACTCTGACTTGGACCAAGGGTTCACACAGCGTTCGCTACGGCCTCGGTTTGATCCGCCGCCGCGCGGGCGTCGGCCAAAGTAACGTTCCGCAAGGAAGCTTTACTTTCAACGGCTCCTTCACCGGCGTCGCTGGCGCCGATCTGCTCGAAGATTTGGCCGTTTCGCAGACTCGCAACAACGCTCTCGTTCAGGAAGGTTTCCGTTCGTGGGAACCGAGCGCCTATATCCAGGACGATTGGCGCGCCCGCTCTTGGCTCACTCTAAATCTCGGCGTCCGCTACGACATCTTCACGCCCTTCACGGAAGTTCATGGTCGCATCACCAACTACGACCCGTACACCGGCTTGCTTGTCGGCCCCTCGATTCCGGGGACTCAGCAGACCGGTGCCTCGGATTTGGTTCCGACGCCCTACGGCGACATCGCTCCGCGCTTCGGGTTCGCGGCTACGCTCAAAGGCAATATGGTTCTCCGCGGCGGTTTCGGTCTCACCTTCATGCCGCAGAACTACGAGTCGCAGTACTACTTCCAGAACGCACCGTTTGACTTCACCGATAGCTGCTCGCTCCAGAACAAGGCCCAAACGGCGGTTCCATGCAACACCGCGCAATTTTCCAATGCTCCGGCCGGTCAGTTCGGCACGCCGAATATGAGTGCCTTCGGCTTGTCGTCTACCAACTCGTCCAGCACTGTCAATCAGACCGGCGGCACGTCCCTGATTCTCGGTGAACCGATCCCCAGCCTAAACATCGCATTGGCAACGAACACTGCCAATTATCAGGGAATCACCATCCAGGCCGTTCCACCGAACCTCAAAGAGGCCTACCTCGAGCAGTTCAATCTTCAATTGCAGAAGCAGTTTGGCAACAACGTCGTAACTGTCGGCTACGTCGGCGAACTTGGTCGCAAGCTGTCTGACTTCCTCAACGGCGCAATCAACGAAAATGTTCCGGCCAACCCGACGCAAAATTCTCTGGCAGCTCTCCCAATGTCCGTCGGTGGCGCCACCAACGACGGCTTCGGCACGCTCCCAGGTTTTTCGTTCCTCGATCAAGCCAACGTCGGCGAGAGCCCGAACCAGGGCACCTCTTCCTATAATGCCCTGCAGGGTACATTCATCCGTCGCTTCGGCCACGGCCTCACCACCAACATCAACTACACTTGGTCCCACACCATGAGCAACTTCCTGAACAGCACAGCCTGCACTGAGTCCATGTTTGCGGCTCCCGAGCCCTGTTGGATCGATGAGGCAAAGGGTAACGGACCAGTCACATTCGAAGATGCAGCCGCGGGCTCTTCGCCTGGGGTCTGCGCCGCAGCCGGTCCCGCTGTCTGCAAAAACGAGTGGGGATGGCAGCAGTATGGATGGGGCAATGCTCCCAACGACGTTGCTGATCGCGTCGCTTGGGGCATCGACTACGCGCTCCCGTTCGGAAATTCGCTGAAGGGCCTTGAAGGGGGTGTTGTCAAGGGATGGTCTACAAACCTCTCCGGCTCCTGGCAGACCGGCTTGCCGTTCACTCCGAGCTTGGGGACCAGCAATAGCGACATCAGTAGCGGCGGCTACGCCGATCAGATCTGCTCAGGCAAGGGTAGCAGTCCATCCCTGCTCGACTGGTTCAACTATAACTGCTTCGTCCAGCCGACGCCCGGCACTTTAGGCAATGGCCACGCTGGGCAGCTCTTTGGCCCGCACCAGCGTCGTCTGGACTTTTCGCTCTTCAAGACGTTCGACGTCACCGAGCGCGTGAAGCTCCAGTTCCGCACCGAAGTGTTCAACATCTTCAACGAGACGAACTATGGGCAGCCGAACGCGAAACTCACCTTTGCCTCTAATCCCCCTGCTCCGATCGGCACCGCGCCGGGCACTAACTATTACCTTCCGGGCGCACTTGTAGGGTTGCCCGGTAGTACTCATGTCACCGGTGAAATCACCGCCGTTAGCGGCAACTGGAATCCGCGGCAGATCCAGTTCGCCCTGAAGGTTTTGTTCTAAGCTTTTGGCGGGGCGAAGGGGGACGAGCGGAAATTCGGCCCCCTTCGCAGTCGCCGCAAAATAGCGTGCAAATAAGGCTTAAAAGCCGCATTTAAGGGTCAAATAAGCGTCAAAACATGGTTTTTTACGTGCACTTTAGCGACGCATTCTCGGCGGCAGCGCTCCTTCAGCGCGTTCCATTCAGTACTCACAGTAGTTTTATAACCGCAGGACTATCCGTCGTTCCGCCGTTTCTTGCTACCCTTTCCAGATGAACGGCCGACTGCTAAATCTCCCGCCCGGAAACCTGTCCGTCCCGGACCATCAGCCTCGCCGGAATGATTCAACTCTCTCAGCTGGCCAGGAGAGAATTTCTAATCGAGAAGGGGCGATTAGAATTCGCGCTATGCTGCTGAAAAGAAAGGGCAAAGCGAAATTCTAATCGAGAAAAACCGCATTTTTTGAAATCGCGATTCTTGACCATCCGTCGCGCCATGTCGTAATTTCATCGCTCCACTAAACTCAAAAATGAGGACTCATGAGCAAAGAAAAGCTGGGAATCGGAATCGTAGGCAGCGGCTTCATCACCCATTTTCACCTGCAGTCGTTCGTCGCCGTCCGCGACGCCGAAATTCGCGGCATCTGGAGCCCCAACCCCAGCCATGCCGCCGAAGCCGCCTCTTTCGCCCGCTCCCTCGACCTCGGCGATACCATCGCCTACGACTCCATCGCCGAAATGCTTGATTCCGCAGAGGTTGACGCTATCTGGCTCCTCGGCCCGAACCACAAGCGAATCGAGAATCTCCAGGAGATCATCGCTGCCGCCGCAAAGCGCTCCACGCCGCTAAAGGGAATCGCCTGCGAAAAACCTCTCGCCCGCAACGTCCGCGAAGCCCAGCAAATGCTCCAAATGGTCAAGAAAGCGAAGATTCCCCACGCCTACATGGAAGACCAGATCTTCACCCCAGCCATCGACGTCGGCCGCAGGATCCTTTGGACCCGCGGAGCCCCCTCTGCCGGCCGCCCATATCTGGCCCGCGCCGCCGAAGAGCACAGCGGACCGCACAAACCGTGGTTCTGGATGGGCGACCTTCAGGGCGGCGGAGTCCTCAACGACATGATGTGTCACTGCGTCCTCGTCGTCCGCCACATGCTCACCAAGCCGGGCGACCCATATACTACCGTACGCCCCGTGCGAATCACGGCCCACATCGCCAGCCTCAAGTGGTCGCGCCCGGAATATGCGCGGCAACTTGCGAAGAATATGGGCAAGGAAGTCGACTACATCAAGCATCCGTCCGAGGATTTTGCCTCCGCCACAATCGAATACGAGACGGACAGCGGAACGACCGCGATCGGCGAAGTGACCACATCATGGAGTTTCGTTGGAGCCGGTCTTCGCCTATCGGCCGAAATGCTCGGCCCGGAATATTCCATGACATGGAACTCCCTCGATACAGGCCTGAAGATTTTTCTCAGCCGCGCTCTCCATGGACAGGAGGGCGAAGACCTTGTTGAGAAGCAGAACGCGGAAAGCGGCCAAATGCCGGTTCTTCCTGATGAAGCGATTGCTTACGGCTACGCTGCAGAAAATCGTCATTTGGTCCGCTCGTTCCTGCATGGCACGAAGCCGGCGCTAACTTTCGAGGATGGTCTTGAGGTCGTGCAAATATTGATGGCGGCGTATCAGAGCGCCGAGCAGGGCAAGACGATCAAGCTGCCCGCGCGCGGCCTCGAATCCTATAGACCGCTCGTCGCACAAAAAAAGTGGAACCCGAAAAAAGGCTAGCGAAGTTACCAGAGGTAAGCGGCCAGCACGCGTGGTTCGCCGGCATTTTCGCTGATGATGGTCGTTTGAATCACAATCTGAATGTTTTTATGTTGCCAATCGCCGGGCGCGAGTTTTTCCGCGTCCGCGAGGCAGCTTGGCGAAGAGAGACACATACCGGCGGCCTCCGTGCCGTATTGAAATAAGCCCGCGGCCGTCAGAAGTTGATGACCCGTGGTTGGGTCGTAGACGCGCGAAATGATCGCATAGTCATTGGTCATGCTCGCTTCCGTCTGACCGGGAGTACGCGTCACGCTCCATTGGCGCGACAAAGGATTTTCGCGGTCGCCCACGTAGTGCAGCGTTCCTTGATGCACTGCGCCGAATCGCAGTTCGTCGTCAAGCTTCAGCGACCACTGGTTGGCGGTCCGGCCGCCGATCAGGACGACCGGCCCCTCTTCCAAATCCTGCAAATTCGCTTCATCGGCGCGGCGCAGTCGAAACGATCGATTCTCTCGCCCGAGCACATTGGCAAGCATCGAAGCGGCGAAAGAATCGCCGAACGTGACGCGGTTCCTCTTGAATGAATCGGGCATCGCCGCGAGCGCCGCGCTTGAGACGCTGGCTTGCGATCCCGGAAAAGACGGTGTGGCCGTGGATATCAGGTCAGGAATGCAAATAAGTACTGGCGAATTCGAACTGATAATGGGCGCCCAGAAGTGATCGAATGGTCTTTCGGAAGCAGGAGAGTGACCTCGCCACGCTAGGATGGCAATCGTCAACGCGGCCAAGACGAGGGCGGCAGCCCAATAGCGCTTTCGGCCCGGCTTCTCAACGGATGCTGGGATCGCTTTCTGTTCAGGTGCCGGAGGCGTCGGCGCGGCCTGGGGAAACTTGAATTCAGGGACGTACGAACCGCGGGGAAACTCGATGCGCAGCTCGGCTTCGTGCCCAGCCATCTGATAATACTGAGCCAGCCGCTTGCGAACCTCCACAGCCGTCATCCGCACTACGGGGTCGGAGTTAGTGTCATAGGCGGCGTCGCGGCCGAAGACTTCGACCCCGAGCATGCGCTCTTTCAATTGCTCGTAATTGCCGCTGAGCGCCTCCTCAACGGTGTAGCGAAGAAAATCAGGAAATCGCTTACTGTTCCTGAAAAGAGGGCTGGCTGTGATGTGAGCCAACTGCCTGCGTACAGCTTCCTGCTCTTCGGGGGAGAACAGGGATGCCCCTGCCCCGGGTAAGATCGCATTCTTCATGAACCCTGGCCGTCTGCCCCACCTGCCGTTCAGTCTAACGCATGCAGAACGCGCTATCAATCCGCGACCGATTCAAGAATTTTGTGGACTCGATCAACATTTCAATCGGATGGAATTTTCGAGGCAATTTGCACGTCCGTTCGGCCAATTGTGTCGGTAATGGGCGCAGCGGGCGAGGAGCATCCACAAGTCCGCAACCAATTGCATAAACGTTAGTTAGGGGGCATTTACGTTTCACTTACCGTATTTTGATTGCGTTTACGGTGCACCCCGGGAGTAGAAATGTCCCCGATTTCTCCGGACAGGCAGTTTCTCTACGCGATGCGATCTCTCCGCATCGCCAGCCACGAGAGGCCCAATCGCCCGCTTCGAAATGGCGGACGAAAAGCGTCTCTGGGATCGTGCCGTTCGATTTGAGACATCAAGGGAGGGTAGGATGGGGCGGTCCTTTTGTAAGTGGTTATCGATTGGGGCGGCTTTGACCGTTTGCATATTCCTCTGGGCGCAGACGGCATCGGCCCAGGAAACGGCAGCTATCGTCGGAACAGTTGCCGATACCAGTGGCGCCGTTCTGCCGGGTGCGACTGTGACGCTCACCAATACCGGAACAAACGTCTCGCAAACAACCACTAGTTCGGCCAGCGGAGATTATGTGTTTACCCTGTTGCAGGTAGGTACCTATAACCTCAAAGTTGAGGACAAGGGCTTCAAGACTTTTGTGGCCCCTCCGATCACATTAGCGGCAGGCGACCGCACGCGCGTTGACGCGAAAATGGAAGTTGGAGCCGTGAATGAAACTGTCGAGGTCTCGGGCTCGGTTGCCCCGGCTCTTCAGACAGAAACATCTTCAATTGGCGCGTTGGTTCCGTCGCAAAGCGTTGAAGACCTGCCACTCGACGGTCGGAACATCGTAAAGCTCGTTCAGCTCACCACGGGAGTCACGGAAGGCTCTCCAAGCTCGATCGCCGCCGGCAGCCGCCCTGATGACCGTCGCCAAACGTCTGCTTTCTCGGCGAACGGCCAAACAGACGCACAAAACGAGAATATGATTGACGGCTTCGATAACAATGAGCGTGCTGTGGGCTTCGTCGGCGCCCGCCCTTCGATTGACGCGATTCAGGAAGTGAGCGTCTCGACCAACAAGTATGACGCATCGATCGGACGGACAGGTGGCGCGGTGGTGGACGTCGTCACGAAATCTGGCACCAATTCATTCCACGGGTCGGCTTTTGAATTCTTCCGCAACAAACTGCTGAACGCAAACCCGAACTGGGCGTTCACGGGCACGTCGGCTCCCAACCCCGCATTCCGCCAAAACCAGTACGGCGGCAGCATCGGTGGGCCAGTCGTCAAGGACAAAACGTTTTTCTTCTTCGATTACGAGGGTTTTGCGTACGCGAGAGGTGTCGGAAGCACCACATACACCGTGCCAACGTACTGCGAAAAAGGTTTGATCGTTTGCCCTGACGGCAATCAGCAAGTCGGCGACTTCTCGGACATTGCGCCAATCAGCGCGGTGGGTGGCAGCAACTCTCAGCCCAGTGGCGTCATGGGGCCCGATATCACGCCGACCAGCACTCTTGGCTTGGCCTTCTTTAACATGTACCCGCTGCCGACTTGTGGTCCCGGTACTTCGGCGACCTGCACGTCGGGGGCGCCCGGTGTAACCAACAACTACACCTCTTCGCCGGTTTTGACCCAGAACAGCAAAACCTTCGACGCCCGCCTCGACCAGCATTTCAACGATAACAATACGATGTACGCGCGCGTCACATACAACGGCGAGACGACAATTACCCCAAACGGATTCCCGGACGTTTACATCAATCCCGCAACCGGTGATTTGGCCACGGGGACAACCTCAGGAACTGTAAAGGTCGATCCCGTCGTTACTTCGTACGCGGGCCCGAACAATGAGGACCAGTACAATTTCGGGACTTCGTACGTGCATGTTTTCAATCCGAACCTTTTGGCGAACCTCAAGTTCGGTGTTCTCCGTAGTCTAATTCTGTCGTACCCCGCGAACCAGGGAACGGGTGTTTCAACGGCTCTTGGTTTTCCCTGTACCTCCACGAGCTGCGTGAACTACACGACCGGCGCCTCACTTGTGGGATCTTCCGGTCTAACTCACTTCAGCATCGCTGGGCTCAACGGCGGGCAAAGCTACACCACGATCGGAGATACCACGTTCGTTCCGCTCGGATATTGGGACACGAGCTTTCAGTATCTCGCAACACTTACATGGAACAAGGGTTCGCACAGCATTAACTTTGGGCTCGGCTTGATCCGCCGGCGCGATAGCGTCGCGCAAAGCAACGCCGCCCAAGGGCAATTCAACTTCAACGGGTCTTACACCGGGGTCGCCATGGGCGACGCGCTCGAAGGGCTCTCGAGCGGCATCTCCCGAAACAACGCTTTGGTGCAACAGGGATTCCGCAGCTGGGAACCGAGTGGTTTCATCCAGGATGACTGGCACGTAAAGCCGTCTCTGACCCTCAATCTGGGCGTTCGTTACGACATCTTCACACCCTACACCGAAGTCCATGGGCGCATCGCGAACTACGATCCTTTCACCGGACTACTTGTCTCGCCATCACTGCCCGGCACGCAGCAGAGCGACGCGACAGCCATGGTCTCGACGCCCTACACCGATTTGGCTCCGCGGCTCGGGTTTGCCGATTCGCTGCCGCACAACATGGTGCTGCGCGGCGGCTTCGGTCTCACGTTCTTCCCAACTAACTTCCAATCTTCATACTTTCTTCTGAACGCGCCCTTCAACTATCCGGTAAGTTGCGCCGTCCAGAACGAAACGGCGACCAATGCGTCCTGCGCCGCTTCGCAATTTGACGGGCCCGTGGGGCAGTTTGCAAATTCTGCAGTCGCAAACTACGGAATCTGCCCCTACTCCGATTCCACCGACAAGACTGTTTGCCAGATTCCCGACGCGCCTACAAACGGCGTTTACACAAGCAAGCTGACCAGCAGCACGGTGTATTGCGCTTCCTGCCAAACCTATGCCGGTGGTGGCGGCAGCACGTCAAGTCCCGGCGGAACCGGCGGAGCGTTGACCTCCGCGGGGCTGCCGATCCCCGCTTTGAACATTGCCAGAGCAACGAATCCCGCGAACTACGCGGGCACCACAATCATCGGCCTCCCTGTTCATTATCAAGAAGCGTATCTTGAGCAATTCAACTTGCAATTGCAGAAGCAATTCGGCGCGAACGTCGTGGCGGTGGGTTACGTTGGTGAGCTTGGGAGGCATGCCGAAGTCCGCAACCTGCCACAAAACCAACCGACCAATCCGAACCTGTCCAGCACTCCGCCTCTTACGTTGGGCGGCGTGACGCCGATCGGTGTCCTGCCTGGTTTTTCATGGATGAAGACCGGCAACCTGACCGAATCGAACAACTGGGGTTCGAGCTCGTATCAGGGTCTGCAAACGTCCTTCGTACGCCGCTTCAGCGCAGGTCTGACGGTGAACTTCAATTACGTGTGGTCGCACATGATGTCTGACGTGAACAACTTCGGCTGCGTGTCGTCTTATTACGCTTCACCGACGCCCTGCTACGTCGATACATCGAACGGAACCGGGTCGAGCGCGCCACGCGGCGTTTACAACTTTCACCAGTATGGTTGGGGCAACGACACACAAGACGTTGCAGACCGCTTTACCTGGGGAATCAATTACGATATACCGTTCGGAAAATCGTTTACTGGTTTCGAGGGCGCCGTGCTCAAAGGCTGGGGCGTGAATACGTCTGGTTCCTGGCAAACGGGCTTGCCGTTCTCGGTCACAGCTTCCTCAAACAACTCCGGGCTGAGCCAGACTCAGTATCTGGATCAAATCGGTTCGGGCAGGCTCGCCAATCCAACCCGTTTGCACTGGTTCAACTATAACGATTTCGTACAACCTCTGGCGAACACGTTGGGGGATGAGCACACGCTTCAACTTTTCGGGCCTTCGCAGAAGCGATTTGATTTCTCTCTCTTCAAGGAGTTCCCGATCAAAGAGCAGATGCACCTGCAATTCCGCACCGAAGTCTTCAACTTGCTTAACCAGACAAACTTCGGCCAGCCCGGCGCGAGCATTGCATTCAATTCGAACGGCACCGTCAATTTGACTGGTTCTCACTCGACTACGGGCGAGATCACGTCAATGAGTTCAAACTGGAACCAGCGTGAAATTCAGTTCGCGTTGAAACTGTTGTTCTAAACAAGGAGAGGCCATGATTGGATCGCATCCTGTTTGGGCAGTGCTTCTAGCCGCCACTCTGGCCACGTCTGCCGCCGCACAGGATCGGTCGCAATATCGTTCGATGGTGATTTCGCGGAGCGGCATCGTCGCCGCGGAGAGTCCGCTCGCGGCTCAGGCCGGGGCGGACATTCTCGCGGAAGGTGGAAATGCGGTCGATGCCGCCGTCGCAACGAACGCGGTCATGGGCGTTGTCGAGCCCATGATGAATGGAATGGGTGGGGACCTTTTCGCGATCGTCTACGATGCGAAAACGGGAAAGCTCTACGGGATCAATGCTAGCGGATGGGCGCCCGCCGGCACGTCAATCGAATATCTAAGAGCCAAAGGTATTACCAGTGAGATGCCCCTTTATGGAATCCAGCCCGTCACCGTTCCAGGCGCGGTGGACGGGTGGGCAAAGCTGCTTTCGCGGTTTGGCACAAAGAACTTCGCCGACGTCCTCGCGCCCGCAATCTATTTTGCGCGGGAAGGGTTTCCTGTTCCCGAGTGGGACGCTGCATATTGGGCAGATAGCGTCCCGTTGCTCGAAAAGGACAGAAACGCGTCTGCGACTTTCCTTCTGGACGGCCACTCGCCAACGGTTGGACAAGTCTTCAAGAACCCGGGACTTGCCCATTCGCTCGAACTCGTCGCGTCAGGCGGCCGCGACGCGTATTACCAGGGCGAGATTGCCAAGGCAATCGTCGCGTATTCCTCGCGACTCGGCGGTACGTTGAGCCCGGCGGATTTCGCCGACTACTCGAGCGAATGGGTCGAGCCGATCTCGACCACATATCGCGGGTGGACCATCTACGAACTTCCCCCGAACGGCCAGGGAATCGCGGCGCTCGAGATGCTTAACATCATGGAAAAGTTCCGTCTCGCCCAATATGGGCACAACTCCGTGGACGCGCTTCACGTGATGATCGAGGCTAAGAAGCTGGCATACGCCGATTTGTATCGCTACGTTGCCGACCCCCGGTTCAGCCCGGTGCCGGTTTCAGGGATGCTTTCCAAGCAATACGCCGCCCAGCGGGCTGAACTAATTGACATGGCGAAAGCGAATTGCGATGTGCCTCCCGGCAGACCGTCATTTTCAGCAAATGGCGACACGACCTACCTCACTGTCGTCGATCGCGATGGGAACATGGTTTCTCTCATTCAAAGTAATTACCAGGCGTTCGGCTCGGGCCTTGTGGCGGACGGCACAGGCTTTGTCTTGCAGGATCGCGGCGCCCTTTTCAGTCTAGATCCCAATTCACCCAACGCCCTGGCCGGCCGGAAGAGGCCGCTCCACACAATTCTTCCCGGTTTTATGACCGACGGTAAGCGTCGGATCAGCTTCGGCATCATGGGCGGCTTCAACCAGGCGCAAGCGCACGCGCAATTCGTTTCGAATGTCGTCGATTTCGGCATGAACATTCAGGCTGCCATGGAGGCGGCGCGATTCACGAAACTTACGTTCTCGGGCTGCGACCTCGAGATCGAAGACCGTGTTCCGGCGGACGTGCGTGCTGGGCTTGAGAAGCGCGGGCACATCCTGAAAGTGGACGGCGATTTTGCTTCAAGTGTCGGCGGCGGCCAGGCTGTTGAGCGCGATATCGCGACAGGCGTGAATTTTGGCGCGTCCGATCCACGCAAGGACGGGGAAGCAATTCCGGAGCCGGCTCTGCTCAAGTGAACAGATTTTGCCCTGGATAGCGCGATTGGAAAGCATGGCGAAAAAGCTGGAGAGCAAGAGAGGAGTCGCATGTATTCACGTCGTGAGTTTGGCCAGCTGTTGATGGCGGGGATTCCGCTGTCGTTGCTTCTGCGCCTTCCGCAGAACACAGTCGTGAATGGGGTACGCCTTGGCGCGATCACTTACAGCTTTCACGACATGCCCAACGTGGTTGGCCAGGATCACGTTGACGCCGTCATTACGGATTGTCATGGTTGCGGAGTCGGCCTGCTCGAATTGATGAGTAACCACGTCGAGCCGGTCAGCGAGTTTCAAGCGAGGAGAGGCGCGTTTGGGGGCGCTGGAGGACGTCCAGCTTCCAGTGCGGCGCCCGCAGCACCTGCAAGCTCAGCGGGTGCTGCACCCCCATCTTCTGTGGCTGGTGGTGCGCGAGGACGCAGTCCAGAAGCGCAAAAAGCGCGTGAAGACCTTCGCCAGTGGCGTCTCACGACTCCTATGAGCCATTTCGAGGCGATCAAAAGGAAGCTGAACGACGCGGGGATCGTCGTCTACGCCTATACCGTCAACGGGATGGGTGCCGATTTCACCGACGAAGAGATCGACAAAATGTTCGAACAGGCGAAAACTCTCGGTGCTGTGACGATTGCCTCTTCCACCACGCTGGACGTGGCGCAAAAGCTCGTGCCGTTCGTCGAAAAGCACCAGTTTCCGGTCGCGTTCCACAATCACGACGATATTGTCGATCCCAATCAATTCGCCACGCCGCAGAGCTTTTATAAAGCGATGGCCATGTCCAACTGGTTCCGGATAAATCTCGATATCGGTTACATCACCGGGTCCAATGTCGACGCAGTCGCATTCATCGAAAAGAATCACGACCGGATCACGCACCTGCACGTCAAAGATCGCAAGAGGAATCTGGGTCCCAGCGTCCCGTGGGGCGAAGGCGATACACCCATCAAGCAAGTTCTGACGCTGCTCAAGACGAACCACTATCCGATGCCGGCGCTGGTCGAGCTTTCTTATCCCGTTCCGCCTGATTCCGACTGCACCAAAGAAGTTGCGAAGTGCATGGCATATATGAAGGCGGCGCTCGCGTGATTGGTTGAGCTGACGCACGGGGATGGGGGAAGTCGACTCATTCGGTTAGTCCCAACGGCAAGACCACAGTTCGCAACGCGCGCGCCTCGCAATACGTCTTCGCGGTTCGTCAGCCTTCGCTAGCCGGCTGCCGATTTTGGAAGGGAGTACTCGTGTAATGAACAAATGGACGAAAGCCAGCATCGGTGTGTCGGCGCTCTTGTTTGCTGGAGCCGCCGTCTGCGCGGTTCGGGCGCAAACGCAGATTCCGACCGAGCCCACAGTCGGTGGAAACGCTACGGTCGCCGCCACGCCGGCCGCCATTCGTATTAGCCAGGAAGATCCCGCGGTGGTCAAACGCGGCGGCGACGATTTCGCCGCGAATTGCGCCTCATGCCACGGAGCAACCGCCAAAGGCACGAATATCGCTCCGGATCTGATTCGCTCAACCGTGGTCGAAGACGATGACAAAGGGAATCTCATCGGGCCAATCCTGCGCGCACCGCACCCGAAGGGCGCTTCGCAAATCAACCTAACGGATCAGCAAATCTCCGACGTGGCCGCATGGCTTCGCGTGCAGGTGTATGGCGCCGCGTTCCGGCAAACGTACGCTTATCAGGACATCGTCGTCGGCGATGCCACACGCGGCGAGCAGCTTTTCAACCAGGAGTGCGCGAGTTGCCATTCGGTGACGGGCGACCTGGCGGGAATCGCGTCGCGTTACAATCCGCCAGCGTTGCAAGGCTTGTGGATCACAGGCGGCGGGCCGTTGCGCAACGGGCGTGGCGCCAGGGGCGGGCTCTTCACTGCCAATGGCTCCATGTTTGCGGATACCTCGCCACCCGTCATCAACAAAGGCACTCTCACAATTACTGTGACTCTTCGCTCAGGTGAAACCTTCACGGGCGTGCCGATTTCCGTCACGGATTTCAACGTGTCGTTCAAAGACATGAACGGCGTCTACCACGATTTCACGCGAGACGGCGAGTATCCGAAAGTCGTGGTCCACAATCCGCTGCAAGCGCACGCGGATTTTCTGAAAACTCTAAACGATACGGACATGCATGATTTGACCGCTTACCTGGTGACCTTGAAATGAAAACGCGAAATTTGATCATTTGTCTTTTGTGTTTAGCGCCGATCGCATTCGGCCAGGGACTCGACGAGAAAAAGCTGCTCAGCCCGCCGAGCGATACCTGGGGTATGTATAACGGCAATTACACCGCCCGCCGTTACAGCACGTTGAAAGAAATTAACGATTCCGACGTGCAGGACGTGTCTCTCGCGTGGACCGCGCGCATCACCGGCGGTACGCCGACGGTATCGACCTCCGCCTTCGGCGGGGGCGAAGGGACTGTTCGGGTCGGCGGCTCGCCCCTCATGGTGAACGGCGTCCTGTATTTCACAGCGAACGACAACGCATGGGCCGTCGACGCACGCGACGGCCACGTGCTCTGGCACTATTATCGCGAGTCGACCGGAGATGCGCCGCGAACCGCGAACAAGGGCCTCGGCATGTATCACAACTGGCTCTACTTCATGACGCGCGACAATTTCATCGTTTCGCTGGACGCCACCACCGGCAAACAGCGCTGGATCCTGCCAGTGTCCGATCCCAAGCAATTTTATTTTTCCACGATGGCTCCTATCGTGATCGGCGATCACGTAATCATCGGAACGGGCGGAGATTCGCTCGACCTTTCCGGCTTTTTGCAAGCGCGCGACCCGGAAACCGGCGAGGTGCAGTGGACCACATATAGCACGCCGCGCGCCGGCCAGCCCGGGATCGATACCTGGCCGAATACTTATGCCTCCGAACACGGCGGCGGCGGCCCCTGGGTCCAGGGCTCGTACGATCCCACGCTCAATCTCTATTTCTACGGCACCGCGAACCCGAATCCCGTTTACGCCCCCAAGAGCCGGGCCGGGGCTAATCTTTTCACCTCCTCGATTCTTGCCGTCAATCCGGACACCGGCAAGATGGCCTGGTATTTCCAGGCATCGCCGCACGACACGCACGACTGGGACGCGGCCTGCGACGTGGTGATGATCGACGGCACCATCGACGGGAAGCCGCGCAAGCTCGTTGCGCAAGCCAGCCGCAACGGCTATTTCTTCGTGCTCGACCGCACGAACGGCAAGCCGGTGGTCAGCGTGCCCTTCGTCGATACCCTGAACTGGTCGGAAGGGGTGGGCAAAAACGGCGAACCCATTCCGAATCCCGACAAGGCGCCATCGCTGGGCGGCACGCTCGTTTGGCCGTCGTCCGGCAGCGCCACGAACTGGCCGCCGCCGACGTATAGCCCGCAGACCGGCCTTTTCTACGTGGGGACCGGAGAAGGCTACGGCATTTTCTACCTCTCCGACACCGACGACCACCCCGAGGGCTACGGCGGAATCGAGAGCGCGCAAGGCATCGGCGGGCCCGCGTCGATCAAGGCCCTCGACTATCGCACCGGCAAAGTGATTTGGCGGCACGAGTGGCCCGCGGGTGGCGGAGCCGTCGGCATGCTCTCGACCGCCGGCAACCTGCTTTTCACGTCGAATGGCGATACGCTCGTTGCCTTCAATGCGACCACAGGCAAAATCCTGTGGCACTCGATTCTGCAGAACACCCCGAACGCCCCGATTACCTACGAACTCGATGGCAAGCAGTATGTGTTCGTTGCCGCCGGCGACACCCTTTACGCCTTCGTGCTCAACCGGCCCGCGAAGTAGCGGGCCGCGCGGGCTGCCTGCGAATTTTATGCATTTCTAATCGCGGCGCTCGTTTACCCCCCTTCCTGACCGCGATTAGAAATTTTTCCGTCCTTTGTTTTCAGCGACTTAGGTCGATTTTTAATTCTATTCATTTGCGATTAGAATTTTGAGTTTTTTATGCATTTTCGCCGATTGCAGCGGGCAAGCTGTTCGCAGAGCCCGCCCGCCGCTTCGGTTGTCGCTCAAGAACTTAGCTTGGGACCTCCTTTGTTGGGTTCGGGGCGCTGTCTATGGCCGGCTTCGATTCGAGTCCTCGGTTTGTTTGGAAGACTACGTTGGAGGTGGGCTCGACCCAGCGGTTGTCGTCTGAGAGGCAGACGTAGGATCGGATGGCTCGAAGCATTGTGTCGCCCGTGATCTCGGTTTCGATGCCGCGCTCCATGATGTTTTCCAGGAGGGAGCGGACATTGGATCGGCGGCGGGCGAAGAGGTTGAAGGCCCGGGCGTGGCGGTAAAGTGAATCGCCTGAGAGCTTATTTATCTGGGAGATCAGCGTCGGTCTTCGCCAGTGGACGAAGGCCTTTTCGATGGCTTCGCGATTGGGGTGGGTGCAGACCTGGCATTTGCGGCTGTGTCGCTCGATATCGGGGAGTCTGGCGGGATCTTCCGTGTTTTCAGTGAGGATTCGATTGAGCGGGGCTTGGGAGCGGAGGGCTAGTTCGTCGGCTTCGGCGGGATCGGGTGGTGCGGGGTCCTGGTGCTCGATGCTTGCCGGCTCGATTGGGATTGAGGCGGCGTCCGTGTAACACGGCTGGTTCATTGTTAAATCCTCCGAGAGGAGTTTATCATAGAGAGTACTCAAAAGTCAATAAGAATAGGAGTACTAGAACCGCTTTTCCCGTTTTGGGAATTGCTGGGGCCGAATGAGAGGGGCGCTGACTGCAACAGGGGAGCAACCGAAATTCAAGAGCGCCCGGCCGAAGAGCGGCGGCTACGGAAGCCGACCCCCAGTCGTGAATTTGGTCGGCTAAAGTGGGCAACCGCGCCCTGAATCATGCGGCGATTCTTTCGCTTGACACGCGACAATTGTCGCGCTATATGTGACAACTGTCGCACGCGATTGCCGCATACAATTTGGCCGAGGAATTTACACATGGCACGGACCACCACCGAACGACTCACCCGCCGCGAGCGCGAGATCATGAACGCGATCTTCGCGCTGGGCAATCGCGCCTCCGCCGACGATATTCGCACGCGCCTCACCAGCCCTCCGGGCGATTCGGCGGTCCGTGTGATGCTGACGCGCCTTGAAAAGAAGGGGCTGCTCAGGCACGAGCAGGAGGGCCTTCGTTACATCTATTCGGCCACGATTTCTCCCGCTGCGGCGAAACGCAAGGCGCTTCAGCAGTATCTGCAGACCTTCTTCGGGGGTTCGCTGGGAAAGATGATGACCGCTCTCGTTGCGGAGGAGCGCTGGACGGATGAAGAACTCGATGCGCTCAAACAAGAGATTGACCGAGTTCGCGGAGAAAGGAGCAAAAAGCCATGAGGCCCGCCATCGACCAGGCGCTTCTCGCGGTGAGCAGTTCGCTTGCGGCGTCGGTCGTCGTCAAAGCCACAATCGTGATAACGATCACCCTCATTGCGGTGCGTCTGGCGTCGCGCAGCCGCGCATCGATCCGGCACGCGATTTTGGCAGCTGGATTCGCCGTGCTGCTCGCGCTGCCCATCGCCGCAGTGACGGTTCCGCCGATTCATGTCGCCCTGGCGGTCACGCCCGGACCGGCGGCTGCCGCCGATGCACCGGAAAATATGAGCGAGGTCGTGGTTGCGCCGCGGTCAAGCGAAAGGGCAGAGCAATCCTCTGCAAAATCCGCCCGGACGGCTCTTTCGGCGCTCGATTTTGCGTTCGCTGCCTGGGCCGTCGGGGCTGCTATTTTTCTCACGCCTGTGATCATCGGTCTTCGGCAAGTGCGATCGCTTCGCCGCACCGCGCTGCCGTGGTCGCGTGGAAGTGCCGCTGCTGCCGCGCTTGCAAACGAACCTGGGCTTCGGCGCCGCATGGAAGTGCTGCTGCACGAATCGCTGTCGGGGCCGATGACGTGCGGAATTTTTCATCCGGCCATCGTGTTCCCGGTCGAAGCCGAAAATTGGAATGAGGCCGACCTGAATCGAGCCATCGCGCACGAACTCGAACACGTCCGCCGTGCCGATTGGCTCACGCAGTGCCTCGCGCGCGTCGTTTGCGCGGCTTATTGGTTTCACCCGCTCGTTTGGATTGCTTGGCGCAAGCTGACGCTCGAAGCCGAACGCGCCTGCGATGATGCCGTTTTATCGCGCTGCGAAGCCACCGCCTATGCGGAACAATTGGTGACTTTGGCACGCCAACTGTCAGCCGCGAAATCGCCGATTCTCGCCATGGCCAGCCGCTCCGATCTGACGGCGCGAGTTAACGCTGTGTTGGACTTTCGTCAGCGCCGTGGCCACGCGGGCCTTTTTGCGGTGGCGTTTGCGTGCGGGATTTCCGCGCTGGTGATCGCGACCCTTTCCCCGGCTCGTCTGGTGGCCGCACAGCCCGGTGGCCACGATCGGCAGTCAGGTGGCGGGCCTCTACCATCTTTTGAGGTGGCTTCGATCAAACGCGATCCCAGCGGCTGCGGCGGTTGCCAGATTCTTTTGGACGGCGGCGACCCTGGCCGATACACAACCAAGAACATTACCGCGAAATGGCTGATCGAGCTTGCGTATGGCATCAAGGACTTTCAGCTGAGCGGAGGACCGAGTTGGGTTAATTCCCAAGGGTTCGATATTGATGCGAAAATCGACGATGCCACAGCTGATCAGATACGACACTTGTCCCCTGACCAGCAAGAGGCGCGAAAAGCGTTGATGCTCCAGTCGTTATTGGCCGACCGCTTCAATCTGAAGATCACCCGCGGAACGAAAGATGTGCCGGGATACGCTATTGTGGTCGCGAAGGGCGGGCCTAAGATCACCCCGGTGCCGCCTCCTCCAGCTCCGGGCGCATCGCCGACACCGGCCTCACCTCGGGCGCGTGGCAGCGACGGCCTCTTCCCTCTTCTACCGGGCGAGAGAGACATTTCGAGTTCCCGAGATCGGGCCAGCACGATTATTAGAGGAAATGCTGAGCCGCTGTTGCAACTAGCGAGTATGCTCTCGGATGTGCTCGGGGAACCTGTGCTGGACCAGACCGGGATGAAGGGCACATATGACTTCAAGTTGCAATTTGCGAGGGAGAGTGGGATCGTGCCTCCTCCGCCGGCGGCCCCCGGGACGGACGCAGACATCGCACCCTCCCTTTTCTCCGCCATCCAAGAGCAGCTTGGATTGAGGTTGGAATCAACGAAGGCACCCGTAGAGACGATTGTGATCGACCATATCGACGAGCCTTCGGAGAATTAGCGCGTCAGCAAAAGACGGCGCACGAGCATCCGGGAAGGCCGCGTCCCAAACAACCTTAGTACACGGCCGCCAATCTATTTTCTTGCCGATGTGTCTTTCGGGTCACGCTCAAGGTGTGAAGCGGCTGGCTGATCGCGCGGAATATGTCAACGCGATACTCGGCGCATTGCTGTTGCTGGTCGCGGTGATGCTTGCGGGGTGTCCGTCCGCGCCGTTGCATTACACGCTGGTTCGGAGCGGCGAGGGTTCGCTGGTGGCCCCGCCGCGCGCGAGCGAAGCGGCTGCGACTGCGCCCACGTTCCAGACGAAGATAAAGAAATCGCGCACCCACCCTCCGCGGAAAGTCGACTGCGATATCGAGGACGGTCCGATCACCATTCATTGGCACGGTGACAGCGCCATCGCTCAAATCAAGTCCGGCGGATTGGCGCAATCGGCGCCGAATGGCGCTCTCTATTTCGACAGCTTCAAGGAAGTGCCAGTTTTTCAACACGCCCTCGTGCAGATTGAATCAAAAGGCTGCTTGCGCTCTGACGAAGACTATCGCCTGAAGCAATTGCTTACGCAGCGTCTGCCGCTGCCTTCGCCTCTCGCCTACGAACTGCGTTTTGGCAGCTACGATCTCACCGGGTACCTTGATCTCACGTCCGACTTTCAAATGCAGGTGGTTAGCCCGCTTTATGCTACCAACAGCGCAGGCCTGCGATTCGATGATGGCCGCGAGACCGGCTATTATTCGCTGATTCCGTCGAAATCCAACGACCACATTCGCATCCATCTCAGCTTCACCATCGACGTTTTCGCGGGGAAATCCAAGCCACCCTCGCAAAACCATATCCAATTCCCGAAATCCTTCGGCTATTCGCGCTTGTTTCTCCGGTCTGAGCAGTCGTCTGCCAGCTCGGTGACGCGTGCGATCCTCGTGAGTGCGCCGGACAGGATAAAGCTCGCCGCTGCGACGACTCAGATCCAGGAGAGCGACTCCTGTAGTGCCGTCACCGACCCCAAGGTGGATTGCATTATCTTTCCAGCCGACTTTGGCGTGAACGCCACGCTAAGAGTGACGGTCAACGGAGCGGAGAAGTACGTGTACGTTGGCGCCACGCTTGGCGCAGTGCTGGAGACAAACAGCATCCCGAAAACACTGCGCGTCGAGCGTTTTTTTCATGGCCGGCTGATTCCAATTGCCTTCGACCAGGACGCGCCGGACATCGGTTCGCTTGTGCTGATGCCCGGCGACCAGATCAGCTGGTGAGCGCGCGAGGCCGATGCGGCTATGACATGCGCACCAGCGATCAGAACTTTGCGGCGTTTTCGCGAAGCCTGAACTTTACGATTTTTTTGACAAGAACGGCGGGAACCGGGTTTTGTTGGTTAGCCGAAGTACTGAAAATTTTTCCAGAAGTGGGGCCAGCCCTGGCGGGGAGGGCCGCAAACGTAGACCTCCGAGTAGCCGCCAAGGGACTGGTTGACGATGCCGTAAGGGTTGCTG
>Ga0335072_10002373_pt1 | contig 29272 bp, 27 predicted proteins | sample Lox_Sample_21_FD_206725 | JGI IMG/M metagenome (GOLD analysis project Ga0335072, IMG submission 206725) | Soil microbial communities from Loxahatchee National Wildlife Refuge, Florida, United States - Lox_Sample_2.1 | ecosystem: Environmental > Terrestrial > Soil > Wetlands | place: USA... | reverse complement strand
GATTTGGATAAACGGAAGGATGCCAAAAGTTATGGCAAACTCGAGGTGAAAAAGTTGAAGTCTCGTCGCTTACTGCTGTTCGATACCGTCAAAATGGTAAAGAGCTTCTTCTCGGGTTTGGTAAGTCTGCTCTGTGTTACACAGCCTCTTAATATATATAAAATATTTGCAAGAAGTTTGCGAGTAAAAATAAAATAAAATAAATAAAATTTATAGAAATTGAACGCTGTCTTATTTCCGTGGAAGGTCAATCGTATCGATAACATCCTTGATTCTGAGTTGGCGTGAAAGGAATTCTTCAGAGTTGCAGGGCCAAATGGACCAAGAAAGCAACACTCAGCAATATATACGCTTCAATCCAGATCTAAAGGAGTGAAGTCCCAACGCTCGATGCTAAGAATGATATGACAAATTTGCAAATTCGCAATGAATGAACTCAAATCTCCTTTGGACCAAATCATGATTTAGGATGTTGCATGTCCCCTTATCGCCAGCTCCCTCTACTTCGAGAAGGTGACCCCCAAAGAAAATCTCGTGAATGAGACTTACTCTTGCTCTAGTAGGTCTAGAATCTGACATTAGTAATAAGAAACTGATGAGAGTTATTTCAGGAGTAATTTATTATAGATTTGAGAGTGAGTCCTTAGAACTTCACGAAGTTGGACGATATCTCAAAACCATGCAAACGGAAGAGTTTCAACCGTATTTCGTCATAGAAGATCAACAAGACGTCCTGGTGTTCGATCCGTCGTCAGTGAAGCCGATGCACTTCCTGACGAGGCTCCAAGGCCGCAACAGCGTTCATTATCCAACTCAGTGATGTCAACATTCATATAAGGATCGTTGACACAGATTCAAAGATATCCTACCCTCTTAGACGAGGATGCTAAAAAGCCCAAGGCCCAAGAAGTCAAATTACTGTCTTTCCCGGCTCTTACACCAACAAAAAGCAGCGCGGACCAAGACAGATATGACGTTCGTTTCGCTCAACCTGGCCGCCCATCACCATCAAAGGGTAAAGGCAGAGCTCCCACGCAATAAAGTATAATCTTATACCAATGCTGATGTTGGCCGTAGTGACTAAAGCACTAGTCACGTTATTGTTGCGGGCGAGATGTTCTTCGGAAGCGCTGTCGTGGTGTTCTAACAATACCTAGGAAAAGTCCAGAAATCAGCATATGTTCTCAGGGCAATGTACCTTATATGCAATAGGAGAAGGATTTAAGGATATCGAAGACGAGTTCACGGGAAACTCGGTATGACGTGTTGATAGGACCGGATTTATTAATTTTGTTGACTAATGGGCCAAGGATCTTTATTCGAGAACTTCAAGAAAGAGAGCAACATATGTATCTCTTTTTAAAGTCTTGCTTGAATCCGTGCTATAGTAGTGATAGGATAAATCATCGAACTGCTAGAGCTTTCCTTGTTGAGTTGCTCCAATATCATTACTCTGTGCTAGGCTTTAGGTCTTAATAGAAACTCAGCGCCTCTGCTTTCGTTGCCGCTTAGTCATAGATCAGTATTTTAACACTTAAATCTGTATATTGAAAAGATGCACCGCCGAAATGAGGTCTAAAGTCTACAGGACCTCTTCTACGATCTGTGTTGATGCGATCCTTCGGCTCCGACCCGAACTATTTGCTTCTTCCTTCTGCCCAATCAAATGTTGGTCCCGCCTGCTCCATAACATGTCCCCTGCTTATTCTTGGCAACTAGAATGTCTGCATAATGCGTGCATGTGACATTCCTCCAAGCTGTGCCACTGGAACGAAGGACGTTCAAATCAATATGACCTTACTTTTAATCAATCGCGTCTTCACGCATTCGGAATCTCCTCGCCTCGATAACAGCCAAGCAGCCATGGGGTTGCACCGACGATCTGTCTTGAGGTCTACAACCTCAATCAGCTTTGCTTCTGTCGAAAGATCGACCCCTGGACTCGAGCAGGCTTCACAGTTGTACTCGGTGTCTAATGCAAAGCCAGATAATCTCCATTCGGAGACCGCGTGCGGCGCGTCGACTGAACGAGCGTTACCTGCCTCGATAAAATGCTTGGACACTACGTTAAGTGTGTTCTCCGGTCTCTACGAGGTTTCTTAAAGTATCTTTTGGACATTCTACTCAACCAGTAAATCCAATTATGAACACTGGCGGATCATGGTCCACCACTTGGAAATAACTAAAGGGCGATAAATTGTCAGCCTGTGACTTTGGTCCTGACGAAGCCAATAGGGCGCGGAACAATTCCAGATATCAGGAGAGTGTAGTTGAGGTATCACGAGCGCCCCTCCGCAAAAGGATCGATCTCTAAATGTTGTTTCTGCAGGCAGCACCGTCATTAGTCGCGCCTTGCCCAAAACTTCCACAGTGGCAGAGGCGTCCCAGTCGGGACGACCGCCCTTGCGCTTCTGTAAAAGCGGCGTACTATGGCATGCTCTCCGCAGATCAATTGCTTGCGTCCTTACTCCGCGATTGGGACAAAACTCGTTTAGAAGACGTATGGGATCTCCTAGGGTCAATTCTACTTCTATTCAACGAGAAATCTAGCGATCTGAATGAAATCCTCTGTCGCCTTTCTTTCCCAATTGAAGCTCTGAGAATTCTCAGCGAAATTGACCTCATGTTATTGCCGTTTGTTGGCCCTGTTTACCTCCCTTTTCCGGCTCTCTTTATTCTTCTCTTATTATTCAGCATTTCCTCCATGGTTCCATTTTGTACTATTTATACTGAGCTCAGGTCATGCGGGATCCGTTCCCGTTATATGATTAGATGCAGCATTAAAGCACGCTACCGATATCGCAAGGAACTAACAACATGTTCCGATTTGGGAAAGAGACCCCGCAATTTGGAGGTGGCATCATGCCGCTGATAGGGCTGAAGTACGCGATAGGTATCGATGACATGAGATACCTCAGAATACATATACAGTACATGAAATTAAGAGCCTCTTTGTCATGCCCAGCTCTTAGCAATGTCCAAAATGCCTGTACAATTCAAATGGCGTTTGCAATGTTGCTCACAACGTTTGTGGCGCCACAGTCTCCAAGCATCGCCAAGTCGTTATCAATCCAGCATTTCTTCCCCCCGAAGCGCCCAGATTAAGACTCACTTAGAACCGCACGTAATTCCGAGAAGCCCACCAGCACTGTCGGTCATGCCAACCCGCATACTTCTTCGTTCCCTTATGGTCACTTCCATTCTCTCCTCGCCATGTCTCTTAAAGACTTGTCTCCCTCTCATGACCTGGATGGCCAATTCCAAATCAGTGATATTAAATCCAGACAAGAACCGACTCGTGGATGGGTTGATGAGGGTTCTGTTTTACAATCATTTCTGTGCAGGGAGTAGTGATTCAGAAGTTAGAAAGACAGTTTCCACAATGAAAGAAATGGGGTTTAAAGGAGTCATTTTAGGTTATGCTAGGGAGGTTATTGTTGATCCTGCTGCTACGCGAGAAGAAGCCGCTGGTTCGGGATCAACTAAATCAATTGAAAGTGCAATCGATCAGTGGCGAGACGGAAATCTACGGAGCCTGCCAATGATAGGTAATGGGGACTTTCTAGCTGTTAAGTATGTACTACTGCTACTATGTCTTCTCCTGAACACAGGAAGAAAGAGTATCAAGATTGAACAAGTACAATATTGACAAGGCAAGATTCACTGGCGCCGGACCAATAGTTACGGAAGCCTTGGCAATGGGCCAAACGCCACCGCCCAAGCTGTGGCAGAGCATTATACAAATTTGCGACGTGGCAGCGAAGCAGAAGACCCGCGTCTGGATTGACGCGGAGCAACAAATCTTTCAGTCTACAATTGACGCCTGGACCATAGATCTCATGCGGCGCTATAACCGGAACGGCAAGGCTCAAGTCTACATTACCTTCCAAGCGTACCTGAAATCAACCCGATCCCGAATAGCGCAGCATCTTGAACTGGCCAAGAAAGAAGATTGGCTCCTCGGCATCAAACTTGTGCGTGGCGCATACATTGCCTCCGAACCCAGACACCTAATTCACGACACTAAGGCGGAGACTGATAATGCTTACAACTCCATTGCGCAGGACCTCCTAAGTCGCACATTCCCTCCGTCGATCACTAACAAGTCCCGTTTCCCGAGAGTGCATCTCTTTCTTGCCGGACACAACGCCTACAGCGTGCAGAAAGCCTACAACATCCACCGTTCCCGGATCTTAGCCGGCCTACCGACCATTCCCCTGGAGTTCGGGCAGTTGCAGGGGATGGCTGATGAGATAAGCTGTGGGCTCCTGCAGTTGTGCCGGCAGGAAGCCGAGACCAAGGATATGGTGCGGGTGGCGCCAAAGGCGTTCAAGTGCTTGGCATGGGGCTCGACAGGGGAATGTATGCAGTTCCTGGTCAGGCGTGCGGTGGAGAATAGGGGCTCCATGGATAGAACGGGTGAGTGGGCGGCGGGGTTGAGGAAGGAGTTATGGAGAAGGGTGAGGGTTGCGTTGAGGTTGCGTAGGGGAATTGCTGACTAAATCATGTTGATGAGAAGAATGCTGCGTAATGTGCATTACGACTACTGATACACATAAGGAACGGATTTGGAGATAGTATTATGGGAAAATTGTATCTTGCTACACCTGCTCGGAATTAGGTAAGACAAGAGTCCAATAAATTTAATGAGTTTCTATGAATGAAGAATCTGTCTATTCCCCTAGCTGCAATTGCCACCTAGTGTAGAAACCTCTTCGAATGAATGAACCAGCATAGAGAATAACTTCAAAAATTCATCCCTCTCCACTAACTCTTCGACTCCCACTAGCCTCACTTACAACTCCCTTGCTCTCCTCGCAGCTTCCATAACCGCCTTACCAAAACTGCCCCTCACCGCCCCCTGCTCCAACGCCAACAACCCCCTAATAGTCGTGCCTCTAGGACTACTAATCTCCTCCCTCAAAACCGCCGGATGCGCTCCCCCGGTCCCAAGCAGTTCCGCCATCCCCTTCAACGTCTGTGCCAGCATCTCCTTCGCGTCGCTGCGCTTGATGCCCTCCGCGACTGCCCCGTCTAACATGCCGTCCACAGCGAGAGTCAGGAACGCGATGCCGGAGCCGGTCACCACGCTCGCGACGTCAAAGACGTCCGGCGGGACGTATTTTACGGTGCCGACCTGGCTGAAGATCCAGGATGCTATGTCTGCCAGGTTTGGGGGCAGTGGCGAGGCGGGAGCTTCAAGGAGCGTCATGCTTGAGCCGAGAGAGGCGGCCATGTTGGGCGTTGCGCGTATGATATGGCATCTGGGCTCATGCCCAGAGTCGTAACCGTAAATCAGAGTGTCAAGCTTGTCAGGCGTAGAGCCTGCTAGGACGCTGATGAGGAGTTTTCCACCGAGCGCGTCACGCACTCCTACGGCGGAGAGGACCTGGGAGGCCAGGTAGGGCTTGCATGCTAGGAGAATGACATCTGCACATTGGAAGGCTATTAAATTGTTATTTTCCAGGATGGTCAAACAATCCAGGTGGGCCTGGAAGGTGGTGCGCAGTCTTTCTGCTGAAGAAGGCGTTTGCACGCAGGCTATGAATTTGGTGATTTGGGATTCCTTTGTGGTGTTGCGGTTTGCGAGGATGCCTGACAACACCGCGGAGCCCATTTTTCCTGGCGAGTTTAGCTAAATCTTCATTCTTAGTTGCTTCACTGGACTTACCAGCGCCTACTATTGCGAGCGTGAGCCCTTGGGGGACTTCATTCGTTTCGCCCATTTTTCTTGCTTTTGTTAGGGTTAGATAAGGAATTGTGCTCAGAGTCACTGATGTACCTCATATTTAAAGTTCTTTTCTGGCCGAGTCACGTCGTACTGGGCCACTAGTTTTACACCTGAAACGGTGCTAATGCCTTGCACAAAAACACAACCATGGTTACACATTCTCTGCAGCAAACATCAGCCCATTTTCTAGCCTTTTCTGACAGTTAGTCTCATATGATCTGTCGTTTTTGGGATTTAATCATTCATTTCGATCGCAGAACAGATATATGTGTTCTAAAGGGTGTGATTCGATGTGACAAGCGCGACTAAATGCCATACTGAAAGTATTAAATTGTCGCACAAAAATATCATTCCTCCGTCGCTTGTCTCCATTACGGCTAGCAAATTCACATTCACAAGGTTTGGAGGTTTTTCGTCAACGGAAGAACGATTTTCATCTGACACCTTGAGCACTTAGAGTTAACTAGTAGTGGTTGTTCCTTGATTTTGGTAGCTATTGAGCTCGATATTGGCGCTTTCGTTGAGACCAATACAGATGATTTGGTCGAGGTCGATAGTGATGTCGTTGTCGAGGTTGGCAATGTCGTCTTTAAAGTTGAGATTGTATTGATACAGATCAGTATCTTGGAACGTTTCTAGAAGAACACTTTTGAAAAGGAAAAAGATAAGAGAAACTGTGACGAACGTAGGGTTTGTTAACCACAGCCTTTTGGAAATGAATTATGGTGCACCGTACTAAGTGAAAGAAAGGCCCAAGTGGATATCGTACTGGCATTATGTCTTTGCATCTCTGTACAGCAGGTAAAGACTTTGGGCGCCTCTTATGTTTTCGCAATTAAGATGTAGATTGTAGATTGAAACCAGGAGATGTTCCTAGCTGCTCCGAAAGCGATTGACATGCTCGCTCGTGTAACACACCGCCCCTTATCCTCCCCCAACAGATAAGGCAATTCACCTTCCAAAAGGGATAATCTAAAATAAGAGAATTGCAATTAACGACCAACCAACCAACAACCCCTGTTGTCCAGTGGTGGCAAGCGCCGCCGCTATATTGAGAAATGGACCAGCTAACACTTGCTTTGCTCTAGCGCATGCATTGGTTGTTTCATTCTTCCCAACTCTCCAGAGTGCGTTGGTTTCTCCGGGCATAATGGAAGGCGAAGAGCTCCTCCAAACACCTTAGATGACTCGGTGCGATATAATTAAGTAAAACCCATATTCGACTAGGTGTTTTCTTTCCAGCCTGTCACGAGGCTGTTCTTTTCTTTTTGTCATCTTTACCATAGTGAAATAGAATTTGATTAGTGAAAAGAAAATACCTACTTATTCACCTCCGATACTATATAGGAGTAATGATGCATTTTAGGATGTCACAACTTCACAACCTAAAAGCTACAACAGCAACTGTCATTCGTGATGGACTGGATAATTTCAAACTTGATGAGCCCATCTCTTACTTCCCATAACGACTCTCACAAAAGATATCCGTCTTTCATGCAGCTACTTTGTTCCAACAGCTCTACAGGAATTTGAGCTTGAGATTGGGATGGGAATCAAAGAAAGTGCAGAGTTCCTGAAAATGTACCAGTATGGGATGATGATAGCGTGATATGAGATAGACAGGTTCGAGCATTAGACTGCATGTCATTATTTTATTTCAGTGACATGTTAGGCGTCTTATGAAATAGAAATTGTTTCCCGAAACTTGAGCCGTCTCGCTTGCAAAGAAAAACCAAGGCTCTTAAGGTGAGTATTTCTTTTACAAATTCGCCATAAAATATTAATCATAGTTTCCTAACCGGCATGCCTCTCACGCCGATTTATGCACATCCTAAACACCTGCAATGCCAACCATTCTAAACGCCATGCAAATTCTGCCTCTATCTTTGCTGACTGCCAAACGTTACTGACCACCAAGCGGGGCCTGCCTCTTCATCTGCAATCTCCGCATGCCAAGGTACATGCTCCTTAGATCATACTGCCTGGTTTTAGGATCCCACGCAGCCCTGACGTCAATAACGAGCCATGCCTTGGGCGAGTCTAGCTCTATCAAGCCGGAGACGAGAATGCTCCCACGCGGAGGATAGTCGGGAGCTGGTCTCCATGTTTGCGCGAACTTTGTTTTAAAGGCCATAAAAGCCTGCAGGAGGTGTGATCTCAAAGCGGGGGGTATGTTATCGTTTTCTTCTTGCACTCGTTGAGCATCCGCCTTTATAGCCTTCGTTAACGCGTCAAGTTGCTCTGATGGGGGTTTATCGATAGCGCGATTCGGATCTGGGCGAGGGGAGTCTCCTAGGTCACGATCAGCGGTAGCGGTAGGAGGTGATGAGTTTTCTTCAGCCGGCTGTTTGGGCTCGTCGGACTGGGATGACGATCGCTTCATAGCCTGTGCAAGAATGGTATCCACTGAGGGCTGTGGTTTCGTTTGAATTCCAAGCATGCCTCCTATCTTAGATGTGTCGTGCCAAAAGAGAACTTTGGAGAAGCTCCATAAAGACTGGGTAAGTGCCGATGGCCATAACGCCTGTCGAATGCGAAAAACGGTCAATGAGTCAACTGGCATAGTTGTCCAAGCAACATAATCATCTGTGATTTCGATACTGAGCTTCAGGTTAGTGCAACAGTCTAGGCAGTGATTATTGGAGCATACCCTGATCTTTCAAACTCTGGAGGGGGGTGGGGTGGAAAATCTACATCCAACCAATATCTCCTTAATCTGATGTCTTTGCCACATTTCATAGTCAGGATCGGATGCCTTTCTACGGTTTGCTGGATGAACGCCGCCAACTCATCTGCAGACCATTAGGCTTCCATGTGCTAGTTCAAGAGCTTAAGCATACCTCGAATACTTTTCCCAAGTGCCGGATCCTTGCTAAATTTAATGTACTCTTGCCACTCAGGATCACTTCCACGGTATGGTGGAGGCTGTACCTTCTTTATCGTGCCGGGAAATGGTATAAATATCGACCCGCCTTGCTCCTCGATCTCCCTCGCTGTCTCTTCGTCGAGAGATAAGTTATCGAGCGGCGAGAAAACCACGGATGTGAAGACTCCATAGAGTATGGCAAACGTCATTACTGAAGAGATAATGGTCCTGCAACGACAATATCAGCAAGTATAAGGTATCTGCGAGTGGTAAAGAATTACTTCGAGCGGGATCCAGGCCTCATGAAACGGACCCTCTCGACAGTAAGAGCATTCTGACGGGCAGCTGAGTGCACCCGTAAGGGTAGGCGACTCAGGGAGAGGGTGCCCGCTCGAGCTCTGAAAGTCCTAAACATATGAAGGTCCAGCCAAGGCCCGCCTTAGAGGCTGGCGAGCCTTGCAGGTAGTCGAGAAATAGGTCTGGCGCGCGAGATTGTAGTTTTGCAAAGCCACCGTAGTACACAGTGAAACGCCAAACGTGTTTGTAAAGAGGAAACGTTTCCGTAGACGTATGAAGAATAGTGTTCCATAGTTACACATCCCAGGCCAAATCTAAGATTGGTGACTAGGCGGTCAGCAGTGGCAGAAGGTGCCCAGAAGCGTTAGCGTCATTTCTACTTGGGTTGCCTTATCAAAGGACGCCGTCTTCGACTTATTCACCTTCTTCACGTCTTATCGTCGTCAACATTGAGGACATAAGGTAGTGTCGAATCACTACCCATCATCTCTTCAGCAGAATGAGGTTTCCGGTAAGCTTGGTGTTGCCCTTCCTTGTGGGCGTTGTCCAAGCTGCTTCAGAAACGGCGAAAGTCTACATATTCCAAGAGTCTGAATATCCCACCTCTTCGATTACACCGACACTCTCTCCAGAAGAAGCAAGACTCGTCATAGCTCAACGATTAGGCGTGTCTCGATACCATACTCTGCGGGACATCTCAAAGAATGCATTATCACATATCAATGCTTTTGGTGGTCCACAATCACAACTCTTTTCCAGTGATGGCCAATACGGGCGATCACAAGTTGTGGTCATGATCGATAATGCCATCCCGGAAGTGACTGCCCTGTTTCAGAAGGAGTGGGCTCCGCTGCGACCAGCATTTGAGATATCAAGTCCTCCATCGAGAACTGCAAATCTACAGTTCATTAGAGACTTGCACAAACAGAATCCCTCCATGGAAGTTGACCACAATTGCGACAATCCACATGGACAAGGCAACCAATTCAACAAAGGATGCTGTGGAGGGAGTGCCAAACTCTTCCATTTTGAGGCACTGACCGTACGTTGGTTGCGATTTGCAAGACTATTACTGAGCTAATCTCTCCGCAGAATGAGGCGAAGTTGACTTCAACCATGAAATTTATAGCGGATATGAGAAGCTGTGTGGATAATGAAGTTATGGATGTCATGGTCATCCTAATGCCAGAATCGACTCGGACTTTACCACATCCATATGGCCTCTATGACATGCCCACTCAATCTCATTACGCACGGAGTGCACAGTTCGAAGAACCTATAGAGGAGTTGGATACATCATCAGTTAAGCAGCCAAATGTCTTCAGCATGGCCGACGAGAAGAAGAAGAAAGATCCCACCGTCAAGTATTCAACCTGTTACTCCAACAACGATACCTGCCAAAGCGCAACGAATAACTGCTCCGGCCATGGCCAATGCCATATGAAATACAAATCAGAAGACTCTAGTGGTTCATGCTACACGTGTGGATGTGTGCCCAGCATCAACATTACTCACACAGCGGATGGGATGGAGATAGCTAGAAGAACGTATTGGGGCGGTGCTGCCTGCCAGAAGCAGGACGTCAGTAGTCCATTCTGGCTCCTTTTAGGTATAACGGTTCTCCTTGTGGGCGCCACGAGCGCGGGGATTGGTATGCTATTCAGCGTTGGCGAAGAGAAGCTACCGAGTGTCATTGGAGCTGGAGTGTCAGGATCTAAGGCGAGATAGGAGGGCTATGTCAGATACAACATTGTAGGAACTGTATGGGTCTAGATATCCGATAGCTGTGGTTGGCGTTCATGGTAAAGATTGTACTATTAGTAGTACAAATTAACTCTTGATAATAACGAGGAATCGCGTCAAATTTTAAATCCTTTGCATTGACAAGACTATCTCATCCAACATCATCCATCTGTGGACGAGCAGTAGGCGTATTACCAAAGCTTTCTAGCCCTCTATTCGTAATCATCGGGTCCAAAAATGCATTCTGACCCTCGACGAGGGCTTTGGTATCAACAGCAGGCAGGCCAGTATCAGCCCTCATCGCAGTATACCGATCTCCAGCCTCTTTCAACAGCCGCTGCACCTCCTGTTCCCTCGCCAGGATCTCATTCTTCTCCTGCCGCAACTCCGCCATCCTCGCATTCCTCTGCTCAAGCTCCTTCTGCATCCCGCCTAACGTCGTCTGCAAGCGCTGCAAACATTCCGACAGATTGGGCAATGGCGTGATCTTCGGTGGTATTTGGTGTATAGCATCGGCAAGGTCGGGTTTCGAGAGCCCATCCATGCCAGCTCGAGTCTGCGCCGTTTCAAAAGCTGCTTGTCTCTCTCTTTCAGAATCGTCAGACGTGTCTGAAGAACTACCTTCAGCCTCGTGGATCAGGTCTGCCATTGCGGTGCGTTGACGACGTTTTGCTTCTCGCTCGGCTTTCTTGCCGAGAGAGATGCGGCCATCGTCGACGAATTCATCGAATCCTTCTCCTAGATCTTCATCTTCTCGCACAAGGCGAGCCTCGGCTTTCTTTTTGCGATGGAGGAGTGATAGCTGGTGTCTGTCGTCTGGTCCAGAATCTAGTGATATGAAGTCCTGCTCGTACGCTAATCGGGCTCTTCGCTCCTTTTTCTCTCTGATCTCGGCTTCGGTAGGTATGGCAGATATGCCCGAAGTAGACTGCTGATTCTCCTCTGTATCTACGATTACTGCGCCATCCAGCTCTGATTCATCAAGTCCTTCTTCGTCATCAGCCGTTGCAGACAAGGCCCGTAAGTCTCTTGGGGTGCTCGGCGTTGAGCTTTTTAGCTCATTGAGATAATCCTTGCTATATATTGGCCTTTCATCTTCATCTTCACTTCCCCTTATGGGTATTCGGTAGGCCGGGAGGCTCTTGCGGAGTGCGTTAGACTCAATTACCCTCCGCCCCAAGGTTGACTTCTTTGGCGTGAAAAGTTCACTATCTTCCAATGCTTCCGCAGCATCGCCAGAGATGATTTCTCCCGGTCCGAATGATAACCGGGAAGATGCTGTTTTCTTCTTTTTACTCCTTGAGGTTGAGCGCCCAATAAAAGGTTGTGATGTGCCAATATATCCATCGCTGCTGGTGGCATCTTCTCCAGCAGTTGTTTGTGAGGTATGCTTCAATGGGCCATTGTCTTCCGGTTGTTCGTCGTCAACAACAATGCTTTTTCGAAGAGAAGACTTCTTGAACGCCCCGCGACCGGAATTAGACGGGGTTCCCAATAGATCTATACAATTCTGTCAGCTATAACATCTACCATCAGCCATGCGCTTCTATAGGAAGGTTATATACATACGTGTGTCTGTTGACTCCGTCGTTCGAGAGTCCTTCACAAGTCCATCGTCTTCTTCATCAACTTCAATCTTGCGCGGCTTCCGCTTGGACCCGAATGCAGACTTCATCACGTGAATGTCGCCTCAGGTCCAGTCACACAGGTTATATCAAGGTGGACTGGGGATGTATAGGTTCTGAGTTAGAAATTGAAGTTAATTTCTGCCTCGACCTCTTATCGCCTATCACCACGTGACTGTCGAACAAGGCTTGCTTCAAAGGCTTCAACTTCAAATTTTGGAACCTCGCAAACCTTAAAGCAGAGAATCACAAACCGCAAACATGCCTCAAGCTCAACCTGAGCTCAAAAAGGTATTTAAGACCTCTCTAATATTTCTCCAGCTCTAAGCCCGGGACTTCGCACTTGCGCCCCAAGTCAATAGTACTTTTCTGTAGAGCTCGATTCTGCGGTCTGCTATTCAATCGCGCATTCTGGCTAACTCCACTTATAGTACCTTGACAAGCGACTCTTCGTGCAGCTCAATGGAAGCCGAAAGGTCATTGGTGTCCTGCGCGGTTACGATGTCAGTATCCCAGCGCAGCCCCTTAGGTCACACAGTTTCTCAACAACCATACTAACTCTCGTTCTGCAGGTTTTCCTAAACATTGTACTTGACGACGCGATCGAGGAGAAAGATGGAGGCGAGAAAGTCAGATTAGGCATGGTGGTATGTTCGCGTTCGAGGATCTGTTACTGGATGGTAGACTGATAATCTCCAGGTCATTCGCGGGAATTCAGTTGTGATGCTCGAGGCGTTGGAGAGAATAGGTGGGGATAGGCAAGATAGGTGACGAGAGAGTTCGGTAGCAAGTCCTGGGAGTCGTAATACCAAAAGTTGAATCAATCTGAGCCGCGGACTTAGAATATGACATTGTGATCGTGGGCGGTCTTCAGCTTGAGACTTCGACCTGGTGTTAGGCATTGTGGGTGACAGTTATGGCCGGTGATGTGGGCTTGCATCTACGTGCCCGAGGGCTACTTATTCTCATTTCTGTTTCCGGGAAAGCAGTAAGATGTCGGATCATCAGCCTGTATTTGAGCTCATTAGATGCTAGGACAGCGGACTCAGTGAAAAGCCTATAATCCAAATGGGCCGTTCTACTATGCTAATATTCGTGTCAAACGGGCGAGGGGATGAAGTGCCCAAAATTCTAAGCAGGAAAAGAAGTAAGCAGTTCTTGGATTTTCATGACCCTCAAAGGCTGCAAAAACAAAATCCTCCCAGAATAACAAAAGACACCGAAACTCCACCGTAGGAGGCTAGCCAGAAAATCCCTGCGAGGTGGGATTTTGTTTTGGCTCGATAAGTCCTTGAATTCTTATGCCCCTGCCAGAAGTCCCTATTTTCTTCGTTCTCTTTGACCGTCACTCGAATTCAAGTTTTGGTGGCTTCACCATTAGTTGACGTTAAAAGGAATCTTAACTCAACTAAGTTTGACAGATTGTCTTTTTATAGTGGAGAAGAGAGCTTACGTTCATATACCAATTTATCAATCTTCACCGTGTTCAGTTCTGCCTTGACACGAGCTTGGATAGCAATGAATAAAAGTCTATCACGAAGCTTACAATTACCATATCCTACAAAATTATCCTACTCGTCTAACTGAAACCCAATGCCATTCCTCCGATCATCAATAACCCTCCCATATTCTAAAAGTAAGCGAAACAGGTAAGCCTCAGCATCCTCCTTCCTGAGTGCTTTCTCGGCCCACTTCGTACCCTGATCCGCAATGGAACTAGCCTCTCCCAATTTCTGCGGCATGTCGATATCCCGCCCATTAATCTTTCCCTTCAAGCCAGCAAAATACGCAAGCGTGCTGTGTACAGCCTGCAACCTGCCATCGATCGGTACATAATGCAGCCATGGTGTGAGCCGGTCGTCATACCAAGAGCGGAAGATTGAAGATCGGAAAGGAACCGCGTTGGAGCGGAGGAAGGAGACGAACCTCCTGGATGCCCCAGGCACATCTGGGACAAAGAGGTAACGGTAATTGAAGTACTCATTTTCATTGATAGAGGGCTTTGTCCCGAGTTCACGCTTCTGCTCGAGATATTCCTTAGTGCTGCATTGCTCACACTCCGTAATACTAACGTCTAGGTCTAGGAGGCCTGCCAGCTCAGCAGCTGGTACATTCTCATAGACGAACTTCTCGGGATCCTTTGCTGGCAAGAGCATGGGGATGAGTTTGGTGAAGCTTGATTTACTAGTTAGATGGGCCAGCCGCTGCGGCGTCTTTCCTCGCCATGTCTGAGGCGCTGACATGTCATCCTCCGCTGGACCTCGCCATAAGAGGGTGTTTGACATTTCTGAAAATATTTTCTCATTTGGCCTAGGTTCCGTAAGGTCGACATAATCTCCAGGGGCAGGGAACAAAATGTCGTTGTATCCGGGAACTTTGCTTCGACTAAAGACTGGCACAAGTTGACCCTCAGGATACCCAACATCTGGGACCGTACCAGGTGACATTAGGAAGCCGTGGAGGTTTGCCATGTCTGGTTGATGGCAAAGATCTCCTGCCAGTGTCCAGTTGTGCAAGAATTGCCCCAGTGAATGAGTGTATGTGCAAGCCGCGCAAAATCCCTGCGCGTGCCACGCTCTACTACGTCCAGTAGGTGAATTTGGGGGACAAGTTGGGCCCTCACGCTGTTGGAAGATTGATAGAAATGAAGGCAAGCTAGGAGATTGCTGGGTTCTCTTAACAAATTCCTTATATGTATCAGATGTGGCATAGTCATTTTCGATTGACGGCCAATTTGAATTAAGCCGAAGATTTGGGGTGAAACCGTGATCCATCCCTGCTTTAAGAGTACCATCTATGGTTGATGCCTGCTTTTTCAGATCATCGATTTGCTTCCATGGCATCGCCACTCGAGGCACATCCCTCAAATTGAAAGCAATGTACATATCTGGCAGCCATTCAGCGAATTTTTCAATGATGTTAACAGTCTCATCCGGCCTCCACTTCCTGTCTGAATAGGAAAAAGGAGAGACTTCTACTTGGCCGTCACGAATACGGATTGCAAAGATGTCATTCGAAGGGAGTTGCAGTGGACTTCGTTCCCTTATCAAAGGAGGTGGAACCGCCCAAAATGGTAGCAGATCTCTATCAATCTGGTCGTAGTTATCGATGACAGGGCATCCTCGCTCTTTTGCAAACTCGTACCACTTATCAAAATTGGGAGGTGGAGCCCGGCCTCGATATCTAGAGCGGTATTCCGCGACGGCCGTCTCAAGTGATATGCTCGAAGAAGCGAGTATACGCCAACGATCGCCGTCAGTACGAGCGTTGTACATTAATATATTTACGGGATGGAACCCGGCGATAGCTGGTTTTAATAGGTAGAAGCCTTCGGCGACGAGGAAGGAGATCGTTAACAGGACATAGAACCAGACGGGGATCCGTTTCGCAAAGTTGCGTGGACTACTTGATCTTTCTGAACTGGAAGATATATGCATGAAGGTGGTGAATCCTATGAAGATAATTAATAGGCCAACTTCAGCGCTTTTCGGCCGTGGTGGAAAAGGGCTGAAGCTTGTCCATGCGGCCTGAATTAACGGTGTGTACAACCAGGCGAAAACAAAAACCACTATTAGGACCAGTGTGCGAATTTCAGATATGAGGTATATAAAACACAGCAGAGCAATAGCCAAAGCTGTCCCATCCTTTAATGTCGGCCACAAGGACGCTACTGCTAGGCTAGGCATCTGAATTGGGCTAACAGAGCTGTAGAGCAGCGAAGGAATGCTAAGTAAGCTCAATATGGCAGCTGGATAGAGCGCTATCGCAGCGAAGATGCCTAGCTTACGCCTTTCGCCATTACTGTTGCCGAAAAGTCGCCATGTGCCAATTATAAGGATACAATCAAGAACGACACCTATACCTTGGGAAACGGCTACTGAATAAACCGAAGTGCGTTCAGCAGAGCATATGTATGTTGAGGGTAACTCCCCGATGGAGGTTAAGAACACCCCAAAACACAATAGAAAAATTGGCGGTAGGAAGCGTGCTCGAAAAGGAGTGATCGCGAGATAAATATCCATAAACAGGTCCGCCCACATGATATCGTTTTCTTCCCTCATATCATGATTGCTTTCAATTGCCACAAATTCGTAAATTGCTAGTAATATTGGTAAGAGGATGACCTATAAGCCAATAATTAGAGACAATTTGAGAAGAACGCTTGAGCAGCCTTGGGGTACAAGGGATCAAACGTGTTCTACGTGGTTTCTCAGGAGCCGCATAATGATGGAGATAGCGCACCTCTAAATTCTTTGTTGTACATTCAATCTGCTGTGCAATGCGTCTTAAAGTTTCGACGCGAAGCACGATACAACCCACAACGAGCAGAAACATACGCCGGCGGCTCCTGGGGTCCAGCGATGGTATTTGGTTCAGTTGCTTTTCTGCCAGCTCTTGCGACTCAGACTCCTGGACAACCTCATCTCCTAATATATCTGGGAAGTCCTGTTCCTGTTTGTTGCTGTTTCCGAAGTCACGTGGGTAGTACCTTTCGGCAAGCCTTAGAATAGCGCCGCAAAGCAACAGCGCAAAGACAATGGAAGGCAGAGGATGATCTATCATCAATTAGTCAGGTTCCGATGTCAAGGTTAAGCGCAGTAACAGACCAAGCGTTTCGTGAGCCTGCCATGAGAGGGAGTACCATGCTACGATGGCCACAGCGCTGAAAGTGGTTAGCTTGGGTAACTCGAATGGGGTGGAGCATTGTGTACCCAAACGCCACTCTATGTACGTAATTGCCATGAGCCATCCCATTAAAGGGGAAATTAAAGTTTCTAGTGGACGCTTTTCTATCATGAAAGGATATATGCAGAGGTTTGAAGGAATGTCGAAGCTGGTATGTGGTCAGGGGTAGAGCCGCGTAATGATTATCCGGCCCCTGCGATTGGCTCGTCGACCCCCGCCTGTTCAGCCCGCTGCAAATTATACTAGCATCTATAATGATACAGAAATTTACGCTATACACGAGTATGCTTCAATATAATCGTGGAATGAGTGTTTGTAGATGATTGTACAATTTACTCTCTCAGAGGCATCCTGCTAGTAAGAGAAACCAGTCACCTTTGTCTAGAAGAACCTGCTATAACGATTCTTGATTATAAAAAGGGTCTTGTTTGTAAAATGCTATATATCCTTATCATGCTCCTAATTCTTTTTATTATGCATGAGATCTAGGCCGTATGTGAATAAAATTTGAGGAGTTATAAGAGCTTTAGTTTGTGGGTCGAGACTATATTTGAAGAGTCATCCCGAAGCTCGATCAACGCAGGGTCACCGGAAGATCCGGAGACTTAAACAACTCGCCTCCTTTCCATACATGTGTAACATTATCTGGGTTTGAAAATATATCAATGTTGTCCAGCGGATTGGACGATAATGCAATAAGATCAGCATCATAACCTTCCTTGAGCTGTCCAGAGAGAGGAGCCTGGGGACCAAGAGTGCTAGGTGCATTGGCTGTCGCCGCTTCAATAGCCTCAAGAGGCGTCATTCCCGCCTCGACAGCAAATTTCAATTCCTGTCCGTTGTTACCATGGCTTAGAATCGATCCAGGAATGCTGGAGCCAAGATCCGTTCCAAGCGCGATCTTAACGCCAGCTTTAACTGCCATTCGATACGCCTTTTTGTGGATCTTGTCCACCACCCTTAGTTTGGCTTGAGAGGCTGGCGGAAAGTGACCTATCAATCTCATACCTCCTTCCACTATGGTCCGAGTTGCTATGAGCATCGCTCCTTTCTCTTTCATAAGCGCTATCGCTTCCTCATCCAGGTAAGTCCCGTGTTCAATAGTATGACAGCCTGCGTTTAGTGCAGCCATGATACCAGCTTTGCCATGGCAGTGGGCCGCCACTATGCGCTGAGCTCGGTTGGCCTCTTCAACCATTGCTTTCAACTCGGAATTGGAGAACTGTTGATCAATGGGATTATCAAGTTCGCTCGTGACACCTCCACTAGCACAAACTTTGATGACACTGGCACCCTTCCGTAGTTGGAGACGGACAGCCTTCATACACTCGTCAACTCCGTCGCAGAGGCAGAAGTTTGTGCCACAATGGATAGCATTTATTAGATCATCGAGACGTGTGCCGTGTGCATCACCGTGACCTCCAGTCTGGCTGAGTGCACAATTGGAAGAATATATATTGGGACCAACAAGGGTACCCTCCGCGATAGCCTTGGAGAGATCTATCCCATACCCAGCGAGCTCCCGCACTGACGTGAAACCTGCACGAAGGGTAACAAGAACATCGCGTGCGCCTCTGGCGCCGGCTAGGATCAAAGGCACGCGGGCTGCGGCATCCAGTGAGTACTCGTTGCCGAGTCCAAGGTAGTGAATATGGCAATCCCATAGACCTGGCATCAGAACGGGAACATGTGCCATGTTAATGGACTTGTACTTGTCTGGCACTGACTTCTCGGTCCCAGCGTACGTGATCTTCTTGCCCTCAATGATGACAACTCCATTCTTGATTGGATCCCCCCGACCAGGTATCAGGATGTCAGCTTTGATTCCATGAGTGTCCATCTTCGGATTTTTGCCGACTGAGTGGATGGGAAGTTGCATGATGAGAACGCCCCTTTACGAGTTGTGACGCATAAAGGTATAGGCACACTCATCTTAAGTAGTCGTCCAGAGACGTACATATTCGGTAGTCGAAATGAGGCAGGTGCTATTATAAAGCCGCTGCAGCCGAGACTTAGCGCCGAAGCAGTGCAAGGAACTTCAAGCTTTGATAAGAACTACAGATATAACCTTGCAGAGCGGCTAGGAGATTTCTTGCAGCTACCTAGACTTACCGAAGGGGATGTATGCTACCAATACCAAGCCTAGTATCACGTTCAGGCGATGTTATCCGGATTGCCTCTATACATATTATTCAACGCCAGGACATGAGCGTCAATGAACGCAACATATCTTCAAGATTGCAGGGCTGCCTTAGGAATCGTCATGCTATGTAGCTGTGCATGAACGATGAAACAACCCTTGGCTTTCCATTTGCTCGTTCTCACGTCAGGGTGTCGATAGTAACCGAGGACCATATTACGGCACCCAAAGTTAAGCTGCTTTATAGTAGTCTTTAATTTTACCATTAGTTTCTCAATATCAGGGTGGAGATTTTTCTGGCAATCCCTCCTAGTATTTTAAGTTGTATGCCTGCTTCTTCGACTTCCACAAGGGTTCAAATTCTCATTCTGTTATTTGCACTTGGTTGAATCGCACTATAGCAAATTCCTCTACGGTTACTGTCTCGCCCGCTTTGAAGGTCCTGTTACATTTGGAGCCGACTAGTTCTGCATCAGCAAGAACGGTCTCAGACATGCTGCAGCAAAATCATGACAAGCATCATGTATATTATAACTATTTTGGCTATCTGAGTTTTATTCATATGGAAATACTCAGTGTGCTGACTGCTGCTAGAACCATATAGCTCATCACCTTCTAAGCCTTTACGCTCTTGGGAGCCCGCCAGAAGCATTGGAGGCAGCCTATCGCAACAATGCAAAGTATCAACGTCCCAAGATCCTTTCCCAGCCGGACGCTAAAGGGGCTTTGGATTCGGTGAAAAGGAAGCTCGCTCAGCTGATCAGTTGTAGCGGTATGTTAGATACCTTACTTTCACCCTAATCTTGAGCCAATTCAGCCTTCAGCTCATATTGTAGCAGGGGCAGCAGACCACTCCTCCAAAGTCATCAAATTTGACTTCATTCATATCCATACTATCACCAACTGGTACGCGACCAATATCTTCTGCCACCAATCATAGGTCTCCATTAAAGATAAAGCCCATCTAGTAGCCTATCAAGGTCTAGCAGACATGATATTCTATATCGCCACTGATTGTGCTAGAATCAGGACCGAGGCCTACGAAACCTATTAGAATAGGAATAGGACGGGTGGCGCTGAGAAGGATTGGAAGCTGTCCTTAGGAGGTCTACTCTTATCGAAGATGACGGGCACGCTAGCAAGCTAGTCCGTTCTGGCTCTTGCCAGGCAATTGTCAAAGCCATATGAGGGTACAGCAGGACAAGTCGAACTCGAATTAATCGATGAGAACTGGTTGAAGATTGCAAATATGGGTACATTGCTCTGGCTTAAGATTGGGACCTCTGGTAAACTAAGTATACTATATAGCTGTTGACTCTTTGGAGCCGCCTGCGATGCTTGGGACGCGTTGGGTGCGATTTGGTGGCTACGATATTACATGGAAGAATTTTCCAAAATGGAAATTAGGGATCCGACTTCACAGAAGTGGTGTTGGGCGGCCTTTATTCAGTGTAAAAAAGAAACTTACAGTGCCTATTGGAGAAAGTGCATGATAGCGTCCTAGGTACGCCTTTGGCAAGTCAATGAAACTGGCTTAACTAGATCTTAGTGTGCTCCATCATACAGACAGTGCTTAAAGCGCAATTTCACACGTGAGTTCACTGGAACCACAATAAAGGTAAACCCACTTGTTTGCTCTTTCTCATTCCAACCTGGTCTATATCTACGAAAACTATAACCTTTCTTATCAAGTTACTTCGTCAAGCAACCTCACCACTATCAAGATTCGTTGCAGGAAGTCTAGGCTAAGGGATATGCCCGGCAATGCATATGCGCGGAGAGGCCCTGTTGCTGCTGCTCTGTGTAAGAGGATTAAGAAGCACCGGATCAAGCCAGGCGGTAAGGAGATCAAATATCACAAGACTGTTGGAGCTCTACTCACATAGGTTCATCCCGTTCATCGACACGACTACATAACTGAACTCCTGATCCCGAGGCTAAAATTTCAACATGTTTCTTTTTCTTTTTCTTTTTTTTTTTCTTGGAGGGATTGTGCAGGTCATTGGTCCAGATTTTCGGTGAGAGGTTTCTGCAATCGATGTTCTACAAGAACTGGCCGAAACTATGCTGGAGTCTGAATTCTTCAGTAAGTATCAATGTTACCTTACATGATTACCAGAATCAAAGCTGAATGTACAGTACATCAGTGGCAAATAAGCTTGCAGCTCATGCAGGTTGTGTCACTGTTGAAGTGCAGGATATGAAGCTTGTGAGGCAGATACGCATGATGATGTCTTGACATTGATGTTGGGTCTACATCAGGAAAAGAGGGTCTTGTGTCTTGGAAGGACATTTTCGCCCCCTTAACAGAACATGATCCTGTCATCTCACCAAGTGAGCTCGAAATTCCCATCCGAACATAGAAGCTCTTATAAGCTAATGGGTCGATAGATGAGTCAGAAGCAATGAAATAAGCTGCATTAAAGCAACAGAAAGAAAAAGCAGCTAGGGAAGCAGTGAAGAAGGAGCGGCGGAAGAAAAAGCACAAACAATCACTTATAAAAGATAGAGGGAAGCCTAACACAGGCGATACCAGAAGCTGCCCGGTTATATAAGAGAGAATTTTTAGATGAGAGGACTACACCCAAGACTTACATTAATGGGTCTTTCGTTACCGCACCGGCTATTTTTTGCGGACTTGAGGACTATGGATAACTGAGATTAAGTCATATTCTGAGCTTTTGTACATTTCGTACGGCGTTGGAATATCTGCAACCTAGAGCGATCCATATGCGCCCGTTATAACCCTAGAATCTTGCAGGAAGTTATGGAAGCACGATATGAAAGTACGAAGATCATTTGTATGGTCTTGCCCAACTACGTACGCAGTGTGATTGGTTTCCTTACTTATAGAAACCAATCAAACATCATGAATCAGGTGAAGGATGCTTTCTCGCGCTTCAGAAACTGCTGTGGTGGATTGCTGACCTAATTCTAAGAATGGAAGTATTGTTTAGCATGTAGCAGACTCTGTGATCTCGATGTCTCTCAACGTCAGGTGATAGCGCAATTTTGGGGGCTTATCTCAGGGACCTACAACGCTAAACGAACGCGGTATGGATGCCGAGTTGTAGCGGTGAATTATTGGAACCACGTTTATTTGATTTTCCGATATCTACAAACTTCCTTTCAACTGAGGTCTTTCTTACGTTGTAAAATATTGTCAGCGAATTCCAATCAAACTATATTAAAATTGACGTTAAACGCCCAGAATGACCGGATCAAAGACTGCCATGGTAGGGGCTAACCCTAATGCTAATGTTGGCGCGCCAGCAACGGAGGCAAACAGAAAAGGGGCCGATGTTAATGCTAATGCTTTGGAGCTTGAGCCTAATAATATCCAACCTGAACTCGCAGATGCAGGGATGGAGAGATCGGGGACCATTGTGCCAGTTCCAGTTACTTTGAAGTACTCGGATACGAAGGTGGTAGGTGCATGGAATTTTTGATAAGCCTACGCTGACCGGTGCACAAGATAGAGATCTCGGACTTGAACTACCTTACCTATTGTTGGCCAGAGACAGATGATGAAGAAGACGGTGAAGAAGACGATGATGAAGAAGCTGATAGCGGCAACGAGGGGGACGAAGACGTGGAAGAGATTGACGATGACGATGTAGGAAGCGGTGGTGCGGAAGGTAGCGAGGCTGAGTGGGTGACCGAGGATGAAGATAATGAAGAGCCTCCTGGAATATTCGCCAACAAATCTAGCAAAAAGAAAAAGAAATCTAAGGCGAAGAAACGTTCATCAACGGCAGTAGATGTCAGGGACGCCAAGTGTGGGACCAAGACTTGTAAATGCAACAAACCACTCGAAAAGAACCCAGGCTGGCCAATTTTTCTTACTAAAGAAGGCGGCAAAAATATGTTCCAGCTGATAGATGATAATGAGAAACGAAATCAGGCTAACTTCGACATACATATCTACAACGATTGGTCAGGCTGGGGCACGGCGGAGGTTTTGACAAACGCGGTTCGTACTATAGCCCGACGGGATGAAGATAGCTTTGCTGACTGAGAAAAGCTCGTCAAGTTCAACAAAATCATCTTCGATAAAAATCGGTCTCCTGCAGCAAAATGGGCGTTAGTTGAAGGACTTGCCATGTTCCTTAGCTCGGACGAGCAGTTATATCATTTTATGAGTAGTGCTCGCCTACCCATTCTCAAATAGTTCTAATTCTGACCAAGTATATAGTGAACGAAGATGGGCCAGGGAATTCCGAGATTGTGGAGATGCTTGGGACCATGCTTCTGACGTGCTTGGAGATGCTTGAAGAAGCAAATCTTCTTTCAAAGAACTCACCGATCAAGAACATTGGCTTCGTTTCTATGCTGTACATAAACTTCGCGATAGATTCGTGGCTTGACGTATCAGGCGATATGCATGGTGAAACGAGGTGGATCGTGCCTGTAGTCCGATATCTCGATAGATATGGTATCGACATCCCATGCCTCAATGTGATGGAAGCGGTGAATAAAGAGAAGCTTGAGGAGCTTCGGAGCGAAATTAAGGAGCTCGAAGAGAGTAAGGCATACGAGGAAGCGGCGGAGATCAAAACGTGGACTCCTAAGCAGGATTTCGACAAGGTCATGGAGACGAGGTCTTGGCATAGATGGGATTGGAGCAAGGAGGTAAGTGGGTGTTGTGATATGCATTGGCCTGAGTTATGGTAAGATAAGGGCTAACTAATGTTACACGTCAGTGGAGGATATTTCAGAAGAATCACAAGGGTGGCCGGCACTATGATCTGAGTACCATGTCGGCGGCTGAGAAAAGGAGATATCGGATTGGATGACTGCGCTAAATGTTGTGGCACAGGAAGCTTGACATATTCGTCACTTGCTGGAAAGAGCTTACCGCCACCGAGAATTTAAAGGGTGTCACTAACTTGTCGCCCTAGACCCTATAGCACATCAATAGATGGGATTCCAAGCGACTGTAAGAACTAGGTTCCCCGATCGTTTCGGTAGAACTTAAGGAATTTAGCGTCACGAAATAGCGATCCAAGGTCCTTTAGCTTACCTGAAAGTCCTCCCTTTTTTAGTTTAGCGCTTCAGGTGTTCCGACCCAGTGCTTATATGTTCTAGCAGTACTGTTAGATGGACGAAACCCTTAGTGTTCCCGCTATCCGCGGAGGTGGCTTTTGATTTTGAAGCTATTCGTACGTATAACTTAGCTTGCCCCTGGCGGTCTGCTTGCAGTATGTAGGACTGTGAGGTCTCTCTATTACGCACTCTCTGTGCATTGACCTCTTCGCCTATAGGACGAAGTTAGGTAGTAACACAAATTGACGACTTTTGCCGGTGGCTGTTGAGGCTAGATTAGTCACGGCCCATCGATAAAGCTTTCTCGATACCAAACCGTTAATACCGTGCTGCTTTTATAGGCCTCTTTTGGCCTGCTTAGAGGGGACCTTAAGACGCGGCGGCCGGGAAGCTTTATATCAGAGATCCATAGTTGCCTTCCTTATATCATTGGGAGCTACGATATTCATGTGAAGGGCGATTGGACATATCATCTTTAATTCTAGCTGCAGATCTCTAGATTGACCTTACGTGTGATTGCTGGGGGCGGCGGAGAGAGTAGATCGCGGAGTCCCAGATCTTGCTACTGGACATTACCTGGGTTTGCTGCCGTAATGCTTTGATCCGTATGGCAGCGCCATGATACCTACTCTTCTGTGCGTGACTTTGCTAATGAATAGTTATGTCTGATGCGCTGTTCCTGGGACGTGGCTTGTCGTGCACTTGCTATGCGATATTGTGTCTCCTTAAGGGGACTTTGTCCTATTAAAATGGCAACTCGCACAAACACATCTGCCGGTACCATCGTTCATACCGTATTTAAGAATGCTGACATCGTCATTGATCTTCAAATTTTCAGTACTGTCCATTATTCAACATGCCGTCCACGGCGGTCTCAGTATATTTTGAGCTTAGTTGGTCCATCCTTAGCAGCATTGGGTTTTTCAATATTCTGTTATTCTCTTAGTTGTGGGAATCACCAGTCTTTCCCCAATATCTATCGTACATTGCAATCATTGTGTCGGTTGCGTGCGCGATTGCCAATGGCGTGTGGTACTATGCCTTTTATGCAGACTATTCCTGAATTCCGAAGGTAGTTGCATGAGCGTTTGCGGATTTCATGTGGCTTATAAGTAGTTACGATGCAAGCCTTAAACAGAAAAGTGGCGGCTAGCTTCTGACGATTGCCTCAGATACAGGAAGCTGGAATATTCTTCTACAGCTACCAGATCCTGACTCGGGTGTTGAAGAATCAAAATCGAAAAGTCTTTCTCTGCCTTCCTTGATGCTTTTCATCACAGCCAGGAGAGCCGTAGTCTTGATCAGCCGAGCAATGGACAATTTGAACGGCAGCATCGACTTAGAAGATCGCATAAACCACCTACATGTAGGCTACTTCACCTCCATCACTGTGGTGGAGACTATCAGTTAGTTCTATCTTCTGCGAGTCTTTGCTGCGGCAAAGGTAACATCAGTTGTGGTATATTCGAAGAGTTCTTTGTTCCACCATTTAATGAGAAGTACAGGGTCATCACTCTGAGCCTTGTTGGAATCACCAGGGCAATCACGTATTCTTCCCAGACTATCACTCAAAGTACAACGAGTGTAGCAAGCTAAGTTGACCGCTTTACATACACGCTGGAGAGTATCTTTCCTGTGGTAATGCTGTAAGCTATTTGTTCACCTGATACCCAACAATCTGTACTAACATGATATAAGATTGACATAACAGGTTCGAAGCTAGTGGTAGCAATTTATGTTAATGAAACATCCTCTAACAGCCGTAGCCGCAGATATGGAGGAACTACAAACAGGGCCGAATTCGTAACTTCGAACGATGGCACCATATATCCCACCAATCGTAAACCAGCTAGTTGCATTAAAAGTGTCCACGGAGGCACGAGTGTTGGGCAAGGCCAGTGTACCCGCTGTCGAATATCAAGATGAGGATTAATGCGCATAGCACTCGATCGAGTTCGGAAGAGCGAGTCAATGGAGTAGACCATTTGGAGAACGACGAAAACAGAGAACCTTTCAATGAAGATCTGAAGTCGGGCGATATAAATAAGACTGTTAAATTCAAGCTCCACGAGACCTTGGTATAAGGCGTATGGGATTTGTACGGTGATAGTAGCAGGCGTTCATAGAATTATCAACAAACCCCGGCAAATTGGGTTGAACTTATATATGTGTTTATTATTCCGCGGAGAGGATGGGCAACACACTGAAGCGTAAAGACACGATAAACTCCACTGAGTATATCACACATTTTCTCCACCCTCTATGAGCCTGTTCGTCCTTAAATTTTCAGTGATGAGCAGCGCACATAAGACCCAGAAGACGCTCTAATAATACGGCTGTAGCAGGATACAAGACCTCCTGGCTCTTCATTGCACATTCCGTATACAAGACATACATAAAAGAGGCCTTCAAATATGAAGTGATTAACAGTAAAAATATGAGATCTCGACATAGGTTTGTAAGAACGAGAGCTCTTCAAGATGACACCAATGGGTGAAGTGCTAATACCGACGTCAAAACCTTCCGAAGGGAGAGAAACTGGGATGATAAAGCTCTGCGATACGGAAGAGCTCTACTTTTACTGGATGCAGCGAAGTTCTTGCTATCACGTGAAGATAAACATTTCGTTTATCGCAGGCCCTGCAAGGTCTTAAAAGATTTGGTCTTCATTGAAGTACGGTCGAATTTCAAAGTATTACTTCCACGGGAAAGGCTATGCGCATGTCGCCTTCTAGGGGCAATTAACTTGATTTCTGTGGAGGAGTCATGGTCCGCAAAGCAGTGTATGTCAAACGTCGTCATTCCTCAATTATCACAATATTTTAACCAGCACACAGTGACTCGCGCATCCCCGCGCTCATTCGCAATGGAATACAAGAAAAGAAGAGAAGTTTTATTGTGGTTGTTGGAGATAAGTCCAAGGAGGTCATCGTGCATCTGCACTACATCATGTCTAGTATGGATGTGAAGCAGAACAAATCGGTCCTCTGGGCGTATAAGCACAAGCTTCTTGGATTCACGAGGTGGGCTACTTGCACCCTGTATGCTTGGAATATACTAATGTAGCTTACTAAATAGTCATCGTAAGAAGCGCGAGATCAGAATCAAGAAAGAGATCAAGCGGGGAATCCGAGAAGCAAACACCGAAGATCCATTCGAACTCTTTGTATCACTCCATAATATTCGCTATGTTTATTATAAAGAAACGGACAAGATACTGGGGAATACATATGGCATGTGTATACTACAGGACTTTGAAGCAATTACGCCAAATCTACTTGCAAGGACAATTGAAACCGTGGAGGGTGGAGGCTTGGTGGTACTCTTGTTGAAGGGTATGAACAGTTTGAAACAGCTATATACCCTCTCCATGGACATTCACTCCCGATACCGCACTGAGGCGCACGATGATGTTATAGCAAGGTTTAATGAACGTTTCATACTATCACTTGGGAGCTGCGAATCATGTTTGGTTATCGACGACGAGCTCAACGTTCTTCCAATCTCTGGAGGGAAGAATGTTAAAGCATTACCGGCCCCTGATCTGGATGAGCCGAAGTCAGAATCGCAGAAAGAACTGGATGACATGAAAGAACAATTACAAGACACTCAACCCGTAGGCTCTCTGATTACGCTTGCGAAGACTGTCGATCAAGCCAAAGCGCTTCTGACTTTTGTTGATGCAATTGCAGAAAAAACATTGCGCAGTACCGTCACCTTAACAGCCGCTAGAGGCAGAGGAAAATCTGCCGCTTTAGGTGTCGCCATCGCGGCAGCTGTAGCGCACGGGTACAGTAATATTTTTATTACATCGCCGAGTCCAGAAAACTTGAAGACGCTCTTCGAATTCGTCTTCAAAGGTTTTGATGCGCTAAACTACCTAGATCACGTCGACTACTCGATTATCCAGTCTACAAATCCAGACTTCAACAAAGCAATAGTGCGCATCAATGTTCACCGACAACATCGTCAAACCATACAATATATTAGACCTCAAGATGCACATGTCTTAGGCCAAGCAGAGCTATTGGTCATAGATGAGGCTGCGGCTATCCCTTTACCGCTTGTGAGAAAACTCATGGGTCCATATCTAGTTTTTATGGCGTCAACAATCAATGGTTACGAAGGCACTGGAAGATCGCTGTCCTTGAAATTGATCAAACAATTACGAGAACAATCGAGAATCACGGCGAAAATAAATGGAGCAGAGGACCTAGAAATTGCGGATCGAACGACTGGAAAAGCCGCTAAGAGCGTGGATAATAATGTTGTCACTGGAGGTCGATCACTCCGTGAAATCACTTTGTCCGAGCCAATTCGATATGCTCAAGGTGACGCTGTGGAAAAGTGGCTCAACACACTTCTTTGCCTCGACGCAACTCTACCCCGATCGAAGCTAAACACGCAAGGATGCCCACATCCATCTCAGTGTCAACTCCTTAATGTCAACCGTGACACGCTATTCTCATTTCATCCCGTGTCGGAGAAATTTCTACAGCAGATGATTGCACTTTACGTGGCAAGTCATTACAAGAATTCGCCCGATGACCTACAGCTCATGAGCGATGCTCCTGCGCACCAGTTGTTTGTGCTTGTACCACCAGTTCCCGATGACAGTCCTCGTCTTCCGGAGCCTTTATGTGTCATACAAGTCGCTCTTGAAGGTCGTATCAGTAAGCAAAGTGTCCTTAGCAGTCTAAGCAGAGGACAGCGAGCAGCCGGAGATCTTATCCCTTGGCTTGTAAGTCAACAGTTCCAGGATGAAGACTTTGCGGGCTTATCTGGAGCTCGAATCGTTCGAATAGCCACAAATCCAGACTATATCTCCATGGGATATGGCAGTCGAGCGCTCGAGCTCCTTAATGACTTTTACGAAGGCAAATTCGCCAGTTTAAACGAAGACGATAATGCACTTCCCCATGATAACATCACCCGGGTTACTGATGCGGAGCTTGTGAATGCTTCACTTCTGGATGACGATATCAAAGTCCGGGACATTCGAAAAATGCCGCCCCTCTTCTCCAAGCTCTCTGAGCGCCGGCCGGATAGCCTTGATTATGTCGGTGTGAGCTATGGGCTGACACAGCCTCTTCACAAATTTTGGAAGCGTGCCTCGTTTATACCTGTGTATTTACGCC
>Ga0335072_10002371_pt1 | contig 29294 bp, 20 predicted proteins | sample Lox_Sample_21_FD_206725 | JGI IMG/M metagenome (GOLD analysis project Ga0335072, IMG submission 206725) | Soil microbial communities from Loxahatchee National Wildlife Refuge, Florida, United States - Lox_Sample_2.1 | ecosystem: Environmental > Terrestrial > Soil > Wetlands | place: USA... | reverse complement strand
GGCGGGTGATGACCCAGGCCCGGACGACGCCGATCAGCGTGTCGCTGGCCAGCGCGTAGGCGGCCGGCGGCATCGTCCAGACCGCCAGGTCCCGCCAGCCCGGCGCGGCCGCGATCACGTTCATGAACACGCTCGCGCCCGCCGCGGCCACATTCAGCACCCGGGCCCGGATCGCGTGCCGGCCGTGCAGCGCCAGCGCCACCCCCAGGCAGGCGAACACCAGCGCGGCGGCGTCGGGGATCGCGGCCTCCAAGCCGGCGATCAGCGCCAGCCGCCGGGCGGCGTAGACCAGCCGGTACTGGGCGCTGAAGCTCACCGCGGCGGCGGCCGCGGCCAGCACGCACAACCCCCCGGCGGCGCACTGCAGCCAGACACCCGGCCGGTCATGACCGGGCCCTGCGCGCCCGACGGGGAAGCCATTGAATTCGTCCGGGCCACCGGCCAGAGGCACAGTCTCATTAACCGGCGGCAGGTGAATGGGTGATTTCATTTCCCGGCCTCCTGACGTGTCGGATACGCGGTGCCGTTGGCCTGTTTTCCGGGTTACGGGCATGGCGGATTTCTCCTGGCGGAAGGGATTACCGGGTGCCGGTCAGTTCTCTTCGCGGTCGCCGCGGCGGATGCCGACGCCCAGAAAGCTGCGGGTGAAGGCATCCAGGACCGTCTGCGGCCCGTCGGACAGGTGCCGCGCACGGTCGCCTTGACGGATGCCGATGACGAGCACGGCGAATACGATGGCGGTAATGACAGAAAGGAAAACTGCTATTGCGATGATCCATGCGCAAAAGGCCATCGGGTCACATCCTTTCCCGTAGCGGGAACCTGATGATGTGACGTTAGGCTCAGGGGTAAGGCGCACCCAATATCACCGTGATATATCACCGTGAGATAAGCAGAAGATCGCCGCGCAAAGAAGACCGCAGCAGAAACCCGGCAGAGCATCCGGCCGCCGTAGAGCCTGGTGGACCGGAGCGGTGGTGACCACGAGTCCGTTCAGGAAAATGCGTTCACACAAGCGGATGGACAGTCACGTGCGTGACTGGGGATGGCTGCTACGCCGCCGCGGCGGCTGCCGCCTCGGCGCGGATCGCGGCGACCAGGACGCTGGCGCGGTCACGGCCGATCCGCAGCTGCGCGCGGAGGGTGTCCCGGGAGATGGGCCGTCCGGTCGCCGCGCGGTGCCCGGCGTCGAGTTCCCGGGCCCGGGCGAGCAGCGCGACGGGGATCACCGGGACCCGCGTGGCCGCGGGTGCGGCTTCCGGCGGTTTCGCGGCGGCGGGCGGGCAGGCCGCGTAGACCTGCCGGAGCAGCCACGGGCCTCACTCCAGCCGATCAGGAGCGCCGGGCCGACCGCATCGACCAGGGCTGTTCCGAACTGCTGGTGGCACAGTGCGCCGGAGGTGTTCAGCGCGAGCGTGAGAATGCCGCAGAACCGCAGCAGGCGCCGGGGCTTGGCCAGCTGATCGTCGCGGTAGCCGTGCAGGGACAGGAAGCGTATCCCGATGAGCAGGCCGATGACGCTGAGGTCAACGGCCGGGGCGACCAGCCACGCGACCCAGGCGGTGATGCCGAGGTCCAGGCACATTATGTGGAATTTAATTTGTCATTAATTGTCCGTTTTTCCCTGCCGGACATTGACGATCGGCAGCAGTGTCGCGGATGGCGAGACGCCAGCCTGCCGCGGGGCGGGGCCTGCCGGGGCCGGGATGTCGGCGAGCCGGGCCAGGAGGGCTTGCAGAGCGGCTTGCCCGTCCTCGACGGCGGCGCGCTCGTCTTCGGTGAGCGGGATGCAGGCGAGCATGCGCTGCAGGTTGGCCCTGGCCTCGAGCAGCTGTGCCTGGCTGGAGCCTTTGGGGGTGTAGAAGTCGCAGCGGGCGCAGGCCATCCGGTGCGGGCATTGCTCGAAGAAGGTGTAAGAACAGTAGCCGTGGCCCAGGTCGTAGTGCTGCCAGGGCTGTCCGGCGGTGGCGGCGCCGGCGGCCACGGCGTCGCGGTCGAGCAGCACTTCGATGGTGCGCATGTTGCGGGCGAAGTACCCGGCGTCACGGTAGGCCCTGGTCAGCGTGTTCGGGGTGATCTTCGCGTAGTGCCGGGTGGTTTCCGGGGAGGAGTGCCCGAGCCAGGCCTGCAGCTCGAACAGCGTCATCGGCTCCTTGGCGTTGTAGAGCTGGCTGGCGATCGTGGAGCGGGCCCGGTGGCTGGTGATGTTGCCGCGCACGTCGGCGGGCGGGACGCCGGCCTTGCGGCACAGCACCGGAATGATCGTGTTGTTGATGTAGGTCTTGGAGACGCGGCGGGCGCGGAAGGCGAACAGGAACGCGGCCTGCTGGCCGGTCTTGCGGTCTTGCATCGCCGGCTGGGCGGGCCGGGCGGCCTGCCATGCCTCGATGGCCTGGCCCAGCAGCGGGTCGACTGGCTTGGTGAACGCGGTGCCGGTCTTGTTGACGGGCACGTCCAGCAGGCAGACCGCGTCGCGGGCCAGGACCTGGCGCGAGTCGCCGGCCAGCGGTGTGCCGTCGTGGTGCTGCCAGCGGACGCAGCCGGTCCGCAGCCTGGTGATCTCGTCGCTGCGCAGCCCGGAAAACAGCCACGCCAGGGTGATCGCGCGGACGAACTGTTCCGGGTAGCTGCCGCCGGACCAGCGGGCGGGCAGGTCGGCGGGGCCGATGTTCAGCCCGGCGTGCAGCAGCTTGGCCCACACGTCGTCGGCGATCACCCGCGGGTCGGGGCCGATGAGCGCCAGGACGCTGGCGGGAGTGGCCAGGGCGCGGGCCGGATCGAACCGCCGCGGGATCCACTCCCAGTCCTGCAGGTCGCGGAAGAACACCCGGGCCGCTGCCAGACGGCCGGCCTTGCTGCGGGCGGAGATCGGCTGCCCGGCCCGTCCCGGCGGCCCGACCCGCCGCTGGACGTAGTCCCCGGCACTCATCCGGTCCACCGCGGCGACCCAGGCGGCGCACAGCTGGCGGGTCCACTGCCCCGGCTCGGTGACCTCGGGGTGCTCGGCGGCCAGCCAGCGGCCCGTCATCGCGATGCTGCTGCGCACCGACAGGCGGGTGCGCGGGGCCAGCGTGGAGGTGGCATGCCAGCGCTCGGCCCATCCCGCCCACGGCGCGGAGGTGCCTTCCAGTGCCGGGGCCGAAACGTGAGCCGCCGTCGCCGGCGGCTGGCAGTGGCCCAGCGACGCGACCGCCTGCTGGATGCCTGACAGCGGCCGGCGGTGCGATGCCAGCATCGCCGGGTGCCGGCGCAGCCGGTCGAACGCCCCGGTGGCCAGGTCTTCCAGCAGCGGGCTGCGGTTGAGCAGGAACGCCTGGCCCAGCACGGTGGCCAGCCGCCTGTCGCCGCCGTCGATCCGGTACCCCCATCCGGCGAGGATGTCCTTGACCTGGCCGATCGAGTCGTCCACCGGCGTCTTGCCGAACACCCGCCAGGCCACCGACAGCCGCTTGAACGGCCCCAGCCGGTGGAAGGCGGTGAAGTCTCCCAGCAGGCAGGCGTAGGCCGCCAGGTAAGGGCGGACCGCCGCGGCGGCCGCGGCCGGCCAGGGACGCCTGACACTGCGGGAGTGCGGCCCGATCAGGTCCAGCCAGTCGTCCTCGGTCCAGGCCCAGAACGAGCGGCCCAGCTCGGCGCACCGCAGCAGCACCAGCCCCGCGGCATCCAGCACGGCGCGGCGGTGCTGATCGGTGCCCGGGCACCACAGCACGGCCCGCACGTCATCGACGGGCCGCAGCAGGCGGCCGGCCTGCGCCCAGTGCGCGGCCTCACCGCCGTGGCCGCACCGGCGCAGCAGGTCCAGGCCGAGCTGGGCCAGCGCGGCAGCCTCCGCTGCGGCCAGCTCCGGGCGGCAGTCGTAGCGGTCCGCGATGACTGGCCACGGCCAGGCGCGGCCCGCGGCCCCAGCCGCCGGCACGCTCACGCCCTGACCGCCCCGGGCGGTGCCAGGGGTGCGGCGAGCATCTCCGTCCGCCAGGCGTGCAGGTGCGTCATCGAGGCGTTCAGCTTCTCCGCCAGGTCCCGGCCCGACAGGTGAATGTAGCGCAGCGTCGAGTCCGTTGAGCGGTGCCCGGCGAACGTGGCGATCGCGTGCACCTCCCAGCCCATCCGGGCCAGGTCGGTCAGGCACAGGTGCCGCGTGGTGTGAGTGGAGAACTGGGGCACCCCGGCGGCCAGCGCCGCCCGCCGGACCACCTTCGACCACGACCACAAGGTCAGCGGCTCGGCCCGGTTGCGCCGCGACTCCGACAAGAACAACGGGCCGCGCGCTCTGCTGAGCCCGGCCCGGTGCCGCAGGTACTCCGCCAGCAGCATCCCGGTCGGCGCCGAGTACGGCACCACCCGGTCCCGCCGCGACTTGGTCGTCTCCGCTCGCACCCGCACCGTCCGGTGCGCGGGGTCCAGGTCATCGGTGCGCAGCGAGCACAGCTCCTCCCGGCGCAGCGCCGCGTCATACGCCAGCGCGAGCATCACCCGGTTACGGACCGGCTCGCCGCGGAAGACCTCCAGCACCCGCAGCCACTCCGCCTCGCCCGGGATCCACGGCAGCCTGGCCATCCGCGGCACCAGTGGCCGGGAACCGCCCCCGCCGAACCGGCGGCCGGGCGTGTAAGCGCCGCGCCCCACCGGGTTGGAGTCCCTGACGCCTTCTTCAATGAGGAAGTCATAAAACAGCCGTACAGGCACCAGCCGCTGCTGCATCGTCGCGTTCGACAGCCCGGCTCCCGAATCCAGCGCCACCACGTTCCCGCCACGGCGGCCGGGCCGCGTCCTGAGCTCCCGCACGAACACGGCCACCTGGGCGCGAGTCGCGGCCAGCGGGTCGATCCCGTTGACCTCGCACGACTCCAGGTACTCGGCCAGCCCCCGGGCATAGGCATCGATCGTCCGCGGCGCCCGGCCCAGGTCAGCCCAGATCCCCAGCCACTCCGCCGCCCGCTCATGTCTGCCCAGGACAGGCCACCTGCCGCGCAACGCCGGCTCCATCCCCAGCAAGCCCCCATCCCATCGAGCTTGCACCGACGCTACCGCGCCCCGATCGCCATCACGCTAAGACACGCAGCAGTAATTCCAAGTAACTAATAGCCGAGTCACGTTGCCGAGGGAAAACGCGAAGCTCATGACGACGATCGCCGCGGTGATGACGGTGACCGCGCGGCGGGTCAGCGCCTCACCGGGAAGCGGGAGACGGGCCTCATCGCAGGCGGCGGAAGCAGAGGTGCGCACAGTTCATCCCTTTGCTCTGGTGATGAATCCTCGAGCTGGGGTCAGGCGGGTGCCGTTGTCCGGTGCTGGTCCATGATGCGCCACAGCCCGCTGACCGTGTGCCTGTGCCACCGCCCGGGGCTGGCTCGGCGGCACAGGCAATGGGGCGGTCTCAGGCGTCTGCGAGCCCGCGGAGCAGCAGCGCGGATTGCGCGGGACTGATCGCGAACGCCCGCAGTTGCTCGAACACGCGGGCATGCAGGGCGAGGTCGGCCTGGCTGTCCAGGCACACTCCCCCACTGGCACCGCCTAGGTGCACGATGCCCAGCCCAGGCACCTGATCGAACTGCAGCATCGCCAGCGACCCGACACCGGCCGCGGCGTGCGCTCCGCTGCTGAACGGCAGGATCTGCACGGTCACCGCACCGCTGTTACCACTGATCTCGGCCAGCAGGCCCAGTTGCCCGTCCATGACCTCAGGGCCGCCGACCTCCTGGCGCAGCGCCGCTTCCCCGATGATCAGCTGGATGTCCGGCTTACGTTCGCCGAGGATTGCCTTCTGCCGGGCAAGCGTCGCCGCGACAGCGGCGTCCCGGGCGTCGCTGCCGGCAAGGGCGGGGTCGGCTTCAGCCAGTTCCCGTGCGTAGGCCGGGGTCTGTAGCAGGGCGGGGATCCGCTGCGGCTCGTAGGCCGAGATTTTCGTAGCGAACGACTCGAGAATCAGGTAGTCCTGCCAGGCCCCTGGCAGCACGTCGGCATAGGTGTGGTGCCAGCCGGATGGATCGCGCCGGGCTGCCAGGGCAACCAAGATTTCCTTCTGCTGGTCGCCGATGCCGTATTCGGTCAGCAGCTCGCGCAATTCCTTGCCGCGGATGCCGCGCTGGCCAGTTTCGATCCGGCTGATCTTGGAGCGGTCGCATTCCAGGATCCGGGCCGCGTCCTCGAGCGCGTAACCCAGGTTCTCCCGGTACCGACGCAGTGCAGAGCCGACGAGCCGTCGCCGAACTGGAGGTGCTGTGACCATGGTGAGTCACCCTTCGGAGGAGATGTGCTGGAGAGGCCGGGGAGGGTTGCCGCCCATTCGACCATCTTTAATCTACTCGTTCATTGTTGCCGTTATCAAGCTGTCGCCAACTGCTATTTGCGCGAGGCCTGGTCAGGACTAGAGAAGAGCCCTCGCAGCGCGGATGATCCGCTCTGCGGTGCGCTGGCTGACGTTCCACTCGGCAGCGAGTTCCGCCGATGACGGCACGGCACCGGCCCGGAGCTCGGCGAGGACACGGGCGAGCCGCTCATCTCCCGCGTACGGGTGCGGCTTCGCGGGAGCGCCGGGAGTGCCCGGCTTGTGGCCGCCTCCCATGCCTTCACGGCGATCGGCAGTAGCCCACACGGTCGATCTCTTCCACAGCGGGACGGGACGGCCCCTGGCGGCCTTCCCGTATGCGTCGGGCTCGGGGAAGTAGCCGATACGGCGGTTGGCGTGGATCACGTCACGGCCGGAGTAGCGCAACATGCGGGCGGCTTCCGCTGCGTCGACCAGGTCGTCCGGGTCGCCGGTCCGGTCGACCTGGGTCAGCGACTCGACCTTGCCACGCAGGTGCGCCTCGTGCCAGGCGGTCCACTCGTCCTCATACCAGTAGTCCGTCCGGCCGATCCGCCCCGCCTTCTCCGGATGCCCGGTCGTGGCCCGGTCCCGGTACCAGCCATCGACCGTGGTCCGCGGGACTCCGCGCGCCGCCATGTCGGCACGGCTGATCACCGGGCGCCCTTTGATGGCCGGAATGAGAACTACCTCCTCGGCTAGCCGCGCCCGCTGACGCAGCCTTGAAGCGACCTGGCGACCTGAGCTCGACCTGAGCCGACCCCGGCATCGTAGTCCCCCGGCAGTCGCATCACCAGGTAGCACTGGGCTTTGACCATCTAGAATCCCGGGCAAGTCCTGCGGCGTTAATGCCTTCTTCGGTGGGCGTGCTGGGCGTCGCGGGGCCAGGTGGCCGGACGGGACCTTTGCCGAGGCGCTGTCCGCAGTGCCGCCCTCCGGGGCGGGCCCGCCGGCCGCCGTACCGGGAGGATCGAGGAGGTCGTCCTCAGGCCGGCCCAGGTTGAGGACGACCTCGACCGCATCACCTTTCCGCACGACTGTGTCATCTCAAGCCAGCCGCAGTTGACCGTGTCCTGTACATCCATATCAGTCAGCTACGAGCTGACAAATGTCGGATCTAGCCCAATTCGGGGCCAGATCCCAAATGTCGCCATCCAGCGGTCGGTTCCGTTGGGCAGAGATGGCGCTGGGCCTGGCCGCAGGCGGTTCCACGGTCGGAGGACCGTGTGTCAGACCCTATTCACCCAACGGTGCGCATCTGTTGCTTACTGCGCCTCCAGCATGCCGATAACGAGGGTGCTGGCCGAGGGGACTAGCAGAAGCACAGGTCTTGCCGCAACAGACCAGGTCCCAGTTTCGCAAACGGCTGCGGCCAGCCGACATGCAGAGTCGATATCTCCGGCTCTTGTGAGTGCCTCCGCGACTCTCGCTAGGGCATCCGCCCGATCAGGGTCGGTGACTGACCGGGCAGCCGCCTCAGCTTCGGCGGCGACCTCACTGGCCTGCTCGTGCTGTCCCACTGCGACTAGCGCCCCCACTACCTGAGCTAGGGCATCCGCGCGTCCGCCGGCGTCGGTGATTGACCGCGCGACCGCCCTAGCGTCGGCGGCGACCAGGGCCGCCCACTCGTATCGTCCTGCTACGACCAGCGCCTCCGCCACTTGCGCCAAGGCATCCGCTCGCCAGCAAGCACCTGTGATTGACCGGGCGGCCGCTTCGGCAGCGGCAGCAACCTCAGTGGCCCGCCCGTGCTGTCCCGCTCTAGCCAGCGCTGCGGCGACCTGCGCTAGGGCATCCGCCTGCCAATAGAAGTGTGTGATTGACCGGGCGGTCGCGGTGGCCCGGTCATGCTGCCCGCCTGCGGCCAACGCCCCCGCGACCTGAGTTAGGGCCTGGGCTAGCTCGCCGGGACCAGTGATTGACCGAGCCACAGCCTCGGCCTCCTTGTAATGCCCGACTGCGGCCAACGCCCCGGCGATTCGCGCTAGGACCTCCGCCGTCTCCCAGTCGGAGTCGGTGATTGACTGTGCGGCCGCCATGGCCTCGGCGGCGACTCCAGTAGCCTGCTCGCGCTGTCCTGCTGCAGCCAGCGCCCCGGCGGACTGCGCTAGGGCATCCGCCTGCCAGTAGGGGTCAGTGATTGACCGGGCGGTCGCTGCGGCCTCCATGTAGTGCCCGGCTGCGCCCAGCGCCCCGGCGATTCGCACTAGGACCTCCGCCGTCTGCCAGTCGGCAGTGATTGACCGGGCCGCTGCTTCAGCCTCTGCGGCAGCCGCAGCGGCCTGCTGGTGCTGTCCCACTACAATCAGCGCATGCGCCGCCTGCGTCAGGTACTCCGCCGACTCCCAGTTGCGATCGGTGATTGACTGGGCGGCCGCCATGGCTTCGGCGGCGACTGCCGCGGCCTGCTCGCGCTGTCCCGTTGCGGCCAGCACCTCCGTGGCCGGCATCAGCGTCGTCGCCTGCCAGGCGGGGGCGGTGATTGATTGGGCGGCCGCCATGGCTTCGGCGGCGACCGCGGCGGCCTCTTCGCGCTGTCCTGCTGCAGCCAGGGCCCCCGCGACCTGGGCCAGGACATCCGCCCGCCAGTCGGGGTCGGTGATTTGCCGGACGGTCCACTTGGCTTCGGCGGCGACTGCGGCGGCCTCCTCGCGCTGTCCTGCTGCAGCCAGCGCCCCCGCAACCTGCGCCAGAGCCCTTGCCCGTGGGTAGGGACGGGTGATCGACCGGGTGACCGCCTTGGCTTCGTCGGCGACTGCGGCGGCCTGCTCGTGCTGTCCTGCTGCAGCCAGCGCCCTCGCAACCTCCGCTAGCGCATCCGCCTGCCAGTCGGTGTGACTGATTGATCGGGTCACCGCCATGGCTTCGTCGGCGACTGCGGTGGCCTCCTCGCGCTGTCCTGCTGCAGCCAGCGCCCCCGCGACCTGCGCCAGTGCCTTCGCTTCCCAGTAGGAGCCAGTGATTGACCGGACGGTCGCCTTGGCTTCGGCGGCGACTGCCGCGGCCTGCTCGTGCTGTCCTGCTGCAGCCAGCGCCCCCGCAACCTGCGCCAGTGCTTTCACCCGGCCTTCGGGCTCAGAGATCGAGGCGGCGAGCGCTTCGGCCCGCGATAGCTGGCCGAGAGCGGCCCAGACGACAGGCAGTGCAGCCGGAACGCCGGCATTGCGACTAACAAGACTGTCACGATGGCAGGCCAGGGCCAGCGCTGCGCCCACGTCGGGGGCGTTCTGGGCGGAAATCCGAGCTAGCGTGGTACGTGCCTCTGTCATGGCAGTCGCGTCCCCGCCAGTTATGTCTAGCATCCGGTCATGCCTCGACTGGTCGGTCGCGTACCTGGTCATTCGAGGCACATCACCTAGGTCGTCCACGAATCGGAAGTAGCCGCCCAGCAGGTACTCGGGGGTCTCCGACGGCCACCCCAGCGCACCCCAGGTGTCCGCCCAGGCGTGCAGTCGGGCTTGGTATTCGGCTAGTCGTTGCTCACCCAGATACACCACAGCGGCGGCCTGCAGCTCCTCATGACCCATTAGGTACATCTCCGGTCGGACACCGGGTGCCCAGCGGCTGGGCCTTCGGTTGAAAGTCCGGCCTGCTTTGCCGTGCAGAATCTCTTCGGCATCCCACAGCGGGATGTCGGCTAGCTCCGCCAGGTCACGGGCGGATAGCCCGCCGCGGGCGGCGACGAGTAGCCCAAGCATGTCTTGTTCAGCAGCACTGCCGCTGAGCAGTCGCCGCAACTCCTGCCTGCTCAGCCGCTTGACGTCTCCCGCGTACGGGGATGCCTCCAACGGACGGATGATCTTTGGCTTGCGCAGCGGATGCCAGTCCGACACGTCATCGGGAACCGGTGGGTTCGGCCGCCCGGCCACGATTACCCGCATCCCATGCGGGGGATCTGGGGGCAGCAGCCCAGCGATGCTGTGCGCGTCCGGGCCAACGGTTGCCCCGCGGTCCTCGTCCAGCCCGTCCACCACCAAGACCAGCCGCCTGCCCTCCTCCGCGCACGAGGCCGCCGCCTGGGTCACCAGGCCTAGGAGAAACGCTTCGCGGGTCGCCTCTGGCAGCACGGGCGGCAGAGGCTGCCCGAGCAACTCGGCCAACTGTTCCAGCATCACCTGGATGAACGCTTCCCGGGTATCCTGTGCAGCCAGCCGAGCGGTAATGAAGAAGGATACGATCCGCACCCTCTGCGCGACTTGCGGCGGCGGGTGCAGCACGAAGGTCGACAGCAGTGCCGACTTCCCCGCCCACGCTTCCGCCTGCCACCACGCATACGGCCCAGCATCTGGATCCAGGCAGAATTGGGTCAGATCGGACAGTTCATCCTCCCGCCCGACCAAGCCCGGCGGGTCCGAGGGAGCTATTCGCCGCACCTGCTCCAGGTACGCAAGGTGCTGGCTGCCGCCCGCCACAGATCCTTGCTTTCCAACTAGCTGCTGTGTCCCATCTCCTGTCGGCTCAGAGGCAAGCCGCGCGATCACTTCGTAGGCCGCGCTGCCCGGATCCCGGGCGAGCGCCTCGATCATGCGCCGCAGGCGCCCCTGGTCTGCAGCCTTTCGCAGCACCTCTGGCCACACTTGCGACATTGGCGCCGACCACGAAAAATCCGCCAGCCGCAATCCCGCAGCCAATACAAGCTCACGAACAGCGCTATCTCGGTCATAGGTTGCCAGCAGTGCCTCCAGCAGCGCCCGGCTGTCGGGATCACTGGCGTCAAACGGTCGCCGGTCCAGGAAGCCCATGACGATTCAGATCAAGCCGACGGCTTTGAGGCCCTCCGCGACGCGGGTGATGCGGCGGCCCTGGTTTCGATACTCGCGGGTCCCCGGCGGACCCGCCTCGATCCAGCGGTGATGCAGCGCCACAAGGTCCCAGCGCTCATTGAACACTGGCGATCCGGACGATCCTGGCTCTGTGTCGGTCCAGTACTGCACTACGTCCTCGTCGGCGTATCTGACGATGTTGTGGTGCATCCCAATCTTTTTCATCCCCCCGCGTGGGTGCTGGATAATGTACACCCGGTCCCCAGGCGCCACCCTTCCCCCTCCGAGGCCCAGGACCGGGATGGTCTCCGGTAGGGGAGCTCTGGTTCGGATCACCGCCCAGTCATGCGTCTTTCCTCCAACGATTGTGTCCGTCTGGCACCCGACGACCTGGTACTCGCGAGGGCGACCGCTGGCATCGAGCTCGTAATGCAGCCAGGCCTCTACATCGATCGCGGGTGTGCCTGGAGCGTCGAACAGTACATGGTGGTTGGTCAGGAGCAGGTCCACGCCGATCCGGAACCCGGTCCCATAACACCTGCCATCTGGCAGGGTCACCAACAATCGGGTCACCGCCGGGGCGAGCTTTACACCCTGCTGCAGGAAGGCCACGTCGAGCAAGGTCGGCTCATCGAAGATCTGCCGCTCCAATTCGCTGCGATCACCGAATCCATGCCAGGCCGAATGGGCCGCAGCCGCTGGGGCCTCGAGCACCGGAGAGTTCGCAGTCAGTTCCTCGAGTCGGGTGGCCACTCCCTCACCGCTGGCTGCCACCTGCCCCAGCAACTCCCGTAGTCGTCCCTGGTTGCGTGCCTTGGAGATCAGCTCATGCCATACCGACTGCATCGGCTGAGACCAGGCAATCGACGCCGGCGCAATTCCGGCCTGGGCCGCGAACTCAATGACTGGCCCCTCCCGGAAAAACGTGTACGCGAGAAAATCACGCAGCTCACGCGCCTCCGGCCGGGTCCAGTCAAACGGAAGCGTGTCCAGAAAATGCCGCCGCTGACCATCTGTCATGCATGTATTGTGTCGCTCCGCCAGCATGTCGGAAATCAGGCACGCCAAAATGGTCAGGAGTGGTCAACTGGTCCCTGTGGTCAGGGACGTGGCGACGATGTTGTGGACGTGGGGATTCGGTAGGCCGTGCGGGCCACAGTGATGTTCAAAGGAAGCGATCACCCAGCGCTGGGGCTTGACCGGGGCGAATCGCGTCAGGCCTGCGGCCTGAAAGAGGTTGAGGGCCTCGAGGTTCGCTGACCAAGCCCGGGACCAGAGGGTGTGGGTCTGTTGCCAGAGCCGTTCGCCCATCTCGTGATTGCCCGTTTGATGCGCCTGGATGGCGGCCAGGAGTAGCTGCCCGTGTTCGGCGGCAAGGTCGGCTGGGGCTTCCCAGATGAGGTCGGCAACATCGCTGCGGGCCGTCAGGCGTTGCAGCGTTGCGTTATCCACGTCAGCGCCGAGAGCAAGGCCGTGGTCGGGGCAGGCCAGGCCGGTCCAGGTGCCGGTGGGCTCGTCGGTCTGGCTGTGTTCCAGGACGTGGGCTAGGTGATCGGTATTCCAGGTCAGCCGGAGGACGCCGGTGAGTTTCACGCCGTCGATGCTGACGTCTGCCATCGCCATCACCTCCTCCTGTGGTTTCCATAGTGCTCGCAGCGTCTGTCATTCGGCGGCTTCCATATCCAGATCGCGCTCCCTGATGCGTTCCAGGATTTGTGGTGACGGCTGGATCTGGGGCTTGGGTGGCTGGAGGATCGCGTCCCGGTCTGGGCCCGCCCAGGCCTGGAAGGCCGGGCCGAGGTCCTCGTAGTCGGGGTCTTCGGCCGGGATCATCAGGCTCTGCCGTTCAGCGAGCTTGCCGGCGAAGGCGTCGTGCTGTGCGGCCAGCTCGGCGATCCACTGGCCTAGCTGCGGAATTTCCTCCCCCGCGGTCAGGGTAAGTCCCTCGCGCTGTTGCTCCGTGGCGGGCTCGGGCTCGGCGGAGCGCAGCGGCGGGAACTGCTGGCCGGGGTGTCGGCGGCGCAGTTCGCCGTCGGCGGCGAGCGCCAGCTGTCGCTGCTGACGGGTCGCCTCCTCCCACTGCTGCCGGTCGGCCATGACGGCGGCAAAGACGACCTCGCGTTTGGTGTAGGCGTCGTGCATGGCCTGGTAGCTGGCCGCTAGAGCCTGCTGCTGACTGGCTGTTTCGTGCTGGCCATGGCGGCGGGCGGTATCGGCTTCGGCGCTGGCACGGATGGCGGCCAGATGGGCTTCGGCAGCGCCGAGCCGGACCTGCCGCAGTTCATCGCCGGTCCACTGTGGCGCCCAGCCGGTTTCGACCGGATATGTGTCACGCAAGTGCAGCAATGTCCCGTCGGGCATGCCGCGGACGTCGGGGCCGTCGACGGGGCCGAGCGCCGCCAGGGCTTCCTGCCAGGCGGCCCGGATTTCCGGGTCGGCGGCGGGTTCAGGTCCGATCGGGTCGGCGGGGTGGGCGTAGCCGGATAGTTCCCGGTAGGCGCCGATCGAGGCGGCCCGCTGCTGCCACTCCAGCCGGTCCACCGGATGTTCGGGGACCGGGCCGAGGGCGCCGACCGCCCACGTGAGGGCATTGTCGACGACGTGCTCGCCGATGCGGTCCTTGCGCGCATCCATTAGCTCGGCGATCCGGGTGGCGTAGCCGCGACGTTCGGGGTCCGCGATATCGGGGACATGCGTGGACCACGGGCCGGCCGGCCGCGGGATGAGGGCGCCGGTGCGGCGTCGGAGTCGGGCGTCTATGACACTGGGCACGTCGCGGGCGCCGGTCAGGTCCCGCTCGCCGATCGCAGCGGCCAGAACCTGCTCGAGGTCCAGGCCAGCGAGTTCCGCGGCGCGCATTGTCCGCCACAGCCATTTCGCCCGGTGGCCCGGCTCTTGGCAGTATCCCGGCGGCAGGGCCGCCAGCAGCAGGTCCCGGTAGCGCTGCTCGCGGGCCGGGCCGGTCTCGGCAGCCCAAATCGCGTGCAGGATGGCCAAATGGTCGGCGTCGGCGAGAGCCTGCTGCCAGGTCTGGGTCGCGGATAGCTGTTGCCCGTCCCGCTCCAGCACGTCCGACAGCACGGCCAGCGCGTCCCTCGTGCCGGCGGGTGCTGCGACCGGGTCGGGTCCGGTGGCCGACACTGCGGCGTGCTTGTCGTAGCGGGCCAGCTCGGGGGCCGGGCGTGGGCCAGGCGCCGGGTCGGCGAGCTTGGGCGACAGGGTGAACACATAGGCGGCGTTGGTGTCGGTGCCGCGAGTCAAGGCGACATAGACGTGCTGGCGGTCCTCGGTGCCGGTGATGACCGCCAGGCCGGTGTGGACGGTGCGGCCCTGGGCGGCGTGGTTGGTGACCGCATAACCCAGTTCGGCAGTTTCGTACCTCGCGTACAGGAAGTGGCGGTCGGTCCAGCGGCGCTGCCCGGTTACCGGGTCGGCGTCCAGTGCCCGGCGGACGAGCAGGCCGTCGTCGGTGACGGCGTCGATGCGCAGCAGGTCGCCGTTGGCCAGGGTCCGGCCGGGTTCCCCGGCCTCGGTGCTGTGGTCGTTGCGGGTGCACACGATTAGGTCCCCGGGGCTGGCCGTGGCGCCGTCGGCGATGCACACGGACGGGCCGGGCCGGACGATGCCGAGGCGGATCAGGTCATCGCGGATGCGGCGGGACAGTTCCCGGCGCAGCGCGTGGTCGGCGGCCATCAGCAGGGTGTCGGTGCCGTCCACGGTGAGCGCGACGTAGGCGGCCGCGGAGGCATCCACCATACGTTCCGGATCACCGCCTTTAATCCTGCCGTGCTGGTCATACTCAGCCAGCACGGAAGCGTCACCGGCGCGCAGCCGCAAGCTGGCCGCCTGCTCCCAGCCCTCGCGGAACCGGACTGGCGCGGCGAGCTGGACGTAGCTGAGCCGATCGGCGAGCAGGGACATGCCGCCGCCGTTTTCCACCGCCTGCAGCTGGGCGGTGTCCCCGGCCAGGATCACCTTGCTGCCGGTCGTTTCTGCGAGGTTGATCAGGTCGGCCAGCTCCGGGCCGCTGACCATCGACGTCTCGTCGACCGCCAGCAAGGTGCCCGGGCCGATCGCCACTGGACCGCGGGCGCCGCGCTGGCCGGGCAGGTGGCCGAGGAACTGGGCGGTGTTGTAGGACATCGGGATGCCGGCCGCCAGGGTATTGCGAGCGGATTGTGACGGCGTGATGCCGATCACCGGGCCAAGCCCCGCCGATTCCCAGGACTTCGCCAGCTCGAATAGAACCCGCGTCTTGCCGGATCCAGCGGGAGCGTTGATCACTGAGACGCGCTTGCCGTCGGTCAGGGCCGACAGCGCCGCCGCGGCTTGGTCCCCACGCAGGCCGGTCTCAGTGGGCGCGTCGTGCGCCTCGTACGCGCGCCCGGTCAGCATGCGCTCAAGCCGCTCCGGGTCCGCGCCGAGAGCTCGCGCGGCGTCGGCGCGAGTCAGGCGCGGCGCGCCGCCGGCGCGCGCCTGCGCCAGCATGCGGTCCTCCATCGCCAGCTGCGCGCGGGTGGCATGGCGTACTCCCCCGTGCCGCTGGTAGACGCTGCGCCCATCGGCGCGCAGCAGACTGCGCGGAACCTCGACCGCCTCCGGCGCCTCCAGGCACAGCACCGGCTCGAACTCTGAGCGCAGCGCACGATCGGCGAGGTCTTCCAGCAGCGCCGCGGCCGCCGGTGGGTCGAGGCCGGATCTGGGCAGCACTCGGCCCAGGTATTTGATCAGGTCAGCGCGGGTCCAGGTGCTCTTTTCCTGCTGCGCCAGTGCGACGGCCTTCTGCGCGGCGCGGGCCAGCTCGAGCTCGCTCGGAACCACGCTCGGCGTGTCCGGGCCGGATGGCTGTCCGGTTGCGTGCCAGACCGACGGCGCGACCGATGACAGCCGGACGCCGAGCGTGCGCGCGAGCTCGTCCGCCCATCCCCGGTGCAGCCGCGCGAAGTCCAGCGCGCCTTCCTTCGCCTGGCGCGTGCTGAAGTTCGATGCTTGCGCGAGCTGTGCCAGTTCCCGTTGCGATGGCGCGCGACCGTAGCGCTGCTCGAATCGCGCCGCGCGGGCGCGCAGGTCGGCAGTGATCGACTCGCGGCGCGAGGAGAACAGGCGCATCATCTCCCCGGAGATGCCCTTAATTTCGAATCCGTGCCCGTCGTCACGGGCCACCCATTGCACGCCGAAGCGGCGGGTCAGCGCCTCCTCCAGGTGCTGGGCCGTGATCGCCGCGACCGCGCCGATGTGCTCGTTGTAGCCGAGGGAGTCCGGCGCGCGCCACTTGCCGTCGGTTTGCGTTCGGGCGGTGTGGGCGATCTGGGAATGGACGTGCAGCTGCATGTCGCCGTCCCGGGAGGTGTGCTGCAGCCAGTGCGCCACCGCCAGGTCGGCCTGGTGCCACTGGCCGGTCTCCCGGCCGTTCACCCGGGCGTGATGCGAGCCGGTGCGCGTGTAGCCGGCCTCGCGCTGGAAATAGTCGAAGCCAGCCCAGGTGGCCTGCCAGGTCATGGCGTCTAGCTCGGCGACCAGGCCGGACCAGTAGGCGTCGCCTGCCTGATCGCCAGCTTCGCGGGCCAGCCGGGCGTTCTCCCCCAGCGAGGCGTGGAAGATGGAGATCGACTTTGACAGCGATAGAGTTAGGTCGAAGTACAGCGGACTTTGCCGAGACTGGCGGGTGGCTTCGGTCCGCAGTTCATGCTTGCGTTCCGCGGTCGCGTGCGGCTCGGCGGCCAGCAGGCGACTGTAGATGGCGGCCGCGTTCCGCCCGCTGCCCGGAGGCCTGCCGAGCTGGGTGCCGTCTGGCGCCTTCCGCTCACCGAACAGCAGGTCGTAGGGTGCGCGCTCTACTATCTGGCCGTGCTCCAAGCCGAGTGCCCTGGCGCCCGGACCCCACCAGCGGCCCGGCGGCTCTCCCCCGCCCTCGCTGGCCTGGATGTAATAGTCCGCCGCGTCTTTGCCGGCGCCGCGGTTGACCTGCCGCCAGATGTAGTCCAGGTCATAGCCCTTAGTCAGGGTGGCGACAACTGCCAAGCGGCCTCTACCCCTCCGGGCCGGAGGCAGCTGAATTGCCCATGATCATCAGATGGTGCATGGGTGTGATGCGGTCGAAAGCCATAAGACAAGGGTGACAAAACGAGCGATCAAGATCAGAAACGGAAGTCGCGCTAAACGGACATAAGCGACGCGGGAGCTGGGGTATGGACGGAAGGAAGATGATGCGGGGCGGGCCTGGATTGCGGACCGCGCGGAGGACCTCACGCAATCGAAAGCCCGCTTGGTCTCTGTCCCATCAAATGCTGTGCATGTACGAAGGCCTCTAGCTCGAACCGTCGTCCGATTGTCCTGTCCAGCCGAAGGTTGCGAGGTCCAGGCTTAGGTTGCGAGTAACTTTGCGAAGTCCGGATTTACCTCGCGAGTCGCTGCCGGGCTTCGGGGCCGCGCGGGCGGAGAATGTCGTGTGTGACGGCGCTGGCACCGGAGCCTGCTTCTCCCGTCGGCGCTCGGCCGGTGGGCGGGTTCGAGGTCGAGTTCGTGACGGGAGACGGTTCCGTCCGTTGTGTGCCGCTGGCGGAGGCGCAGGCGTTGCCGTTCGAGAGTTTCCTGCCGGTGCGGCGGTTCGCGGCCCGGAAGGGGCAGCGGCATCTGAGCGGGCTGTGGTGGTCGGCGACGACGGGCGGGCATGTGGGGTTTGAGTCCTGGCTGGAGCGGGACCACCTGATGCTGCTGGATTTCGACCCGGAGGTTGCGGGCATCTCATCGCAGCCGTTCTGGCTGCGCTGGCCGGGTGAGGGCGGCAGGGCGGTATCGCATGCGCCGGATTTCTTCGGGCGCGGCCGTGACGGCTCCGCCGTGGTGGTGGACTGCCGGCCGGCTGAAAGGCGCGGCCCGGCCGATGTCGCGAAGTTCGACGCGACGGCGCAGGCGTGTGCCCTGGCGGGCTGGGAGTACCGGCTGGCCGGCGCGGCTGATCAGGTGGTGACGGCCAATGTCCGGTGGCTGGCCGGTTACCGCCATCCGCGCCATCACCGGGATGAGCCGGCTGCCGGGCTGCGGCGAGTCTTCGCCGCTCCGGCTCCGCTGATGGCCGGGGCCGAGGCAGCCGGCGACCCGATCGCGGTGCTGCCGGTGCTGTTTCACCTGCTGTGGCAGCACGAGCTGACCGCGGACCTGTCGGTGCCGCTGGGCCCGTTGACGCTGGTGTCGGCGGGGGCGGCAGGGTGAGGACCGGGCCGGTGGCGGTGCTGCGGCCTGGGGACCAGGTGCTCTTCGACGGCGGTGAGCACCTGGTGGTGGCGCTGGCCGGGACGTCGGTGCGGCTGCGGTCGCCCGACGGCGGCGAGCAGATAGTGCTGGGCACTCACCTGATGGCGTCGCCGGGATTCGAGGTGACCGGTGGCGCGGAGCTGCCGGGAGTCGAGCCGTTCGGGCTGCTGGACAGCCTGCCCGCCGCGGTGCTGGCCGCGGCCAGGGAGTGGGAGCGGCACGTGGTGGAGACACAGACCGGCCTGCCGCCCGGTGCCCTGCCCGGCACGGCGCCGCGTCCGGGGTTCGACCCGGTGGTCACGACGCTGGCGCAGCGCGATGCCGCCAAGGCGACGGAGCTGGGGGTCGGCGTCCGGACGGTGCAGCAGCGCCGCGCTGACTATGCCCGGCAGGGGCTGTGGGGCCTGGTGGACCGGCGTGCGGTGCGCACCTGGGATCCGGACGGACGGGCCGACGCCCGGCTGGTGACGGCGATCCGTGACGTGATCGAAGCTCAGGCCGGCACCTCTACCGGGACCCGGTTGCGGGTGATCCAGCGGGCGGTGGCCGCGGTGGAGGCCGCGCACGGGCCGGGAGTGGTGCCGCTGCCCGGCCGCTCGACCTTTTACAAGCTGGTCGATGTCCTCGCAGCCGGGCGGCACACGTTCGGCTCGGCGGTGACCCGCCGGCAGACCGCGAACCGGCCGCAGGGCACGTTCTCCCCGACGCATGCCGCCCGCCCGGGCGAGCAGGTGCAGATCGACTCGACGCCGCTGGACGTGCTGGTCCTGCTGGACGATGGCATCCCGGTTCGCGCCGACCTGACTATCGCGGTCGATGTGGCGACCCGGACGATCTGCGCGGCGGTGCTGCGGCCTGCCGGGACCAAGGCGGTCGACGCGGCGCTGCTGCTGGCCCGGATGCTGGTTCCCGAGCCGATGCGGCCGGGGTGGGCGGCGGCGCTGGCGATGTCGGCGTCGCGGCTGCCGCACGCCCGGCTGCTGGAGGTCGATGCGCGGATGGAGCTGGCGGCGGCCAGGCCGGTGATCGTGCCGGACACGATCGTGATCGACGGCGGGAAGGTGTTCGTCTCCGGCACGTTTACCCGGGCCTGTGAACGGCTGGGCGTCACGGTCCAGCGGGCCAGGCCGGCGACCCCGACCGACAAGGCGATCGTGGAGGCGACGTTCGCGTCGGTGAACACCTTGTTCTGCCAGCACGTGGCCTCTTACACAGGTTCGAACGTCACGCTGCGCGGCACGGACGCGGCCGGCGCGTGGACGCTGCCGGAGCTGCAGGACCTGCTCGATGAGTGGCTCCTGGCCGGCTGGCAGGCCCGCCCGCACGACGCGCTGCGCGACCCGATGATGCCGCGCCGGGCGCTGTCGCCGAATGAGATGTATGCGGCGCTGGTCGCCGCGGCCGGTTACCTGCCGCTGACCCTGACCGCAGACGACTACCTGGAACTGCTGCCGGTGGCCTGGCGGCAGGTCAACGCCTACGGCATCCGCATCGATTACCGCACCTATGACTGCCCTGAGCTCGGCGCTTACCGGCTGCAGCACTCCGGCGTCACCGCTCGGCGGGGGCTGTGGGAAGTACATCACGACCCTTACGACGTCACCCGCGTGTTCATCCGCACGCCGGACGGGTGGGTGACCGTGCCGTGGACGCACCTGCCGATGGTGTCAGCGCCGTTCGCCGAGTTCACCTGGCGCCAGGCGCGCCGGCTGGCCGCTGAGAAGGGAAGAGACAACACGAACGAGACCGAGGTCGCCCGGGTGCTCGAGGACCTGCTCACCCGGGCGCAAGCCGGCCCGGCGGACAAGCGCACGAGCAGGGTCGCCGCCCGCACCCGGGTCGCGGCGGCCGCGCACCGCCCGCCGCCCCGTGAGGAACCCGTGCCTGCCCCGGACGCGGCCGGCGCCGGGGACGGCGACGGCCGGCCGCTGGCCACGGTGATCCCGTTCGGGGTCTTCGACGCCGACGCCGAATCGGACAACTGGCCATGACCAGCCCCAGCGCCCCGGGATCGGCCGTGCTCCGCGCCGATGACCCGCTCACCACCAAGGAAGGGTGGCGGCGGTTCGCCGAGCACCAGCCCCAGCCCCCGGAGCTGGCCGGCCCGGCGGAACTCGAGGCGATGACGGCCGCCGCGCGCGGCGACTACGACGAGGCGCGCAAGGAATACCACGCCGACCTGCCGATGGTGAACACCCCGGTCATCCAGAAGGTGATCACCACGTCCCGGCTGCTGATCCAGCTCAACCGGCACCAGGTCTCGGCCCGCCGCGGCGTGATCATCTCCGGGGCGTCCGGCACCGGCAAGACCACCGCGCTGACCCAGCTCGGCCGCACTCACGAGCTGCACGTCCGCAAGCGCCACCCCGACGACCAGTACCGGCTGCCCGTCCTTTACGTCACCGTCCCCCCGGCGGCGACCGCGCGGATGCTGGCCGTGGAGTTCGCCCGGTTCCTCGGCCTGGAATTCACCACCCGGGCGAACATCACCGACATCGTCAACGCGGTCTGCGCCACCGCCGCCCACACGCACGTGGAGCTGGTCTGCGTGGATGAGATCCACAACCTCAACCTGGCCACGCGCACCGGCGCCGACGTGTCCGACCAGCTGAAGTACTTCGCCGAGCGGCTGCCCGCCACCTTTGCCTACGCCGGCATCGAGGTCGAGGCCCAGGGCCTGTTCGCCGGAGTCCGCGGACGGCAGATCGCCGGCCGGTTCACCGTCATCCCGGCCGCCCCGTTCGCCTACGGCACCACCGAGCAGCGCGAGCAGTGGCGCGCCCTGATCGCCACCCTCGAAACGCTGCTGCGGCTGCACCAGCACCGCCCCGGCACCCTGACCGGCCTGGCCGAGTACCTCTACCAGCGCAGCGGCGGCATGATCGGCAGCTTGTCCCAGCTGATCCGCGGCGCGACGATCCTGGCCATCGATGACGGCAGCGAGCAGATCACCCGCGACCTGCTCGACGTCGTCCCGGTCGACTACGCCGCCGAGCGTGCCTGCACCACCCGGTCTCCGGCCCGCCGGGCCGCCGGCCGGGAAACGGGCTGATGCGGCTACCGCTCGCCGTCCCGCCGGCCCGGCACGAAACGCTCGCGTCATACCTGGCCCGCCTGGCCAGCCTGCACGGCCTGCACCCCGCCGAGCTGTGGCACCAGGTCAGCAGCCCGCGGCCGGGAACCAGCCGCCGCGACGTCATCCCCGGCCGGCTGTCCGACATCACCGGCCGGCCAGCCGGGCATCTCGGCCGGGCGCTGCCCGAGCTCCGTGACCCCGAGCCGGACTGGCAGCAGTGGCGGCACCAGCCCCAGCCCGGCTGCCCGCGCTGCGACGCCCGTCACGACGGCGGCCCGGTCACCCGGCTGCTGCCGCACCACCGCTACGTCTGCATCCGCCACCAGTTCTGGATCGGGCCCCCGGACGCCGGGCAGCCCGCCACCCCCCTCGGCCCGGAGCTCGCTGACATCACCCGGGCGCAGCGACGGCACCTGCGCCTGCTGCGCCGTCACGGCACCGTGCTCACCTACGACGCCGTGCTCACCGGGTTCCTCATCTGCGGGCACCATTGGGACTACCAGCCCGGCGGCTGGGACGCGCCCTGGCAACGGTGGAACCAGCGCGCCCAGGCCCTCATCCCGGCCGGCATCGAGGTGACCCGGTTCAGCGCCTCCCGGATCTTCGCCGCCGCCTACCCCGAAGCCGTCAGCCTCGCCAGCCTCATCAGCTCACCCAGATGGCGCAGCCTGGCCGCAGGCGATGCCGGGCAACGGCAGCAGTTCATAAGCGAGATCGGCCGGCGCCTCGGCCACCCCGGCTACCAGCCGCCCGGCACCGGCGACGCGATCGCGCACTGGATCGAGTACGACAGCTGGCAGCCGCCCAGCCAGCCCGCCACCACCTACCCGCAGACCCGCGACCACGGTTCCCTCCGCCCGGAGGGCGCTGTCAGCCAGCAGAGCCTGCAGCGGCAAGAACGCAGCGCCGTGTTCTTCGCCCGCAACCGGCGAGGCGGCAACGTCATCTTGCACCACCGCCACATCCGGCCCGTCCTGGTGCGTGACTGGTCACCGCAGATGGACGGCATCACCGCCACCATCTGGGCCAGCCAGACCACACTGGCCGGACCAGCCCCAGGCACCCGCAGCGCGGCCGCTGGCGCCGGAAACGAAGAAACAACGGCCCGACGGCAAGCCGAGGACGGCCCCGCAGGGCAGGTAACCGACGAAATCGCGACCTGAATCTGGACACCAGCCTGCCAAGATGTCCAGACCTACACTGCGAACCCCAGCCCAGCGCGCATAAGCCTCGCAACCTTCAACTGGAAAGGACACCGATGACCCTGCGCCGGTGCATCGACTGTTTGCGAGGCTCTTGTCAGCCGACGGGTAACGAGGGCATGGTGACCTTGGAATACCCGGTGCGGGTGCTGCTTCACCCGAGCTGACTTCAGAGGTGGTTACCGTGCCGGTCAACGCGAGCCTGGCGTACAACAGCCTGTGGCAGCTTCGTAACGACAGCTGGTCCAGCCTGGAGGAGTCGACCACTCAGCTGGCCCTTGCCAGCGCCCAGCAGCGTCCCGCCGAGCAACTGGCCGAGACGGTAACTGGGCTGCTGGACGTCCTGAGTCCGATCGAGCGGTACTGGGCCTTTCCGGGCGCAATGACAGTCCCGGAGCTGCGGAGACTGTTCGCCACCGGCAATTACAGCCGCCTCGCCGCGCTGGTAAGCCGGGCCAACAGGAGTCTGGTCACCGAGTCCTACCGGAGCGGCCAGCCATGGAGCCCGCGCGTCGAGGATGACGCCTACGATCACGAGGCCGCAACGGCGAAACCAGCGCAGGCCGACCGTCCGTACTTTGAGGTGCTCATCATCGAGGACATGACCGCCGACCAGGAGAACTCGCTGCGCGAGGAACTCCGGCGGTGGCGCCGTCCGGATGACCAGTTCGTTTATGAGATCGTCGTGGTCCCCAGCTTCGATGATGCGCTAATGGCTGTGCGGCTCAACTTCAACCTGCAAGCGTGCGTGGTCCGCCGACGGTTCGCCCACCGGGCGCGCCAGGAATCGCCGTCGCTCCGGCAATTCGCGGACCTGGTCGGAACCGACGACCTCATGGAGCACTCGCCCGACGAGCGCGCCCAGATCCTCGCCAGAGCACTGGCCAGGATCAGGCCGGAGCTCGACCTGTACCTGATGACTGAGATCTCGGTGGAGGACCTGGCCGGCCGGCTCAGTCATCACTTCCGGCGTATTTTCCACGCCAGAGAAGGATCCCTCGAGCTGCATCTATCTGTCCTGGATGGCGTCGCGGCCCGCTACCGCGCGCCGTTCTTCAGCGCGCTGCGCAGCTACAGCCACCGCCCGACTGGGGTCTTCCACGCGCTGCCGATCTCGCACGGGAAGTCGATCCTCAGCTCCCACTGGATCAAGGACATGGCGGACTTCTACGGGCTGGACATCTTCCTGGCCGAGACGTCTGCAACCTGCGGCGGCCTCGACTCTCTGCTCGAGCCGACCGGGCCGCTGCGTGATGCCCAAGCGCAGGCGGCCAAGACGTTCGGCGCACGGCAGACCTACTTCGTCACCAATGGCACATCGACGGCCAACAAGATCGTGGTCCAGGCTCTAGTCCAGCCCGGTGACATCGTGCTGATCGACCGGAACTGCCACCAGTCGCACCATTACGGGCTGATGCTGGCCGGCGCGATGGTGACCTACCTGGACGCGTACCCGCTGAACCAGTACTCGATGTACGGCGCGGTACCGCTCACCGAGATTAAGCGCCAGCTACTAGCCCTGCGGCGCGCAGGCAAGCTGGACCGGGTCAAGATGCTGCTGCTGACCAATTGCACCTTCGACGGGATCGTCTACGACGTCCAGCGCGTGATGGAGGAGTGTCTGGCGATTAAGCCCGACCTCGTGTTTTTGTGGGACGAGGCCTGGTTCGCCTTCGCCCGGTTCCACCCGGTCTACCGGCCGCGTACAGCGATGCGGGCCGCACGCACCCTGGCCGAGCAACTACAGCTGCCGGAGTTTAGTGAACGCTTCCGGGCGCTGACCGATGAGATCGGCCTGATCGACGCCGCAGACGATGACGTGCTGCTGGAACGGCGGCTCGTTCCTGATCCAGACCGCGTTCGGGTCCGCGTGTACTCCACCCAGTCCACGCACAAGACCCTGACCTCACTACGGCAGGGCTCCATGATCCACGTCTGGGACCAGGACTTCAGCCAGAAAGTTGAGGGAACCTTCCACGAGGCCTACATGACGCATACCTCCACCTCCCCGAACTACCAGATCCTCGCCTCCCTGGACCTCGGCCGCCGGCAGGCCGCGCTGGAGGGATTCGAGCTGGTGCAGAAGCAGATCGAGAACGCGATGCGGCTGCGCGACGCGGTGGAGAACCATCCGCTCCTGTCCAGGTACATGCGCTGCTTGACCACCGCCGACCTAATCCCGGCGCGGTACCGGCCAACCGGCATCGATCAGCCGCTACGCTCCGGGCTGACGAGCATGATCAGTGCCTGGGAGAACGACGAGTTCGCGCTCGACCCCTCCCGGGTCACTATCTCCATCGGCGCTACCGGCATCGAGGGTGATGTTTTCAAGCGCAGGCACCTGATGGATCGCTACGGCGTCCAGATCAACAAAACCTCGCGGAACACAGTGCTGTTCATGACCACGATCGGCACTACCCGCAGCTCGGTGGCCTACCTCATCGAGGTTCTGGTGACCATCGCCCGTGATCTGGAATCCCGGATCCATGACATGAGCCTGGCCGAGCGCGCCGCCCACGAAAGCGCCGTCCAGCGGCTGACCGCGCCGTCGGCACCATTGCCGGACTTCAGCGGCTTCCATCCCAGCTTCACCGATGGCCAGGGATTGTCCAGTCCTGAGGGCGATCTCCGGCGAGCCTTCTACCTCGCCTACAACGACAGCTACTGCGAGTACCTCACACCAGACCAGGTCGAACAGCGGATGGAGATAGGCGAGCCGGTAGTGTCCGCCACCTATGTCACCCCCTATCCTCCTGGCTACCCTGTCCTGGTACCCGGCCAGGTGTTCAGCCCCCAGATCCTGTCGTTCATGCGCAGCCTTGACACTCCCGAAGTACACGGATACCGATCCGACCTGGGTTACCGCGTCTACACCGGCAAGGCCCTGGAGATTGCCGCGACCGCCTGTCCGCCGACTCTTCCCAGCCCGGCCATGCTGCTGGCAGCCCACCCGGAAGACCCAGCCCCGGGAAAAGGTAAGTCGTAAGACGACCGCCGCTGTTGCCCAACGAGGCGGCTCTACGGGCACCGGGGTGCCGCCGCGGCCTGGGGATGGCCGGATCGCGGCGCGCCCAGGGGCAAGTCCTTGCCGACAGTGACCTTAGTCCCTGCACATGGAGGGGGCGCGCGCACGACGATGCAGAAAGAAGGTCGAAGGGGCAGGGAGGTATCCGTGGCAGTCGCCGTCCCTGGGCGTGCGCAGATAACCGGCGCCCAGTCGTCCGTCGCGGTGACGGAGGCCGCCGCACTGGAGGCTGCTGACGTTCTTGCCCGGCTGGGCACCGGCACCGGGGGCCTGGCGGCGGATGAGGCGGCACGGCGGCTACAGGTGACGGGCCCGAACGCGGTGCGTTCACACCGGGTGCACGCGGGCTCAGTGCTCGCGAGCCAACTGCGTTCCCCGTTGCTGCTCCTGCTGGCGGTGACCGCGCTGGCGTCAGCGTTTCTTGGCCAGAGCAGCGACGCAGTGATCATCGGTGTGATCCTGGCCGCCTCGGTTGGCATGGGGTTCGTCAACGAGTACAAGGCGGCGAAGGCCGCCGAGGCACTGCATTCCAGCATCCATCACCGCTGCGTGGTGCTGCGGGATGGCCACCCGCGCACGGTGGATGTGACGGAACTCGTTCCCGGCGACGTGGTGGATCTGCAGCTCGGCCAGGTTGTGCCCGCTGACCTGCGGCTGCTGGCCGTGGCAGGGCTGGAGTGCGACGAGTCGGTGCTGACCGGTGAGTCACTGCCGGCGGAGAAGTCCGTCGAGCCAGTCGCGCCCGGGACGCCGCTGGCCGAGCTGCGCTCCTGCGCGCTGATGGGCACCGTGGTACGGGCCGGCTCAGGCACCGGCGCGGTGGTGGCCACCGGGGGCCAGGCCGAATTCGGCAAGATCGCGCTCGGGCTGGGGCAGCGGCAACCGGAGACGGAATTCCAAGTCGGGCTGCGCAGGTTCTCGATGCTGCTCGTGCAGGTGGCCGGTGTGCTGACCAGCGCGATCTTCATCATCAACGTCGCGCTGCACAAGCCGGTGCTCGATGCGCTGCTGTTCTCGCTGGCGATCGCGGTCGGGATCTCGCCGCAGCTGCTTCCCGCGGTCGTCTCAACCAGCCTGGCCGCCGGATCCCGGCAACTGGCCCGCCGTAAGGTCCTGGTCAAGCGGCTGGTGTGCATAGAGGACCTTGGGGACATCGATGTGCTGTTCACCGACAAGACCGGCACTCTCACCGAGGGCAGCCTGCGCTTTATGCGCTCAACAGGCCCAGACGGGTCGGCCAATGACGAACCCCTGCTGTTGGGACTGCTGTGCAACGAGGCGGTGGTAGAAGACGGCCGGGCGGCCGGCGGGAACCCGCTCGACGTCGCGCTATGGGACTCCCCGTCCGCCGCGGGGCAGGGGGCGGCGCTGGCGCGCTACCGGCGGCTTGCCACCGCGCCGTTCGACCACGAGCGGCGGCTGGTATCGGTGCTCACCGAAGACGACCGTGGCAACCGAATGATCGTCACCAAGGGCGCCCCTGAGGGGCTGATGGACCGGTGCGCCAGCATTCCCGGTGCCGCCCGCACGGTACTGGATGCGGAGTTCGCGGCCGGCAACCGGGTGATCGGCGTGGCCACCCGGCAAGCACCCGGACAGTCTTCGATCACCGCGGCCGACGAGCACGACCTGGCTTTCCGCGGCTTCCTTGTCTTCCTCGACCCACCGAAACCGGACGCCCGCGGGGCCCTGCAGCGGCTGGGCGGCCTCGGCATCACTGTCAAGATTCTTACCGGGGACAACCCCGCCGTCGCGGCCAAGGTCTGCGCCGACCTTGGCCTGGAGCCTGGGCAGGTGGCCACCGGCGCCGACATCGACAAGGCAGGTGACCAGCTGGGCGACCTGCTCGCCCGCACCACCGTGTTCGCTCGGGTCAGCCCGGAGCACAAAGCCCAGATCGTCCGGGCACAACGGGCGAGTGGCGAGGACGTCGCGTTCCTCGGCGACGGAGTCAACGACGCGGTCGCGCTGCACGCCGCAGACGTCGGCATCTCCGTTGACTCGGCCACCGACGTAGCCAAAGACGCCGCCGACGTGCTGCTGCTGGAAAAAGACCTGGACGTGCTCGCCGACGGCGTGATGGGCGGGCGCCAGATCTTCGCCAACACGATGAAGTACGTGCTGATGGGCACATCCAGCAACTTCGGGAACATGTTCAGTGCCGCCGGGGCATCGATCTTCCTGAAGTTCCTGCCCATGCTGCCCTCGCAGATCTTGCTCAACAACCTGCTGTATGACACCAGCCAGCTGGCCATCCCCACCGACAACGTCGATTCTGAGCAGGTTGCTCAGCCCACCAGATGGGATGTGGGCTTCATCCGTAAGTTCATGCTCTGCTTCGGTCCGATCAGCTCAATCTTCGATTTCGTCACTTTCGGCATCATGCTGTGGGTATTCCACGCCGGCCCGGCCCTGTTCCAGACCGGCTGGTTCGTCGAATCCCTGGCCACCCAGACTCTGGTCATCTTCGTGATCCGCACCCAGCGGGTGCCGTTCTTCCGTAGCCGCCCCAGCGTGCCGATGGTGCTCGCCGCGTTCGGCATAGTGACCGTGGGCGCGGTGCTGCCCTACACCGGCCGCCTGGCCAGCGTCCTGGGCTTCCGGCCGCTGCCAGGCCTGTTCTTTCTGGCCCTAGCCGGGATCGTCGTCTGTTACCTGGCGCTGATCGAGATCGGCAAGTACTGGTTCTTCCGCTACTACCACGCGCCGGCCACGCCCGCGCCCCGGCACCAGACACCCGGCCACCGCGTACGCCGACGCGCCGCGCGCTTCACCACTGCCCACACTTTCACACGAGCCCACAAGTCCTGGCCGGCACCGGCCAGGACTTAAGTCCTGCCTAGCGCTGCCCGAAGGCCCTTAACAGTCAGGACGGCAACGTGGATAGTGAGCTAGAAGCTATCGATGTCGCTCCGGTGCATGCCCCCGCGGTGCTATCTCGAATGAATTCGTACGGACCTAAATGGAGGCGTCCGATGAGCAGTGAAATCCGGCACCCCCGGGTGCTTATATCCGCGGCTTCCGGTCACGGATCGACCACAGAGATCGCGCGGATGATTGGTGAAACGCTGGGCGACAAGGGGATCGACGTGGACATCGTCCCGCCCGAGTATGTTGACTCGGTCGCGGATTACGATGCCGTCGTCCTCGGCAGCGCCGTCTACACAGGCCATTGGCTGGGCCCGGCTAGGGATTTCGCGATCCGGTTCCGGAACGAACTGGCCGCCCGCAGCCTCTGGCTGTTCTCTACTGGGCCGGTCGGAGACCCCACTGGGAAGGTAGCCCAGTCAATGAAGCGGGATCCCGTGGAGATCGCCGGGATCAGCCGGGACACCCACCCGCAAGGTCACCAAGTCTTCGCGGGCAAGCTGGACCCGCAGCTACTCAGTCTGACGCAGCGAGCCAGATCGCTGGTGTTCCGGGGCGTGGACGGAGACTTCCGCGACTGGACCGAGATCAGGCAGTGGGCGGACGGCATCGCGGCGGACCTTAAAGCCAAGCGATAACTGTCCCGCTGCCTCCGTCAAGTATGAGATGAAAGATGCCGGGGGCAAGGCACACTGCACGGGGTGTGCCTCAGAACAGCGGGTTGGGGGCGTAGTTGTGGTGCTCGGCCGGCGGGTAGCTGAGGCGGTCGCGGACCGCGACGACGCCTTCGACGTGCCTG
>Ga0335072_10002370_pt1 | contig 29300 bp, 21 predicted proteins | sample Lox_Sample_21_FD_206725 | JGI IMG/M metagenome (GOLD analysis project Ga0335072, IMG submission 206725) | Soil microbial communities from Loxahatchee National Wildlife Refuge, Florida, United States - Lox_Sample_2.1 | ecosystem: Environmental > Terrestrial > Soil > Wetlands | place: USA... | reverse complement strand
CTACTTTCTTCAGCACCGCTTTTCCCACTCCGCCGTCAAAGTAAACAGTCCCCCCATCGAAGGACTCCTGCGGAGCGCCTCCGAAGGGATCTTTGGATATCAGAACGGCGTTCCCGCCGGACGAAGGGCAACGATAAACTCCCCACCTGTCAGGTTCGTCGGATGTGAAATACATCCACTTTCCATCGCGGGACCAGTGAGGTCGAACTATGTCGGAGATATTGGTGACCAGCCTTTTGGGAATTCCTTCGGATATGTCGGCCACATATATTTCCCAGCGATCCCGGGGGCGCGAGTCAAACGCTACCCTTTTCCCGTCCGGCGACCATTGCGGGTTGCCACTCCGATCGTGAGAGTTTGAGATCTGTACCAGGTCGCTTCCATCATCGCTGCTTATCCAGATTCCTGGCACACCAGAGCGTTCCGACACAAAGGCAATGCGCTTTCCGTCGGGCGAGTATTCAGGGTCGTACTGTGCCCGCGAAGAAGGAACGAGTTCAACGGCTGGAGCTTCTGGATGAAGCAGATTTCTTCGCCAGATTTTTACATTTGTGGATGAAGAGCTATAGGCTAGCTTGTCGCCTTTGCGCGAAACCGTAGGCCGAAATGCACTTCCTGCAAAGGCAAGCCGTTTAGTTGAACCATCCGCGACATTGACTTCGCCGAGTTCAGGTGAGCCATCATCCCCAAAGGGATGAAGGGAATAAATGAGTCTCTTGTCGTCAGCCGACCACGTCAGCCCTTCAGGAAACTCGCGAAATATCGCAATCAACTTCGGTTTTCCCTCCGGAGTTGGTAGGGAATACAGAACAGTCTCAGCCACGCTTCGAAAACACCAGTAAGCGAGATGCTCGCCGCTGTGGGAGAACGCAGGCAGACCTTCGCCAAAGCACTTGGGACTCATTGGGATCTGCCTAGTTTCCAATGTTTCGACGGAGAGAAGGTGAATACTTGCGTGGTCCTCTCCTGGCAATACATTGGCGAATGCGATCCACTTTCCGTCCGGCGACCAACTGATAATAGAGAACGGATCCCAAGGCATTTGAGTGGAGCGCAGCTTTCTTTCCGGGCCGCCAAGCGCGGAAACAACGTAAATGCCTGTGTCTGCGCCAGCCATGCGATGAAAGGCGATCTGCGTCCCGTCCGGGGACCATGCGGAACTAATCCATTCCGAGGGATGTTGCGTTAGGCGGAGAAGTGTTTCGCTCCCAAGGGCCTTTACGTATAGGTCGAAGCCTGTACCCCCACCCTTTGGATCGCCATTCCATGCGAAGGCGATTCTGGAACCATCGGGAGAAAAGGCCGGAGAAGTCGCCTGTCCGGGCAGAGCCGTAAACGGAACGGAAGTCAGGACCGCCTGCTCCTGAGGAAGTTGTTGGCGACGCCATTGATAGGCGACGACCACTGCCACGGCAACGATCACGATGGCGAGAACTCCTATTCCGATCTTCAACCAGGTTTTGCGAGAGAGCGACCTGTCTTCCGGCTCGACGTGCGCTTCTTCCACACCCGGAGCAAGCAAACGCTGCGAGCGCTGACATCGCCGCAGATCCACAACCATCTCCCGCATGGACTGGTATCTCTCCGCCGGACTTTTCTCCAACGCCTTCTCAACCACGTTTCGGTAAGCCTCGGGGATCTCTTCCCTCAACGGCGGCAATTCGCCCTCGATGATGGTCTTTAGGGTCTCCAGGTCCGTCCGTCCGCCAAATGGGCGCCTACCGGTGAACATTTCGTAGAGCACGACGCCGAAAGAAAAAATGTCGCTGCGCGCATCCAGCGGCTGACCAGAAGCCTGCTCCGGAGACATATAGGCGATCGTGCCCAGGAGTACTCCCGGGCGCGTCGACCCTTCCGGCAACCTTGCCGCGAGATCGATCGTGCCGTTTTCGGCGAGCTTCGCCAGGCCAAAGTCGGCCAGCTTGGCATAGCCGTTTCTGGCAATCAGAATGTTCAGCGGCTTGATATCCCGGTGCAGGATGCCCGCGTGATGCGCGGCAGCCAGACCGTCGGCCACGCCGGTCAACAACTCGGCGACTTCCTTCGGCGTCCTCCGCTTGTCTTTTGTCCACTCCTTCAGCGTCCCACCGTCGACATATTCCGTAACTAAGTAATGCCGTCCCTCGAATTCCCCGATGTCATACACCGTAACGATGTGTGGATGATTCAGCGAAGAAGCCATCTGCGCCTCCCGCTGAAAACGGCGGCGTGCCTCCGCATCGGCCAGATCGTCGGAGAGAAACTTGATCGCGACCGGGCGGCCAAGCCGGGTATCGCGGGCGAGCCAAACCGTGCTCATGCCGCCCTCACCCAACTTCGACTCGATGCGGTATTGCCCTATCGCCAGCCCGACGGGAAATTGCACCGTCGCCATATGTCCGAAGTCGGGAGGATTTCCGTCCGCGATCACGGCAACCGGCTGCTGCAGGAATCCGCCCATGCGCTCTTCCCAGGAGAGCGCATCCACCAACTCGCGGCGCAGGTTCTCGTCCCCTGCACAGGCCGACACCAGGTAGGCTTCGCGTTCCACCGTCGGTTTTCGGCGAGCGGCCACCAGTATCTCGATCACCCGTTCGTCTTCTTCTCGGCTTCTTGTCATGGCTCCCCAGTCAGTCGTTCGAAGAGCCATCGGCGAGCCCGGTACCACTCCCGCTGCATGGTGTGCAACTTAATACCCAGCGCGGCGGCGGTCTCCTGATCGGTTGCCCCCAGGAAGAACTTGAGTTCCACCAACGCTCGTCTCGAGGGGGATTCCCGCTCCAGATCATCGAGCAGTTGGTCAACCGCAATCACCAGCTCCGACGGGGTGCGGGTGCCCAGGAAGCTCTCTGGAACTCCTTCCATGGGCAGAAATAAAATGTCGGGCCGGGCCCGCGCATGGTCGATTAAGTAACGACGCATCACCCTCGCCGATATCGCGAGGAAATGACCTCGATCCTGCCAGTCAAGGTCCTTTGACTTCGCCAGGCGAAGGAACGCTTCGTTCACCAGCGCAGTTGGCCGGAGGGTATTGTCGGGCCGCTCGCGACGGAAACAGCGTTCGGCAATCTGATGAAGATCCGGCATCAGAAGACTAAACAACCTGTCCTCCACTTGCCGGTCGCCTTTTCCCCATTGCCGCAGCAATTGCGTGATTTCGCCCGGATCGGGTTCCATAACCGGTCTACTTTCAGTTGTGCGCGATTATAGGCGCAATTCGCGTCGAATTGAGGACCTTTAACGGTCTGCCTTCAGGCCGGGAAATTTTGTTGCAAAGGTGGCGGGATTGGGCGGTTTGCTCGCTTTCCACTGTGAGACCAAGTTCGCAAGGGCTCGGGTACACAAGAAAAGGAGAAGCTAATGAATACTAGCGATTTAGTTCACAACGTTCGCCTCCTGCTGACTGTTCAGGTAAATCAGGAACAACGTTTTGACCAGCTGACCGTTGCAGTTAGACGCAGCCATCACTTGCTTTTACGGATGGTCGCCATCGTTGCGTTTGCAGGTGCAGTCTTAGTTCCCGCCTTCGCAGGTGACGGACGGGAAGGACACTGGACGGGCACATGGTCTGCAGCGCCTGCCTTTGCCCAAGGGAACACGCAGTATACGGACCAAACGCTTAGATTTATCGTGCACACCAGCCTGGGAGGCAGCCAGGTTAGAGTAAGATTCTCAAATGCCTTCGGTTCACAACCTCTGAAGATCGGCGCCGCTCACCTTGCGTTGCGCGACACCGGCGCAAAAATCGTCGTTAATAGCGACCGTTTGCTTACCTTCAGCGGAAGATCCTTTATTGAAGTCCCCGTTGGTGCCCTGGTCATCAGCGACCCCGTTTATCTCGTGGTGCCCCCGCTTGTCGACATTTCGGTGAGCGTATACCTTCCGGAGATGTCAACCGCTGATACCAGCCACGTGTTCGCATTTCAGACCAGCTTCGTGGCGCCAAATCCCGGTGACTTTACCGGAGCAGTTGACCTGCCGGGCGCCGCCCAGACCTTTGAATGGGACTTCCTAACCGGCGTAGATGTACTCGACGACGAGCATGCCGCCGCGATCGTTGTGATGGGTGACTCGGTAACAGATGGCATCGGGTCGACATCCGATGCCAATCGGCGCTGGACCGACGTTCTGGCCAAGCGGTTACTATCCGATCGCAGCCGCAACGTTTCTGTACTGAATGAGGCACTCACTGGAGACCGCATACTTCATCCAGCGCCTGACGGTATCAGCATCTTCGGGCCTGCAGCTCTAGCGCGCTTCGACCGGGACGTGCTTGGACAAGCCGGAGTGAAATATCTGATCGTATTTCTCGGCCTGAACGATATCGCTCAGTCAGGAGTGATTGCGCCTCCCTCGGAGGACGTCAGCGCCGAAGATGTCATCGCCGGCCTGCAGCAATTCATCGAAAGGGCTCACGAAAAGGGCGTTGTGGCCTACGGATGTACCCTCACGCCCTTTGAAGACTCTTTAATCGCGCCCGGATTTTATACGCCGGACAAGGAAGCGAAGCGCCAAAAAATCAATCGTTGGATCAGAGACAGTGGTGCGTACGATGCAGTGATTGATTTTGACAAGGTGGTGCGCGATCCGACTCATCCGGCGCGCATCCTTCCAGCATTCGACAGCGGCGATCACACTCATCCCAACGATGCCGGTTACAAGGCCATGGGGCAGGCAATCGACTTAGGTTTGTTCTTTGCCGAAAACTATTAGCAGGCAACGCAACACGTTCAGAATTATCAAAGACAAATGCAGCGGAAAGTAAGAGGAGCACGAGATCGCACTGGCCGCACAATATCGCAAAAGGAATGATGCTGACCTCAAGTCCTGCGGGTGCATTTTGATCCTTTCGATCTCGGCAACTGCTGGCCCGGCTTCTGCAGCTGTTTGCTCATAATGGCGAGACTTTGACTGAGCACCACCCCAGTATCCGGTCATGACCAGACTTTGAAACGGAAACTGCGGGATCCTGGGGTGGTCTATGCGAATGCCAGCCAATACTGCGACATCTGAGTGAGTAACCCCAAGAGGGCTCACGACCGTTTCGTCGCAGTTAGTGTTGTTCACGTCGAGATCGCCAGTGAGGCGTGATAACCTCCTCTATCATCCCGACTGGCAGAGTTGATTTTCGAATTGCTTAGATTTCGCGCCGAGATCCGTTGCACGCACCATTGGGACGCGGTGGAAGGAGCCGCTTCCTATGTCCTCCCAAAAGCAGCCACGCAAGGCTGTAAGTCGTTCAGCGAGCCTCACCGTCCCCGAACTAAAACAATCGAAGACTACCGTGCTCAATATGCTGGCGTCTGGACATTCCCGACGCAGCTATGAATACGCTATCGAAAAGTTCATCGACTGGTATTGCTCCGAGCCTCGACTAGGCTTTAACCGATCCGTCGTCGTGCGATACCGATCGTTCCTTGAGGGGCTCTCTCTGTCAGCTGCTACGATCAACCTTCATCTTTCCGCGATCCGGCGGCTAGCAGATGAGGCCGCGGAGAGCGGTTGGTTGAGCCCCGAGCAGGCGATTGGAATCCGACGAGTAAAAGGTGTCAAGCGCCTCGGCCGGAGGATCGGCAATTGGCTAACTGGCGATCAGGCGCAAGAGCTATTGAATGCTGTTTCCCAAGAAACCGTGCGCGGCAGAAGAGATGCAGCAGTGATCGGACTGCTGCTCGGATGTGGCCTGCGACGCTCGGAAACCGTGAACTTACGATTGGATCAGTTGCAATTGCGGGAAGGCCACTGGGTGATCGTCGATATGGTTGGGAAGGGTGGACGGCTCCGAACAGTCCCCATGCCGGCGTGGTGCAAAGGTCTCATAGATGTCTGGATCGGCGACACAGCAGTGACTGAAGGCAAGGTGTTTAGACGAGTTTCGAAGAATGGGACTCGGCAGGATGAAGGAGTGACAACCGACGTAGTCTGGTATGCCGTGAAGCGATACGCCAAACGAATCGGAATTGGCCACCTGGCACCCCACGACCTTCGTCGCACGTGCGCTCGCCTCTGCCATGAGGCCGGAGGCGAGCTCGAACAGATTCAGTTTCTCCTCGGTCATGCGTCCGTGCAAACGACCGAACGGTACATCGGATGCAGGCAGAACCTCAGAGAAGCGGTCAACGATCGGTTTCGAATCTCGCCCTCCAACAATGCAGCTTAAGAAGTTTAGGACGATCGGCCTGATAATCCGGTTTATCGGGCCCCATAATCCTTCGACTCTCAACGCGATGCTCGGGAAGGTAAAGATCAAAAGATTCGTTAGCTTCTTTCGTCTACGGTTTAGCCGAACCGACCTTTGAGTCTGGCATGCCCTCAACTCCAATTCTGCGAAATTCCACCTGGTCGGTGCCCTTGCGGCAGAACATCTGCCATATCCTTCTGTTCGACTTCCAACGGTGTGCCTCCGATGTGCTGGGAAATTCCTCGCAGCGGGTGTTGCGTAGGGGCATCTGCCACCGCAGCGGATGCCAGGCCCTTTTGAAAGACTCATGCCCTTGACTCCAAGCCGCTATTTTTCAAAAAGACTTTGGAACGCGGTGCGTAGATCATTGAAATTATTGGATGAAGTGGGGCTCCAGAGCTGTTCCAGAAGGTGTGGCTTTTGAACATATGCGACGGCTCAACATCGTACCTCCCCGGGCTGCCCCAACACATTAGCTGCGGAAAGGGACAATCTTTGGCTAGGGTGACTTCGCCTTGCTTGAATATCTTCGAAACAGCCATTTTTCGGCGTTCACAAAATGTTTTGCGTTTTAAAGAATCACCGGCGGCCCCCCTTTTCAGTAGGACGCAAAGCCCTGGGCCGGATTTGCGTCTTGACGAGCATTGAACGTGAGGCTTAGTGATGCCTTTGAGGAAGAAATGACTGTGCCTGGTAACGCCGTCCGCGCGCAATTGCAGAGGATTCTCCAGTCGGGCCAGTTCAAGTCATCGGAACTGCAGCAGCGGTTTCTGTCTTTCGTGGTCGAGAAGACACTGGATGGCTCGGCGGATGGAATCAAGGAATATGCAATTGGCGCTGAGGCATTCGGTCGAGGTCAAGATTTTGATCCGCGCCTCGACTCGGTTGTGCGGGTGGTGGCCCGGCGCGTACGCGATCGCCTTGCCGAGTACTACCGGTCCGAGGGCAGAGACGATCCGGTCCTCATTGTGCTTGAGAAGGGCAGTTATGTCCCGTCGTTTGAGCCGCACCGGAAAAAAGAAACTCCCGTCATTGCCCCGGCCGACGGAGCCAGTAGCGCACAGCCAGTCGAGGCTGGCGAAAAGGCGCGCGTCCCAACAAAAGCAGACCGGCGTCGGGGCCGAATGGAATGGTGGATCGCCGCGGGCCTGACTGCGCTGGCTGCGCTCATCGTTGCGATTTATTTTCTCATTCGACCCGGACCTGCTCCACGAATTTTGAAATATGCACAGCTGACCGATGACGGACAGGGCAAGCTGGGAGCGTTTGCCGTGGGAACTCCGGCACCGTTGGTAACCGATGGAGCGCGCATTTACTTCACGGAGGTTTCAGGGTCGCAGGTGGTCCTGAGGCAGGTGCCGGCTGCGGGCGGGCAGACGGCCCCGCTGATGCGCGAACTGAAGAATCCACTGGTCGTAATGGATATTTCACCGGATCACACCGAATTGCTCGCCACCGAATTCTTCCGCGCAATTCCGGATGCGCCGTTGCAGATCCTCCCTCTGCCGGATGGAGAGGCGCATCCCGTCGGAAGCCTAGTCGGTCACGATGGCGCGTGGTCGCCCGATGGCGAGCAGATTTGTTACGCAGACGAGAATCATCTTTATATAGCGCGTAAGGATGGTGCTGATTCGAAAGTGGTGGCGACGCTGCCGGGTGTCGCCTCGTGGCCTCGATGGTCGCCCGACGGAAGCCGTGTTCGGTTTACGGTGCAGGATGCAAGCGACAACACCGCTCTGTGGGAGGTATCGGCGAGTGGTGGCGACGCCCGCCCAATTCTGGCGGGGTGGAACGAACATCCGGCCGAGTGCTGCGGAAGCTGGACCCCTGACGGGCAGTACTTTGTCTTTCAATCGACGCGGCAGGGCCGAACGGGCCTCTGGGCGTTTCGTGAGCGAACGTGGAGCCTGGGCACTCCCGCCTCGCCTACCGAGCTGACTCAAGGGCCCGTGAATGTGTGGGCACCCGCGTTCAACCGCGACGGAAGCAAGGTTTTCGCAGTGGTGCAGCAGCGCCGCGGAGAACTGGTCCGCTGGGATCCAACACTGCAGAGATTCGTCAGTTATCTTTCGGGAATATCAGCAGATCACGTCGAGTTTTCGCGCGACGGCCAATGGGTTGCATACGCGCGCTTTCCTGAACAGACGATATGGAGGAGCCGGGCAGACGGCAGCGAGCGTCTGCAGCTCAGTTCGGCTCCAATGCTGGCGATCTTTCCGCGATGGTCTCCGAATGGCAGCCGGATTGCGTTTATGGGATCGCTGCCGGGCAAGCCGGTGAGGATCTATCTGGTGCCTGCGAATGGGGGTGCTCCAGAGCCGATGTTGCCGGGCGACTCTCCGCAGATAGATCCCAACTGGTCGCCGGACGGAAACTCGATAATGTTTGCGGCGCTGCCGGGTGGAACTGATATAGACGCGGGTCAGCCGGTGATTCAGATACTCGACCTGAAGAACCATCAGCTGTCGACGCTGCCTGGTTCGCGGGGGCTTTCGGCTCCGCGATGGTCCCCTGACGGAAGATTTGTGATGGCGACAGCAATCTCGCAGGGAAGATGGGCCGACCCGGCAGTTCGCATCTTTGACTTCAAGACCGGGCAGTGGTCAGGGTTGGAGAAGGATCCGATCGACAACAAGTGGTGGTCTGCAGACGGCGAGTACTTCTACTTTGACAAGCTCATGACGGATGATCCAGCCATCTACCGAATCCGCATGCGGGACCGCCAGATCGAACGCGTAGCCAGCCTGAAGAGCGTACGCCGCGCCTTTGGCGAAATGGGCTGGTGGATGGGCTTGACTCCAGATGGCTCACCGATGGTTCTCCGCGATGCCAGCATCGAGGAGATCTACGCGCTGGACTTCAAGGGGCGGTAACGGCGCATCCGGATGATGGGCTTCGAGTTCTGCCCCGGCATTCACGGTTAACCTTCACTGCCGGCTGCGGCGTTCACCGTTAACGCGCCGCGAACCAACATAAATCTTATTGATTCCAAACGACATTGGGCGGGCGACTTTTCTACGGTGGGGTTGCGCTGCTGAGAGCTGGACTCTCGGGCAAGACGCGAAAAGGAGCCAGCCATGGCAGTTGACTACTATCTGAAACTCGACGGAATCGAAGGTGAATCCGCCAATGCGAAATTCAAAAATCAAATCCAGCTTTTGAGCTGGAACTGGGGCGCGTCTCAGGTTTCGTCCGTGGAAGCCAACGGCGGATCGGGTGCCGGAAAGGTGAACCTCAGTGATATCTCAGTTAGCACTTACTTCGACAAAGCCACACCGAAGTTCTTCAAAAACATCTGCGCCGGAACCCACTTCAAAACGGCAACACTGAGCGCAGTCAAGGCGGGAGCCAAGGACAGCAAGCCTTATCTGACAGTGGATATGGGTGAACTGTTCGTCACCGGCCTCACCGTGACTGCTCAAGACGAGATCCCGTCCGTCAATCTGTCGTTCAGCTACAACGAGATCAAGATCGAGTACGGCGTACAGGGTGGGGACGGCAACATCACGAACACCGGCCCGGTGAGCTACAGCGCGAAGGAAAACAAGGTCGAGAAATAGCGGTGTGAGCCGCACTCGTCTGAGGGGCGAGAGCACCCCGACAGAAGGCCCGGCGATCGCAGGGTCCTCCGCTCCGAAATTCCAACCCAGTTGCCGGGCAATTTTCCGCAGGCACCTGCGAACTCGAAAGGAACCGAAAAATGGCAGTGGATTATTATCTGAAATTCGATGGAGTCCAGGGCGAATCCGCCGACACTCGCAGCTTGAAGCAAATCCACCTCCTTACCTGGGCCTGGCAAGCTCACAATCTATCGTCGGTGGCGGCCGGTGGTGGGTCAGGCGCGGGCAAGGTAAGTCTCGAGGACTTCACCTGCACCACTTATCTGGATAGGTCCACGAGCCAACTCTTCAAGCGCATCTGGCAGGGTGCACACGTAAGCAGCGCAATCTTCAGCGCACGAAAAGCGGGAGATATGCTGGACGGCCCCTGGCTCACGATGACTTTCAACAACGTATTTATCACGGCTCTTTCCACGAGTGGTGATTTTGAGATTCCTGGGGTGTCACTTTCCTTCGCTTTCGAGCAGGTCGCGATCGAATACAAGGTCCAGGACGACAAGGGCCTTCTGAAAAGCACCGGGGCTATTACCTACAACCGAAAGGAAAACAAGCTGTCGTAAGGCGGCCGATGGCGACCTGCGAGAGCGAGGAAACTACGATGCCATACCTAATAGGAAGAGCAGAAAACCGATTTGAAGCCAGGATGAACACCTTCCGGGAGGGCAATAGCCCGCAGCTGACGTCCACGATTAAGGCGGTGAAGACGTATCTTGTCGAGCCGACAGCGGTGCGCATCCGCGATGTGAAGTTCTGCTGGGTAGCGTGGAAGATTCAGAAGCCCCATGAATTTGGCCGGAAGGGCGAAGAGATTCGCACAGTATTCGAGGCGGAGATGCTGACCGAGTACCGGATGCGCGGGATCAAGGTGGATCCGGATGCGGTGCCGCCTCCGCAGGTATTCGCCTTGCCCGATCCTCCGAGGGCAGTGATCAACAACTGGAGATACAACGCCAAGTTAGGCGGCAAGTTGGGCATGGCGGGGGCGAGCGCCGGTGTGAGTGCTGCTGGAACAGTGCTCGGACAGGGCTTGGGAACGGTTGCGACAGGGCTGGCCCTGGGCACCGCGGTAGCGGTATCGGCAACCGGCGTGGGATTGATCGCCGCAAGCGTCGCAGTGACTGTCGGCACGTCGGTTCTGTCGGCGAGGGCGGCGTGGAAGTCGGCGAATCACCGCGATGCCCTGATCGAGATTTACGAGCAGCGGGATCAGCATCCGTTCAACAACGAGACGTACTGCCAGGTGGCCGGCAGAAGCGGATCGCCAAAGCCGCGGGAGGCTTATATCCAGCACGACATGATTGCCAACCAGGTGCTGCCGTACGTGATCTATCAGAAGGACCGCAAATTCAAGCGCAGAGCGGTCGGCGCCATTCCGATTATCGGTTCGATCGAGTCGATACGAGGCGCGGGCAATTACCTCTACAAGAGGGCGAAGGGCACACAGGGGAATCTCCGGCACCACGCGGCTTGCTGGCTGGCGGCGCACCTGGTCAGCTTCGATTGCATGCTGGTGCAGGCGATCGTCAAGGAGCTATACAGCGAGCCTGAGATGGAATGGCTGAAGGGTCAGGAGTATCGAATTGCGATTGAGCACATTGAGAGGAAGCTGAAGTCGACCTAGAATGCGAAAGGGAATGCAAAACCAGGAATGCGAAATGAAAGGCGGCATATGTCCTAAAGCCACAGCTTCTGGAACGGCCAAATCGGTGAGATCCGGCCATTGATTCAGTGGGGTTTACCGGGGCTGTTTTCGAGGATTTTGTAATACCGGATGAGGCGGTGAGCGTTTTTAGCGATACGGCGGGTCTTGCCCGAACACGGCGCTGAAGAGGTCCTCGTGGAGCTGGTGGCATTGTTTCCGGATTCAGCGTCGCCGACCCGGCTACGAAGCCAATCCCTCAAGACAAAGCCGATGATTGTTCGCACACGTTTCCAGGAAAAATCGGAACGCCTCAGAATGCGAAAATGATGTTGCGGCGTTCGAACCGACAACACCAAGGCACAGCGATCCCGGGTAAACCGCGATAATGGATTTTATCGGTCGCTAAAGCAATATAGAAATGTCCTCGAATCTCTACACGTCAAAGTCCAATGCTCAATGAATGACGTGGCTATAGAAACCGGACTTTGCGGCAATGCCTCACAGATGAAGTGGGCAAAGCGCATCGAATCCGGGCCCCAGGAGTTTGGAGCAGGATCGCGGGGACGACGCAGAAATCTTCATAAAAGGAACACTCTCATTTAGGCTGAAACGATCAAAGTGTTGTTATTCGACTTTGCCGGGCGCGTTCTTAAGCACCACGTTTGAGAAAACCGTCGTATCGGTCGTAATCGGGAGATGGGAACAAAAACCGATGCCGACATAGAACGGCGCCTCAAAATGCAGCGTGATCGGTGGTCCGAACTGATGCAGAGCTTCACCTTTCAGGCTGACGAAAATCACGACCTCATCCCCATGCTTCTCGATCCCGATGCGTTTAGCCATCACTCCGTTCAGGGTCCCGCCAAAGCGGAACTGCATATCGGTCATCTGCGCTCCCTGTTCCGAGCGCTGCGCCAGATGAATCATGCCAGAGCCGTGCTCTCCCACCATCGCTTCTTTCGAGTCATCGTCCAGGTTCTGCCTGAGGATCAGAACTACCTTGCGGTCGTTGTACCCCTTGGGATCGGGAAAACTGGCGTCCGCGGCGAGGGAAACGTCGCCGGACATCTTTTTCCAGAGGAAGCGAAACTCATCGCGCTGATACCAGATGTTGTATCCGGCCGAGGTAACCGTATACTGGTTCGTCGCTGGATCATAGCTGGCGCTGCCCGGCACGAGCGCCCCTCCGACATCGGCCTGTCCGTCAAAGATGCCGATTGGGGTGGGAAGAACCCTGCTCGCTCGATGGAAATCTGCGGGAGGTGGGACCTGCTTATGTGTTGCGGAACCAGGCAAAGCCCAATCCGGAACTATCGGGGTCGCCTGTCCACACAACATCACAGGAGTAGTGAAAGCCAAAGTTGCGAGCGGCAAAAATCGTCGAAGATTGTTGAGCGCAGCCCATACACCATAGTTTTTCATCACCGAGGACTGTAGCAGGGTGCCGACATGCGTGTCTGCCGAATGGAGGACGTCAAAACCTTCAACGCACGAAGCCACACCTGCTGCAATAGCATCAAACGCGACCAAGGGTGACGAGCACGACCTGCCGGGTTCTCGGCACTGGCGAAATCAGAATCGAGCTATGATGATGGTCGCCTGAGTTCCAGCGAGCACAGTCTTGAAGAATTGATCCGGGCCGAAACGAAGTGCGAAGGATCTGCTGTTTGTTCGAAGTGTCGTGACATTCTTGAAGGTCGCCAACTCTTTCTAACGGGATCAGCTGGTTGCGGGGAGCGAAGAGCGACAATATCGTCAGCCGATCCCCACAGACCGCTAGTGTCCGGCGAATCGGCTGGCATCATCTTGGGCACAGGCTAAGAAGTCTCCAAAGGGATGCCATGGACACCCTATGATCGAAGTCCCATCACATTTATTTGCCATCTGGGACGTGCACGTTCAGATATTCTTGGAGATTCCCGAGCCAATCGACGCCTTTGAGGTGGAGCGTTTGAGTCGACGAATAAACTGGAAAGCGCTAGGTACTAGTCTTTTCGGATAGGGTTTCACAACCCTACTCAATGTTCCTCGCGTCTAAGAAGCGAGATGAGAGTGCTGAAAGTTGCAGCCTGTCTTCTCGCCATGTGTTTTATGGCAGCCCTTCGTGCTGACGATAAAGCACGTTTCGACCTGGTCGGTCCTACGATCGATATTCGCGTCAGCCGCGGGAGTTCTACGCTTCCCATCGCTGAAGTCCCAAACCTGCAGCCCGGCGACAAAATATGGGTCAAGGCTGACCTTCCGCCGACTCAGTCGAACCATCTGCTGCTCATAGTCGCCTTCCTTCGTGGCACGACAAATGAGCCTCCTGATAATTGGTTCACGGAGATCGACACCTGGGAAAAGAAGACGGCTGAAGGCACAACCGTCATTGTTCCCAACGAAGCGCAAGAGGCCCTGCTCTTTATCGCGCCTGAGACCGGCGGCGACTTCAAAACTCTTCGCTCCGCCGTGAAGGGTAAACCAGGTCTGTTTATTCGCGCGGATGCCGATCTCAATGAAGCATCCTTCGAGCAGCAGCGCATCGAGCGCTACCTGGCTGCGATGAAAACCGTACCTCAAGACGATCCAAAGGCCATTCAGGATCACTCCGCCAAGCTTGCTGCTACCCTCGGCCTCAAGCCGAATGCCGACTGCTTCAAACAGCCTGTAGATCAGCAGGTGAACTGCCTCACTCAGTCCAGCGCCCCCGTTCTCCTTGAGGACGGTCATGGTCAAAGTGTCGCCGAGGCGCTATCTACTGGGCCTTCTTCGGACTTTATCAATGCTGCTTCCTATACACAGCCTGCCGGAGGCGGGCTCTACTCAGCCTATGTCGGCGCGGTTGTGGATCTCGTTCACCTTGTCGGTATGCTGCGCACAGCGCAGTACCTATACATTCCTGGACTGAGCTTCCCACAAGGCGCCTCCCTCAACTTGAGGCTTAACGCTCCGCCCTCCTTCCACAAACCCGAATCGGTGATCGTTATCGGTCTGCCGGCCATTCAGACAGCCAAACTGCCGCCGCTTCGTCCCCATGATCCCAACCAGGTCTCGTGCCTCTTGCAGCCGAAGATGATCCTTCCGCTCGAAGGCGCGCCACTGGTCTTTTCGAGCAGCTTCGCGCATGATCTTGTACTGCACCTCAACCGAACAGGCGCGCCAACGGATATACCACTCACGCCTGACGCCTTCGAAGGTGGGCTCGTTGCGTCGAAAGAAGAGAAGCGCGAGCCGCTTCGCGATCTGAAACTTCAGGACAGCACCGCTACGGCCGCGAAGCCTGACGTAAAGATCGGTGCGACAACCGATTTGACCATCACGGGCACGGTGCGGGGCTACTGGGGCTTTGATTCCTTCGAGGGCCCTACGATCACCCTCCAACAGGTCGATGGCAAGAACTGGAAGATAGTCAGCAGTACCCAATTGCTCGCCGGTCAGGATAATCACCTTACTCTTAAAGGCGAAGGGGCAGCCTGCGTCCAGCACATTGTCCTTGCTGGAGACGACAAGGAGAAAGATGTAGACGTCACCTTTAAACCTGCTTCGGGCAAAGATGCGAAGAACACTCTTGCTTTGGATGTTCCGCTCAAGACAGTTCAACCCGGCGGCTATTCACTTGCCATTCAGCAGTACGGCAACCCAGATCGTGACAAAGTCCCACTCACCGCGTACACCGCCGGCATTCATCTCGATGACGTCAAAATTCACGCCGGCGACAACGCAGCCGTACTGAATGGCAAGGGCCTCAAGGATGTGGTGTCCGTCGAAATCGACAGGCAAACCTTTACACCCACCGGCGAAGGCGACAACGACAACACCGTGCATCTTCACGCCAACACGGGCGTCTCACCCGGCGACGGGTCTGATGCTACGGTCAAGCTGAAGGACGGCCGCACGATGACCGTCAAGATTTCCGCCGAAGCGGCGCGCCCGGGTCTGAAACTACTCTCATTCAAGGCAACACCCACGCAGAAGGATGGCGTCCTGCCTGTCAATCTCGGTGCGAAGGACGATATTCCTCTCGATGGCAAGGTCACCTTTGTCGTGCAAACGAAGGACGTATTCCCCCGCACACAGACCATTGAAGTCGCCACCGCCAATGGATCAATCCACACGTCACTTTCTCTCGCAACGAACAACCTCGTCCTTCAGGACGACCACACCGCCGTCGCCACGCTGGATCCCTTGAAGGCGTTCGGTCAATCAGGTTTTGGCAGATTGCAAATGCGTCCGGTCACGGGAGATGATACGCCAGGGGATTGGACACCCCTTGGCACCCTCGTCCGAGTGCCGCAGATCACCGCCATCCACTGCACCAGCGCAGACACTCCTACGTGCACTGTCGACGGCAGCGAATTCTTCCTCGTACAATCCTTCGCCGCGGCAAAAGACTTCGCCAAGCCAGCCGACGTACCCACCGGCTTCGCCGAAGACAATTTCAGCGTACCGACGCCGGCCGACGGAGAAACGCTGTACCTCAAGCTCCGTGATGATCCCAATGCCGTCGCTACTGTAACTCTACCCACGCCGATTCGGAAACCGACACCGTCTACCGCACCGGCCGGTCAGATTGCAGTGCCGGCCCCCGATGCAGCCCCCGCTGCCCAGGATGCAGCACCGGAGCCATCGTCTCAGCCTGCCCCACCGTCAAAACCTGCTCCGTCGACCACGCCCCCGCCGCCATCTGCAGGTATTCCCCGATAAATTGCAGCACCCCCGAACGAATAGCGATGAAGTAGATTTTGTCGCGCTTACCCTTGATACGGCAATGCATCACGCCCTGGCGGCTCTCCATCTCACGTAGCCTGAGCCGGCACAACTCCTCGCGCCGGATGCCGTGATGGAACAGGGTGGCGAGGATGTTGATCACGACTCCGGATGACACCGTCGTGGTTCATGGCATCCATTACATGAACAATCTCGGCCTGTTTCTCTTCAAGGACATTATCTCTTTCGGGGTTGCGTTCTATCTGGTCAGCTATTATGGCCGAAAAGCGATCATGGCTGAAAATCAGAGATAGTGGTCTGCGGGAAATACTAAACGGATTTCGGAGGAGTTGACTGCTTGCGTGCGTTGTGTGCGCGATTCTGTGAAAATGATGCGGTCAATTTGTTCGAACTTGGCGTCTTACCGGCAAACCGGACGTTTTTGCTTTGAGGTGAGTATGCAGTACAGATGCAACTAGAGCTCTGCCTTTGCACGGCAGAGGTCGGATTCAATCTTGGATTATCAAAGGTCAAAGCGCTGGTGTTGTAGACAAGTGCGCTCCTCAATGGGTCTGATATCGCTGAATCACGCTTTGCCCGATTGTTGGTCATCGAAGAGACTTTAGGAAAGCACACATAAAGCGATGATAATAAATAGGTTATTGGAGGCGACGGGAGTCGAACTTTTCCACATCATGTAGATCCTGTAATTTGCAGATTCCATGAGGGGAATGAAGTGCTAAAAGTGCCACAATGCCCGATTTTATCGGGCACGGACTCTCCCCCAACCCGTATCGGCGGGGATACCGATTTGAGGTCTGGGAGTGGGGTGCTGAGATGACGGCTTACAGAAGGTGTCTCGTCTCAGCCTCAATGATTGGTAAGGCCGCCTGAAGGCAACAACTTAGGTTCGTCTGTCCGCTGGACTAGCAGACAATGATCGGAGCTCGCTGCATAGATAAAGTCTTTTTGATACCTTGACCTTCTACACATGTGAAGTGTATAGGTAGAAGCCATCGGCATGAAAAGCGAAAACAAATTCGATCTGCCCCAGGGGACCCTCGACCTCCTCATCATGAGGGTTGTCGCGCTTGCTCCCATTCACGGTTACGCCATCGCCCAACGAATTCAGCAAATGTCTCGCGAGGCCCTTCAGGTCCAGCAGGGATCGCTCTACCCCGCGCTTCATCGCCTTGAGTACAAGAAGCTCCTGATGTCCAGGTGGCAGCCCACCGAGACCGGCCGCGAAGCCAAATTCTATGAGCTCACCGCCCGGGGCCGGGCCTATCTCAGAGACGAAACCGAGAACTGGAAGCGCCTCACGGATGTCGTCGGCCTCATTCTCAAGGGAACCGTGGAGGGAGTCTCATGATCTGGCTCCGTCGGCTGCTATCCCGCAAGCAATTGGAGCGCGACCTGGACAAGGAACTGCGCTTTCATTTTGAAACACAAATCGCCGACAAAATGCGCTCCGGCATCCCCGAGAATGAAGCCCGCCGCCTTGCACGCCTCGAATTCGGCGGCATCGATCAAATCAAGGAAGACTGCCGTGAGAGCCGTGGCACCATGTGGCTTGAGTCGTTGCTGCAGGATGTCCGCTACGGCCTTCGTCAGCTTCGCAGGGCGCCGGGGTTTACGCTCACAGCAGTGCTGACACTGGCCCTGGGCATTGGCGCGAATGCGGCCATCTTCACGCTCGTCAATGCAGTACTGCTGAGAAACCTGCCTGTGGTCGATCCGAAATCCCTGGTGCGGCTGGGGGATTGGGCTGACTGCTGCCAGAACTCCGGTCCGAAATCGGACGGAGACTACAGCATGTTCTCAACCGCAACCTATCAACAGCTGAAGAAGACCACGCCGGAGTTTGAAGAGCTGGCAGCGATGCAGGCCGGGTTTGAGTATCGGGCCATTGTGGTTCGGCGCGATGCAATTCAGGAGGCTGCAAAGCCGCGAATGGGAGAGTTTGTCTCTGGAAACTACTTCCGCATGTTTGGTCTGCAGCCCGCAAAGGGGCGCCTGATTTCTGATTCGGATGATGTCGCTGGTGCGCCACTCGTGGCGGTGATGAGCTATGCAACTTGGAAGAACGTCTACAACGGGGATCATTCCGTGATCGGCGAGACCTTCTGGATGAACACCAAGCCGGTGAGCGTGATCGGTGTGGCTCCCGAGGGTTTCTATGGCGACCGCATGTCGAGTACGCCACCGGATTTCTACATGCCGATTGCAACCGCTCCTGACGAAATGGGTGGAAAGGGTTTTCGTGACCCATCACAGAATTGGCTGGACATTATCGGGCGGGTCAAGCCTGGAACTGCCATGGTTCCTCTGCAGCAGAAGTTGAGCGCGGAGCTGAAGCCGCTATTTGCACCGGATCCACACTTTTCAGCGGCTGATATCGCAAAGGTACATCTCGTGCTCACTCCGGGCGGTGCCGGCACGCAGTCCATGCAGGACGATTATGCTTCCAACCTCAAGCTGCTGATGTGGATCGCAGGACTTGTGCTGATGATTGCGTGCGCCAACATCGCCAATCTCCTGCTGGTGCGCGGCATGCAACGTAAGGCGGAGCTTTCAGTCAGAGCGGCGCTGGGTGCGATGCGTGGGCGGATTGTGAGGCAGTTGCTGACCGAGAGCCTGTTGCTGGCGGGGATCGGCGGGGCGGCGGCGCTGGCGGTTTCTTATAGCGGCGCTCGGATGCTGCTGATACTGGCGTTTCCGGGAGAGCAGCATGTGCCGATCAGCGCGAGCCCGTCGGCGGAGGTGCTGGGGTTTGCGCTGCTGGTGTCGGTAGTGACGGGAGTGCTGTTCGGCGTGGCTCCTGCGATGCTGGGGGCGAAGGCTCCGCCGGCAGATGCCCTGCGCAGCGGCACACGGGCGACGGCGGGTGGCGCATCCCTGCTGCAACGTGGCCTGGTGGTGCTGCAGGCGGCGTTGTCAGTCGTATTGCTGGTGGGAGCGGGGCTATTTTCGCAAAGCCTGGGCAAGCTGCACCACATAAACATGAAGCTGGAGTCGGAAAACCGTTACATCGTTCATTTCAACGCACAGGCGGCCGGCTATAAGGATGAGCAGGTGAACGCGCTCTACCCGACCATCGAGGAACGGTTTCACGCGATTCCGGGAGTCGTGAAAGTCGGGGTCAGCACCTTCACGCCGATGGAAGGCAACAATAATGGCTATGGGATCAAACTCGTTGGAGAGCCCAACGTACATACCGAAGCTACGAACATCATTATGAATCCGGAGTACTTCGATTCGGTCGGAACCCATGTTCTGATGGGACGTAGCATCACCGAGCACGACACCGCTGCTTCGCCGCACATTGCGGTGGTGAACGAGGACTTCGTCAAAGCGCTCTTCAAGCCGGGAGAGAATCCGATAGGACACCGCTTCACTGCTGAAGATTCTCCCCTGCCTTATGAAATCGTAGGCGTAGTGGAGGGAACGTCTTACACCGATCTGCGCAGGAACGGAAAGCGGGCCATGTACTTTGGCCCTCTGACACAGCCGTCTGAAGCGGGCTATGCCGGCGCCATCGTGATTGAGACGTCACATCCGGTCAGGAATATGGAGTCGATCACCCGGCAGACATTAATGGGAATCAACTCAAATCTCGCGATCCAGAAATTCGAGACCTTCGATGCGCAGATCGCAGGCAGATTTACACACGAGCGGATGCTGGCGACGCTGATGACGCTGTTCGGCGGCCTGGCGCTGCTGTTGGCGACGGTGGGGCTGTATGGGGTGACTTCATACACGGTGGTGCGGAGGACGAGCGAGATTGGCATCCGCATGGCACTGGGTGCGGATCGCAGAGGCGTCGCAGCAATGATCCTTCGCAGCGCCTTGTTGCAGACCCTGCTAGGGCTGGCGATCGGAATTCCTGTCGCGTTCTATGGAGTTACGCTCGTGAAATCCCAGCTCTATGAGCTAACGACGGTGAGCAGCGGCGCATTGGTGGTGGCTGTGGGGATCCTGCTAGCGGCGGCCTGCGTGGCAGGCGTGATTCCGGCGCGGCGTGCGTCATCGGTGGATCCGGTGCGGGCGTTAAGGACCGAATAGTGAGATTGGTTGTCTTCATGGTTCCCAACTGCCTCAAGATTCCGTTTCTGCATAAACAGCTCGCTTCTACCCGGTAAGCAAATGGAAGAGGCCCTCAACCCCGATTTCTTGCAACTTGTAAACGGGTGCATCATCGACAACTCACTCGATGAGTGCTCACCCTGAAGGCAACAGTTGAGCCAAGGGTCACTGTCCGCAAAGCTGACTTCGCGCTCAAGTGGAGCGAGCACACCCAATGGCATTCCTAGATCCTTACCCATTATTCAGGACCTATTCAGTTCTGCTGTTCTAAACCGGCTCACTGTGCGCTTTTGGGGAACGTCCGGTTTCATACGCAGCGGATCCTAATTTCGGAAGCGCCGGCATGTCGCCCGTTGCGGAAGCCCTAGCTCAGCGAGTGAGTTCGGCGAGAAGCCAAGCCCTGGCCATCTTCCAATCTCGCATCACGCTCTGGGGAGAGATCTTCAGCACTTCCGCCGTTTCCTCGACGCTTAATCCTCCGAAGAATCGAAGCTCGATGACTCTTGCTTTGCGTGGATCGATTTCAGCGAGCTCATTCAACGCGTCGTCGATGGCAACCATCTCCCGGTGTCTCGAGTCTGACGCGATCTCCGACACGTCATCGAAGTTTACATGGACCGCACCGTGCCCCCGTTTGGCCATGTTCTTTGCGCGGGCTCGATCCACCAGAATCCGCCTCATCAGGTTTGCCGAAACGGCGAAGAAATGTGCGCGATCCTGCCAGCTGACATTGTCCACTTCCACCAGCCGCAGAAAGACTTCGTGGACTAGCGCAGTTGCCTGAAGGCTGTCGCCTGACCGCTCTTTACGCATATATTTTGCTGCCATTTCGCGCAGCTCGAGGTAGACCCTCGAAGTGAGGTCCCCCAGGGCTTCGTGGTTGCCGCCGCTCCAAGCCTTTAAAAGAAGGGTGACGCTTGTCGTCTCTTCGCCCATCAACCCCCCGATATCTCGATCTTACGATTTCGTGACGAAAGCCGAGAATTTTTCGCCCTTGTTGTAGTTCTTGGCGATGTTTCTCGCTTACCAGGATGAAACCGACCGGGAATGGTCGGCAAACAGTCCTCAGTTCTCGAACTCAGACTCCAACCCAGACCATTAGGAGGTCTCATGAAAGCCAAATGGATGAACAAGAACACTTGCCAGTTCCGGAAACTTTCCGTAGTAGCCTTGACCGCTCTGGCGGCTCTCATCCCATTGGGAGTTCCCGCCGCAGCAGCAGCTCAAAACGCGGCTGAATTGAAAGCCCAGTGGATTGGAAGCTTTCCGCAGGGACCGGAAGGGTCGTGGCTCTACATCGTAACCATTCCGGGATACACCTTCCAGGGAATTGAGACATACTCCGCTGGAGGAGGCTACACGGAAGCCGACCAGCTATCCTTCAACCCCGTTGCGGTGGCGAGCGCCGGTCACGGCGCATGGAAGATGACAGGTGAACGGACATTCAATCTCACCTATCTCAATCTCACTTTCGATGCCTTCAGCAGCGGCAATCCGACTGGAACGTTGAAAGTCCGCCAGACTACTACGATCAGCAAGAATGGAAACTCCTACACCGGCTCTGGCGATTACACCTATTACGATCTGGATGGCAATCCCATTCCCAGCATCAGTGGAACCTTCACCATCAGAGCCACGCGGATCGTCGTGCAAGCCCCAAAGTAAGTCTCGCGACGCTGACAAATAATTGCGGGCAGCCGATTATGGCTGCCCTTCTTTCGTGCGTTTCGTGCGTAGTTCCGCAGTCTGGAACCGCTGCCGGCGCCGTTGTGGTACTTCTCGTTGAGTGCGGCTCTGATCTCGCGATAACATTGACCCGCCCCCGAGGGTCTCCAAACGAACCGCGAATATTGGCAGAAAATGGAGGAACTGTATCACGCCGCGCTGGAAAAATCCGGCGAAGAGCGTGAAGCGCTGTTGGCGAAATCTGATCCCGAGTTAAGACGCGGCGTTGAAGCGTTGCTCGCGCAAGGAACTTCGGGTGATAAGGTGCTGGATCGTCCCGCGTGGGCGCAGGCAGGCATCACCTTCCAGGTTCAACCGGCCGCGCAAATCGCTCCGGGTGAGCAACTCGGACCGTATCGTATAGAAGCCAGAGTGGGCGCCGGCGGCATGGGCGAGGTGTATCGGGCAACAGACACGCGCTTGAATCGGCCGGTTGCAATCAAGGTCTCCGCCGCACAGTTCACCGAGCGTTTTGGACGCGAAGCGAAAGCGATTGCCGCGCTCAACCATCCCAACATCTGCCAAATTTATGACGTCGGCCCGAACTACATCGTGATGGAGTTTGTCGACGGCTGTCCGATCGTCTCGACTGAACAGCATGACAATCTTCCCATTCCGCCGCCGAAAGCTCTCGCACTCGCTCTGCAAATGGCGTCTGCTCTTGAGGCCGCGCACGCAAAAGACATCATTCACCGCGATCTGAAACCGGCGAACATCCTGGTGACGGCCGGAGGTCAGGTAAAGCTCCTAGATTTCGGACTTGCAAAGCAAAGCCACGATGGGCACTCGGCCCAGGACGCAGCCGAGGCGACGAGTGTTACCCAGGTGGGAACGATCATGGGCTCCCCAGCTTACATGTCTCCAGAGCAAGCCGAAGGTCGACCTGCCGACCCCCGATCTGACATCTTCTCGTTTGGGGCTGTGCTTTACGAAGTGCTCGCCGGACATCGTGCCTTTTCGGGCGGTTCCATTGCTTCCACTCTCGGCGCAATCCTGAATAAGGCCCCGGAACCGCTGAACGCACCGCCTGCGCTGAATTCAATTGTCTTCAAGTGCCTGTCCAAGTCGCCCGGCGCGCGTTATCAGACCGCAACCGAACTCATGGCGGCGTTAACGAAGGCCTCAACAGCAGGTAATTCCAGCGCCGCTGATCGAATCAGATCTCACTCGAAGCGGGTGATGATTTCCGTCGCTCTGCTGGCGGTGGTGGGGGTTATTGCTGTCTTAGGCGGTATGTATTTGAGGAGGTATAAATCCGCACAGATTGAATCAATCGCCGTTCTGCCGCTCGGTATGCGCAGCACCGATCCTGAAGCGGATTACATTTCGGATGGCATTGCGGAAAGCATTAACAACAGCCTGGCGCAGATACCGAGCCTCAAGGTTATTCCTTACAGCGTAGCCCTCCGTTACAAAGGCAAGCCAGTCGACATCCAGAAGACAGGCGACGCGCTGCGAGTTGAGACATTGCTTACAGGCCGTGTTGCGCAACATGGGGATAACCTCAGCATCGGCGTTGAACTCGATGACGTTCGCAATGGGCAGCAACTCTGGGGCCAGCAATACTCAGGCAAGGTTGGCGATCTGTTGAGAGTGGAAAGCGATATTGCCATGGAGGTTTCTCAGCGGCTTCGCTCCAATCACTCCCCCGACCGGCAGAAACTGGCCTTGGGCTCAACACAAAACCCCGAGGCGTATCAGCTCTATCTCAAGGGTGTACATTACACATCAAAATTTACCAAAGATGGCTTTGACAAAGGCATCGATTACCTCAATCAAGCCATTGCCATTGATCCCAACTATTCGCTGGCCTACAGTGCCCTTGCTAATAACTACATCAATCAGGCCGATTGGTTTATGGCTCCGAAGATAGCCGGACCAAGAGCCAAAGAAGCCGCCCAAAGGGCGCTCGAGCTGGACGAGAGCAACGCGGAAGCACATGTCGCGCTGGCTATCGAATCGCAATGGTACGAGTGGGACTGGGCCGGTGCGGAGCGCGAGTTCAAACGAGCCATTGAACTCAATCCGGATAGTGGGGACGCGCGCGGATATTATTCATGGTTCCTGCCGATCATCGGTCGCGGCGATGAAGCAATCGCCGAAGCCAAGCGTGGATTGCAAATCGACCCACTCAATACCGGGCTCAATGGCAACCTGGGTTCTGTTTTTGTATTCACGCATCAGTGGGACCAAGCGATCGAGCAACTGCGTTCATCCATCGATCTCGATCCAAATTATTGGTTCGATCACTATTTCCTGGGCAGGGCGTATGAGCAAAAGGGGAGATTTCCTGAGGCTATTGCTGCCCTTAAGCAGGCGATATCGCTTGGGGGCACAACTGAAGTATGGTCCAGTCTTGGACACGCCTACGCGACGTCAGGCAAAAGGGAAGAGGCGCAAAAGGTCATCGAACATCTCAGAGAACTGTCGGTTCACGAATACGTCGCTCCTTACAACATCGCAGTTATTTATGCGGGACTGGGAGAAAAGGATGAGGCATTTGTATGGCTGAATCGCGCTTATCAGGAGCGATCCTATTTACTCACGTATCTGACAGTGGATGAACGTTTGGACAAGCTGCATTCTGATCCGCGCTTTGACGGACTCCGGCGTCGGGTCGGGCTCCCCATTCCAAAGTGATAGCGGTAACTAACTTCGACAGCGTTGCACTCCCGTATGTTTCGCAAACAGAGTCTGTCGTGGCCGAACAAGCTAATCAGTCCTGATGTGTCGGCTTGTGTTTAACCCGGCGGACGTGCTCGAAGGCCTTGGCTATATCAGAGCTTGACCTTTGCGCTTTTGAGGAAGTTTCATCTTTCCGCTCATATGGCACTCCAGTACCGCTGGATGCACATAACACTTCCGACAAATAGAGTGAGTATTCCCGAGACGGGCTGCGACGGTCTTGATTGCCTGCGCTACATTCTTCTTAGCCTGGGTTTCCGATTCAAAACTCTCAAATTCTCGCAGTTCCATACACGCTAGCACGGTTCCCTCCCAGGTGCGAGTATCCCTGGCCGTGAAGTCTTCACGGATGATCTCACGTAAATAGTCATTTTACATCTGTAGAATCGATGGGTTGAGCTTCGCCTTCGCAGGTGCCCCCTCTGACTTGTACAGATCCACTCATGTGTCCATGCTGGTGGGATCACAAGCGACTTAATCCGGGCGATGACTTCAGGATCGTGCACTGCCTTCCATCAGCTCCGATGTGGCGAAAACCTCTGCCAGAACGCTTGCGCAGAATGCCCGGCCGAGAGTCGGTTACATATCGGAGGCGGTGTCTTGGGCAGATTGAATAGGATCAGGAGCAGTCGCTTGTCGTTGCATCTTTCGGGAGTGCTTATCTACTTGCTATTGGATGCAAACTGCAGCTTCTACTGAAGTCACCTGGACTTTTCCTGGCTCTGATTGCAGCGGTGCGAGGCCGGCATGGCTGCATTGAATGCTGCCTGAGCCGTTTCACGCATCCTAAAAAGGTGACCTTCATGAGGAGCATCCGATGCCGACACGCCCGACATGGTCTGGATCGATTCAGATTTCTCTCGTATCGATCGCAGTAAAAATCTTTCCTGCAACCAATCCGGCCCGACAGGTTGAATTTCATCAGATCGACCGCAATACCAACAGACGGATTCATCATCAAAGCGTGGATGAAGGCGGTGTTGTCGAGAAGGCCGATATTGTCAAAGGCTATGAGTTCGCCAAAGGCAAGTACATCGAGATCGATCCGCAGGAATTGAAGTCTTTGCAACTCCCAACGGCGACAACCATGCCAATCAAACAGTTTGTCAACGCGGAGGATCTGCCGCCGGAGTTGCTGGAAAGACCGTACTTTGTTGCTCCCAAGGATGAGGTCCAGGCCAAAGCGCTCAGCATCATGCGAAAAGGGCTGGCAGAAACGAAGACATGGGGAATTGGAGAGATCGCCTTCAGTGGGCGGGAACATTTGGTGGCAATCGCCGCCCCTCATGACCCCAAGCAGAAGGGACTAATGTTGTATCTGCTCCGCTATGAGGATGAGTTGCGTGAGCCGAGCTCCGTCCTTGCGGGCGCAAAAGAACCGTCTGTGGGTTCAGATGAATTGTCCCTGGCAAAGCAACTGATTGAAGGGAGCAAGTCGAAGTTTGATCTTTCCGCCTACAAAAATGATTACGAGGCAGCAGTGAAAAAGCTGATCGAGGCGAAGAAGAAAGGCCAACCGCTGCCGGAGCCCGAGGCCGCACCAAGCAAACCGAAGGTCGTCAACATTATGGATGCTCTACGCAACAGCCTGAAGGAGGAAAACAAGTCCCGAAAGACTGCGCCTAAAAAGGCTCGTAGGAAACGAGCGGCATAGGCTAAGCGCAGCCGCTGTTTGGTTCATCGCCGTCGCTGCTTAATACTGGAAACTGATTGGTACGACCCCGCAATGCAGCATTTCGTGACAACCAGTGCACTAACGGTTCCGCGCAACAAATTCGGAGGCGCCTTGTTGCCGGATGGCCGCGTACTCATCGCCGGTGGACAGGCCGGTGGTCCTTATGGACCCCGCGTCACAAGCACACAGATCTACAATCCGCGAACCGGCAGATCCGCCCCGGGGGCCGGAATTAAACGAAAATCGCTCCAAACTCTCCAACCCCTTGGTTGCGCTCAAAGACGGCCGAGTGTTGATTGCGGGAGGTGCTGAACAACCAGAGGTGTATGATCCGAACTCGGGCGTAGTTGTTCCGGTGAGGGGTGCAACGCTCGATGGATTTTTGTTTTCCACGGCTACATTGTTGAGTGATGGCCGAGTGCTACTCGCCGGAGGCTATGTCAAGACCGGAGGCGTGGGAGTGAATCATGCCCGGCTTTACCAACCTTGACAACAGCAGCGATTTCAGCGGTTCGTCTCACACCCGTGGTTACGAAATCGCCGAACATCAATTTGACTGCCGACGCACACTTACTATCTCGGTGAGTGCCTCGCCCTGACACTTTTGGTCCCGCCTTACCTTCAAGTGTGAACTGCGCGAAACGGAATGGCAGTCCTTCAGAGCCTATATATACGGGCTTGTCGCTGAGATGGAAGTGCAGATGCGGTACCGAGGAGTTGCCACTGTCGCCCAAATGTGCGATGACGTCACCACGGCCAGCCCTTTGCGCAGCATGTGGAGTCGAGCGATCTGTCGCCACGTGGGCTCTACGGAAACTTCGTCATCCTAAACATTGCGCCCGGCGTCTATGCTCACTATGCCCACCTGCGTCCTGGCAGCGTGCGAGTCCATCCAGGCGACCCGAGTGTCACATCATCTTGGGGTAAGATGTCAACCCAAGCGAAGGAAATGCTAGCGTAGACAAGGACGACGGCACCTCGACAGCGCTCAACTCCCGGATGGTCGGCCAACCTTCTGGTTCTTACAAAAAGCGAGCCGGCCGAAGTCGGGCCGGCTCCTCGGTTTGCCTGAAGGTTTCTAGAAGATAATCTTCAGGGCGAGTTGGGTGTTGTAGGGTTCGCCGGAGCCGATGCCCGGCGCGCCGTAGGAGACGCCGATAGTTGAGGTGCTCCAGCCAAATGCAGAACCGTAGCCAAGGTTATTTAGCGGCTGCGCGAGGTTGGTGCGGTTGAAGATGTTGAACATCTCTACGCGGAACTGCGCGCGAACGAGTTCCTTGTAGAGGGGCAGGTTCTTAACCAACGATAGGTCGACGTCTCCGAAGCCGGGTCCGATGACCTGATTCCGGCCCAGATTGCCGTAGGCGCCATTTGCCGGTACGGTGAAGCTGTTTGGGTTGAGGTACTGCGCAAAGGAGTGCTGCTGAACCGAGCGGTTGCCGTTGATGGCTGGGCCAGTGATGCTGGCACGATCCTCGTTCTCGCCGGTTCCGCTGTTGTTTTGCCCGGTGAGGATGTTGACTGGCTCGCCGTTCTGGAACTTGAGGATACTGTTCAGCTCCCAACCGTGGGTCAGAGCCTTTGGTCCGCGGTCGAGAGCAGGAATCTCATAGTTGAGATATGCGACGAAGTGATTTCGGATGTCAGCGTTCGCGTTGCCCCAGTCCCCGAACAGGTTGCTCGAGTCCTGCGGAATGGTGTTAAAGACGCTGGAGTCGTCCAGATTGTGGCTCCAGGCATAGGCGAACTGGCTGGTAAGCCCGTGCCACGCACTGCTGCGCAGCGTTATCTGCAATGCGTTGTAGCTGGACGACGCGGCGGAATTGATCTGGTTGATGATGCCGAAGTTGGGAAACTGGCTGAAGTAGGGGCGTGAGCACTGCAGGTTGTTTCCGGGAGTACCCGGTGTCGCGCCACTGAAGGCTGGCGCGCAGGTAGTTGAAGTGTAGGGCACGGCTGCATACTGGCTGCCCAAGCCTGCCTGATTGATGTCCTGCAGGACGAGGTTATGCCGGCTGACTGAACCCACGTAGCCGACATTTAACTGCCATGCTTTGCCCAGGCTCTCTTCGACGTTCAGACCGAAGAGCTGGGCGTAGGGCGTCTTGAAGTTGCGGCTGGCCGAGTAGATGGAGACCACATTGCCGCCTGTGGGCAGGCCCTGACTGGGCGTGAAGATCGGCGTTGCTTGGTTATACGTCCAGATTGGTTGCGGAGGGTTGGCCGCATTGAGAACGATGGACTCGTTCGGTTCAGTGCCGACCGGGTTATTGTTGACGCCGCCGGCGCCGCCGTTGGGAATGCCGATATTTCCAAAGAAAGCTTGGCCGGCAGGCTGGTCAAAGTAGATGCCATAGTTGGCGCGGATGACTGTGCCACTACGCAGCTGGTATGCAAGTCCGACGCGGGGCGAGAAGTTAAGGCCATTGCTGTTGTAGATGTACTTCGGCGTTCCTGAGCCCCCGCTGGCTACCACCAGACCGGTGGAGCTGGTGGGGTCAAAGATGGAGAGGTTCGGGTCGTTGGTGTAGAAGGGCTGCTGATAGTCATAACGCAGTCCAAGGTTGATGTTCAGTTTGGGCGTGATCTGCCAGGAGTCCTCTGCAAACGCGGCTCCTGTGTGAGAGTAGATAAAGCGCTCCTGGGTGCCGAGGGTAATGGTTGACTGGAAAGAGTAGCCGGCCATGAAGTCGGCCAGGTTTAGCACGTTGGAGTCTGTGACCGAGGCATCGTTCGCCCAGGGCCCGAGTACTCCGCCCGTGCCGAAGTTGAAGGCGCCGCGGGCACCCCAGTTGTAGTAGAGGTCAATGTAAGCGCGACGGTACTCAAGACCGAGGCGAATCTGATGCCTGCCGAAGGTCCAGGAGAGTGTGTCCGAGATATGGCCGGTGATGTCGTTGCGGCCCGAAGTCGGCGTGACGCCGATCGAGTCGAAGCCGTTGATGGCGAGTTGCGGAGAGCCTGACAGGCTGGCACCCGTGTTGAGACCGGCGAGTGCGAGGGGGTCTTGGCCGTGGT
>Ga0335072_10002369_pt1 | contig 29301 bp, 31 predicted proteins | sample Lox_Sample_21_FD_206725 | JGI IMG/M metagenome (GOLD analysis project Ga0335072, IMG submission 206725) | Soil microbial communities from Loxahatchee National Wildlife Refuge, Florida, United States - Lox_Sample_2.1 | ecosystem: Environmental > Terrestrial > Soil > Wetlands | place: USA... | reverse complement strand
CAAGGATTGGGAGGTGCTCAACCGCAAAGCGCAGGCGTTCCTGATCATGGCCTCCATCCGCTTCATGGTCAGGAGGCTATGCCGCAGCTACGCATGATCCCGGACAGACTCTAAAATTGCCAGCCGCCCGCGGTATCAGGCCTATCAAGCAAGTCTGCCATAGGCTGTACCGATCCAACCCCGCGGCGGCCATCGGGGCTTGTACACAGTGCCCGGCAACGCAAATCGTTCAACACCCTGTGGCGACTCGCGGACCGTCGTTTTCCACTATGATCGGGCGGAGACATCCGGCATCCGATTCGCCCCCATGATCGCCCTCCTCACCGGCCGCATCGACCAACTCACCGACTCCGCCGTCGTCCTCGACGTGAACGGCGTCGGCTATCTCGTCCAGGCCTCCACTCGCACGCTCGCCGCGCTCCCCCAGCCCCCCGCCACCGCCCGCCTGCTGATCGAGACCCATGTCCGCGAGGACGCCATCCAGCTCTACGGCTTCTCCGACCCCGCCGAGCGCGAATGGTTCCGTCTCCTCAACACCGTCCAGGGCGTCGGCGCCAAGGTGGCGCTCTCCATCCTCTCCGCCCTCTCCCCCCGGGACCTGATAACCGCCATCGCCGCCGGCGACCGCGCCAGCCTGACGCGCGCCCAAGGCGTCGGCCCCCGCCTCGCCGTCCGCTTGCTCACCGAACTGCGCGAGAAGGCCGGCGCGATGCCCAGCAGCGCCCCCGGCCTGGCCGTCCCCACCGCCCCAGCCGGCACCACAGCGGACGACGCCCTCTCCGCCCTCACCAACCTCGGCTACCGCCGCCCCGAAGTGCAGCCCGCCGTCGCCCGCGTCCTGGAGCGCCTGGGCGACTCGGCCCCCCTCGATGCGGTGATCCGCGAAAGCCTGAAGGAACTGGCGCAGCGGGTAGCGGGGTGATCGGGGCGCCGCCGCGTTGGCCGGTCAGCGAACGCGAGCGCAGCGCGGAATCGCCTTGCCAGCCTGTGCGGTATGCGGCAACGCAAATTGCAACCGCAGATGAACGCAAATGAACGCAGATAACCCCGTGGCCGCGAGGCCGCGCCGGAACCACCCCCCCGGTCCCACCCAGCAAGGCCGCGCAACCGCGGCACCCCCCGCCCCATCCGCGTTCATCTGTGTTCATCTGCGGTTCCACCTTTCTTCCCTCGCCCACCCCCCGGCCCTCGCCCGATGAGCGACACAGACCGCACCGTCTCCCCCGCCCGCCGCGCCGAGGACGCCGCCGAGGCCTCCCTCCGCCCCCAGACGCTCGCCGAATTCGTCGGCCAGAAAGCCTCCCGCGAGAACCTCGCCATCTTCATCCAGGCCGCCCGCGCCCGCGCCGAATCCCTGGACCACGTCTTGCTCCACGGCCCCCCGGGCCTCGGCAAAACCACACTCGCCCAGATCGTCGCTCGAGAGCTTGGCGTCGGCTTCCGCGCCACATCCGGCCCGGTGATCCAGCGTGCCGGCGACCTCGCCGCCATCCTCACCAATCTCCAGCCGCGCGACGTTTTGTTCATCGACGAGATCCACCGCCTGCAGCCGGCGATCGAGGAAGTCCTCTACCCCGCCATGGAGGATTTCCAGCTCGACCTGATCATCGGCGAGGGCCCCTCGGCCCGGTCGGTCCGCATCGACCTGCCACCCTTCACCCTGGTCGGCGCCACCACCCGCGCCGGCCTGGTCACCACGCCGCTGCGCGACCGCTTCGGCATCCCCCTGCGCCTGGTCTTCTACACGCCGGAGGAACTGGAACTCATCGTCAACCGCGGCGCCCAGAAGCTGGACGTCCGCCTCACTCCGGAAGGCGCCGCCGAGATCGCCCGCCGTTCCCGCGGCACCCCCCGCATCGCCGGCCGTCTGCTCCGCCGCGTCCGCGACTTCGCAGCGGTGGACAAGGCCGACCCGGTGGACCGCGCCGTCGCCGACGCCGCCCTCAACCGCCTGGAAGTCGACCGCCTGGGCCTGGACGCCATGGACCGCCGCTACCTCCGCCGCATCGCGGACCACCATGCCGGCGGCCCGGTCGGCGTGGAAACCCTCGCCGCCGCGCTCGCCGAAGCCCGCGACACGCTGGAGGACGTGGTGGAACCTTTCCTGATCCAGGAAGGCCTCGTCCTGCGCACCAGCCGCGGCCGCATGCTGGGCGAACCAGGCTGGCGCCATCTCGGCCTGGTGCCCCCGCCAGCCATCCCCGGCCAACTGGATCTGCTGAGGGACGATGGATGAACCAACATCCTGCCTTCATCCCGCCGGATGGCCGCCATCGTTATACGGTCCGTGTCTACTACGAGGACACCGACGCCGGCGGCATCGTCTATCATGCGACCTATCTGCGCTTTGCCGAACGCGCCCGCACCGAGGCCCTGCGCGACCTCGCCATCCCGCATGCCGAACTGTTGCAAATCTTCAAACTCATGTTCGTGGTGCGGCGCGTCGAAGTGGACTATCTCCATCCGGCCCGGGTCGACGATTCGCTGGTTGTCGAATCCGAGGTGCTGGAAGCCGGCGGTGCGTCGGCGACGTTGCGCCAGACCATACGCGGCCCACATGGCACTTGCGCCGTGCTGTTGCTCCGGCTGGCGTGCGTGACGGCAGGAGGAAACGCGGAATCAGCGCCAGAAGCGGGCCGGCCGGCACGGCTGCCCCCACGCTGGCGCGCTGGGTTGCTGGCCATGCGCGACGCAAGGCCGGCGGAATCGGCGACGGGTGCCACGAACAGCGGCGTCGTATAGGGGGTTGTGGTGGATCGAGCAGTTGATGCGATGAACCTGGCGGCGGCAGGAAGCGATCTGTCGCTATGGGGCTTGTTCCTGCAGGCCGACATCGTGGTGAAACTGGTGATGCTGGGCTTGCTCAGCGCCAGCATCTGGGTCTGGGCCGTCGTGTTCGAAAAATGGTCCAGCCTCCGCAAAGTGAGCCGCGCCGCCGATTCATTCGAGGACCGCTTCTGGTCCGGCGGCAGCCTGGACGAGTTGTTCGATCAGGAAGGTGTGAACCCCACCCATCCGATGGCCGGCGTATTCGCCGCCGCAATGGGCGAATGGCGCCGCACGGTCCGGGTCGCGGGCGCCGATGTCAGCCACACTTCGGTCCGCGAACGCATCGACCGCGCCATCGCCGTGACCGTGCAGCGCGAAATGGACCGTCTCGAACGCTGGATGGTCTATCTCGCCTCCGTCGGCTCCACCGCTCCCTTTATCGGCTTGTTCGGCACGGTATGGGGCATCATGCACTCGTTCTCGGCGATCGCGGCAATGCACAACACCAACCTCGCCGTCGTTGCCCCCGGCATCGCGGAAGCCTTGTTCGCCACCGCCATCGGCCTGGTGGCCGCAATCCCGGCCGTGCTCGCCTACAACAAGATCAGCACGGACCTCTCCCGTTTCGCCGACCGCCTGCAAGGCTTCGGTGCCGAATTCAGCGCCATCCTCTCCCGCCAGACGGAGGAACGCGCGTGATCGCAGTACGGAAACCTCTCCCACGCGCGTTATTCGCGCGCGTGGGGTCGGGCCGCGACGCGGACCGACGGGGTTGCATCGCGAAGCGAAACAACCGCAGCATCCAGGGCGAGGGTGATCGGGCCGGCACGCTCGACAGCAACGCCGTGTACCGGCCCGATCCCCCTCGCCCTTGGCGCCTGGAGCGACTCGAACTCTCCCATTTCGTGGGCGAGGTTTGAATGGCCATCACCTTCACCCTCCGCGACGGCCGGCGTCGCTATCGTCCGCTCGCCGACATCAACGTCACACCCCTGGTGGACGTGATGCTGGTCTTGCTCATCATCTTCATGGTCACCGCGCCGTTGATGACCTCCGGCGTCTCGGTCGACCTCCCGAAGGCCAACGCACAGCAGATCAACAGCGACAGCCAGCCCCTCACCGTCTCGGTGAATGCCCAGGGCGACATCTACCTGCAGAACGAGCAAGTGGACCTGTCGCAACTTGTCGCCAAGCTGCAGGCGATTTCCCAGAACAATCCCGACCGCCGCATCTTCGTCCGCGGCGACAAGGACCTGCCTTACGGCCGCATCATGCAGGTGATGGACACCATCACCCTGGGCGGCTTCACCAAGGTGGCCTTGCTCGCCCAGCAGACCGGCCTGCCGCCGCCAAATGCAGCGGAGGCCCCGGCGGCCCCGGCCAACGGCAGCGCTCCCGCCGCCACGCCGGCGACACCCGCCGCTCCCTCCGGCGCGCCAGCACAAAAACCGGGCTGAGGATCCTACGACGTTGCTGCAATACGCGCTGCATGGCGAGGATCAGCTCGGACGTGGACGAGGCGGCATGCCGCCGGCACTGCGCCGCGGCGCAGCCATCTCGGCTGCCCTTCACATCGTCATCATCGCCGCGCTGCTGATCGCCATACCCGTCGCCAAGCCACCCGAGGCGCCGCCGGAAACCGCGGTCTCCATGGTCTTCGCCGGCACCGCGGCCAACAGCACGCAGGCACCGGCGCCCGCCCCGACGCCGGCGCCGGCGAAAGCGCCGCCGCTGCCGCCTGCCCCGCCGACGGTAACGCCACCGCAGCCGCAGCCGATTGAGGCACCGCCGCCGCCGCCGCCTCCCCCGCCCGCGCCGCCGCAATCCCAGGCGCCGCCAACGCCGGCCCCCCCGACGCCGACGCCACCGCCGCCACCCACCCCAAGCCTGGCCCCGCCCACGCCGCCTCCGCCGCAGGCGCCGCCCACCCCACCCAAGCCGACGCCGCCTCAGCCGGTGGCGCAGCCGCTACCGTTGCCGCCGCCCCCCGCGCCGACGCCGCCGCTACAAAGCGCGACCTCGCAGCCGAATCCTACGAAGAACGCGGCGGCGAACAGTCAGGCGCTGGACAACACGCTGGAGAAGCTGCGCCAGCTCGTGCAGCAGAAGCAGGCGCCGACGCACCGCTATAACCCGCAGGCCGGCGGCGCCCAGGCCAGTGGCGGCAACCCGCTGGCCAATGACACGTCCGCGCTGTCCCTGGCCCAGCGAGGCGCCATTGCCGACCACGTCCGCCCCTGCTGGACGGACACCCCAGGCACGCTCGACCTCGACAAGATGTCGGTATTGCTCACCGTGACCACCGACGCCGACGGCGTGGTGCGGGAGGCACGGATTGCCGACCAGGACCAGGGCCGAGTCGCCGCCGACCCGCGTTTGCTCGCCTTCTCCGACCGCGCAATCAACGCCGTGATGGACCCCACCTGCGCCACGCTGCCTTTGCCTCAGTCGATGCTGGGCAAGGTCAACGTGCTGACCTTCCGGTTCAGCCCGTAACGAGGCTCTGATTTCCCCAACGCACCGTCTCCTGCTGAAAGACCGCCCATGATTCATCTCCCCCGCCCCGCCATTGGCCGCCGCCCCCTGATGCTGGGTGCAGCCGGCACAGCCATGGCCCTGGCCGCGCGGGTGCCAGTGCGGGCCCAGCCGGCGCCGCCGCCCGCCGGTGCCCCCGGTGCGCCACCCGCCACCACGCCCGGTGCGCCTGGCGCACCCAGCGCGGTGATCGACGTGAACCGCGCCCGCGCCGCACCCATTCCCATCGCGATCCCCGACTTTGTCGGCAGCGACGGCGACTCCGCCCAACTCGGCCGCGAGATCGCCGGCGTCATCACCAATGACCTCGGCAATTGCGGCTTGTTCAAGCCGCTGCCGCCGGCGTCGTTCGTGAATGTCCCGCCCGGCGCCGGCCAGATTCCCAACTTCCAGAACTGGGGCGCGATCGGCGCGCAGGCGCTGGTGACCGGTGCCGCCGAAGTGCAGGGCGGCGGCAACATCCGGGTCGAATTCCGGCTGTGGGACGTTCTGCCGCAGGCGCAGATCCAGGGCACCGCCTACACCACCACGCAGAGCAACTGGCGGCGCATCGCCCACATCATCGCCGACGTGATCTATCAGCGCCTGCTGGGGGAGAGCGGCTATTTCGACACCCGCGTTTGCTACGTCGCCGCCACCGGACCGCTCGGCCGCCAGACCAAGCGGCTCGCGATCATGGACCAGGACGGCGCCAACAACCGCTACCTCACCGATGGCCGCTGGCTGGTGCTGACGCCGCGGTTCAATCCGGTGAAGGACGAAATCGCCTTCATGAGCTTCGCCTACGAACGACCGCGCGTCTATCTGTTCAACCTGCAAACCGGCCACCAGAGCATCCTGGGCGACTTCCCCGGCATGACACTGTCGCCGCGCTTCTCGCCCGACGGTTCACGTGTGGTCATGTCGCTGACAGAAGGCAGCGGCGCCGCCATTGTGGCGATGGATCTGGCCAGCCGCGCGACGCAACGGCTGACCAACGCCGATTCGATCAATGTCAGCCCATGCTACAGTCCGGACGGTTCGCGGATCGCGTTCAATTCAGACCGTGACGGCGACCAGCAGCTCTATGTGATGAACGCCGACGGCAGCGGCGTGAATCGCATCAGCTTCGGCCGCGGCCGCTATGCCACGCCGGTGTGGTCGCCGCGCGGCGATCTGATCGCCTATACCAGTTTCGGTGGCGATACGGGAGCAGCATTCAACATCGGCGTGATGCAGCCCGATGGCAAAGGCGAGCGCATTCTGGCGCAAGGCTGGGACGTTGAAGGCCCCACCTGGGCACCCGGCGGCATGGTGATGATGTTCCAAAGCTCGACGCGCTCGTTGAACGCGCGCGGACAGGGCTATTCGTCGCACCTCATCACGGTCGACAACACCGGCTTCAACCAGCGCACCATCGTTACCCCGACCAACGCGACGGACCCCGCCTGGTCGCCGCTGGGCATGTAAGAAAACCTCTCCCGCAAAGCGGGAGAGGGCGAGGCGCAAGGCGCCGAGCGTGAGAGTGATCGAGTCGGTACGCGCCTCTCCCGCTCGCGCCGGCAACCGGCCGTCCCCCCCGGATCATCGCCCACGCTACAGCGGCGAATCTGGCCCAAACACCGGCCGCCGCTTCTCCTTGTGCGAGGCCAGGCCCTCCTGCACGTCAGGCGAGGTGAACCCCATGAACTCCAGCGCCAGCGACGTATCGAAGATCGGTCCTGCCGCACGCAGCCAGTTGTTCAGCGCATACTTGGTCCAGCGGATGGCATTGGGCGCGCCTTCCGCAAGCCGCGTGGCAACCTCCAGCGCCTTCGCATCGAGCTCCGCATCCTCCACCGCCAGCGAGATCAGCCCGATGCGCTCGGCTTCCGCCCCGGTGAGCGGATCGCACAGCAGCAGGTAGTATTTCGCCTTCGCCATGCCGCAGAGCAATGGCCAGATGATCGCGGCATGATCGCCGGCCGCAACGCCCAGCCGCGTGTGGCCATCGATCAGCCGCGCCTCCCTGCTGGCGATGGAGATATCCGCCAACAGCCCGCACACCAGCCCTGCGCCGACCGCCGGACCGCGCATCGCGCTGACCACCGGCTTCGAACAATTGATAATGTTGTAGACCAGGTCGCGCGCCTCCTTCCAAACCGCGGCGCGCACGTCGAATTCCGCCATCATGCGCTCGATCATCTTGAAGTCGCCGCCGGCAGAGAAGGCGCTGCCCTCGCCTTGCAGGATCGCGGCGGACACCTCCGGATCGGCATCGACATCACGCCAGATGCGGCCGAGTTCATCGTGCATGACGCGATCCGCGGCGTTCAGCTTGCCGGGATTGCTCATGGTGATGCGCAGCACGCGCGGGTGCGGGCGATCGAAACGCAGGCGTTGATAGGCGGAATAACGGTCTGACATGGCGCGTCTCCTGGTTGCGGAGATGCTGCCACAGGGGTTGGCGTGAGGAAAACACCGCCCGCCGGCGCTGCGCGCGGATGCATCCTTGGGAAGAGTGGTCTTGTACCCGGAACCAGAGAGACGCGATACATCCACCCCATGTCATTGCGAGCTGAGCACCGGCCGGCGCGGCCGGCCCGCAACTGGATGAAACCGCAGCGGACCGAAGGGTTCCCTCTCCCCTTGTGGCACGGGGCTACGGGGAGAAGGCGACGTTGTTTCTTGTTGGGACCGCGAGCGAAGCGTGGCCGGTCGCAGCAATCCCGGGCGGGCAGGCACACGAATCCTGGGTACGCTGTCCCACAACGAAGGCGCATGTCCTGGCTTCGCAACGCGGCTCGCAACCAAGCACATGCGACCGGGCGCATGTTGCTTCCTGCCGTGAAAAATCGTCAGATAGCGCACCATCGTTGTCCGGGAGCCGCAGCAATGCATGTTGGCCTGATTGGTGGCATAGGCCCCGCGGCAACCGAGTACTATTATCGCAGCATCGTCGACCTCCATCGTGCTGGCGGCACATCACCGGAACTGACGATCGTTCATGCCGATGTCCGGGACCTGGTGCGCAACGCGGCGAAGGACGATGCACCGTCGCAAGCCGATATTTTCGCCCGTCTGACGCAGCGCCTGGCCGCGGCCGGCGCCGACGCGGTTGCCATCACCTCGATGGGTGGCCATTTCTGCATCCGTGAATTCGCGGCAATTTCGCCACTGCCTGTGCTCGACGCCATCCCTGCCGTGGACTCCGCGGTTCAGCAACGCGGGCTGCGCACGATCGGCATCCTCGGCAACATGACCGTGATGCAGTCGAGACTATATGGCGGGATTTCCTCGGCGAAGATCGTGCTGCCGGAAGGCGACATGCTGCGCCAGGTCCACGACAGCTACCGTGACATGGCTTTGGAGGGGCGCGCCACGGACGAGAAGCGGCGCGTGTTCTTCTCTGCCGGCCGGCAGATGCGCGCGCTGCAAGGCGCTGAAGCCATCATGCTCGGCGGGACCGATTTGTTTTTAGCGTTCGAGGAACAAGATTGCGGCTTTCCCGTTATCGACTGCGCGGCGATCCACGTTCGCTCGATTTACCGTTGGTCGATCGGCGAGGCATGACGCCGGGCATGAACGCGAACGCCCAAACGCCGCGCTCGATGGCGGGCACAGCAGCGACGGCGCGCTTCGTCGGAGCAAATCCGGGCGACGCGTGAGCGCGGCGAGACCAGCAGCGACTGGCAGGCCGCCGAGGCGATGTCGCAGGCGGAGGTTGAGCGCCTGGCGGATGAAGAGGACGGAACACGGCCGGAAGGCTGGGAAAGCACGGTAGAGCCTGGCATGCCGGAGCGGCGGCAGGCGATTCATATCCGGGTCGATCCCGAGGTGCTGCGCTGGTTCAAGGCGCATGGGCCGGGGTATCAGACGCGAATCAATGCGGTGCTGCAGGCGTTTGTGCAGGCGCGGCGGAGGTCTGAGGCGCTATCAGCGTCCCGGCCGACTGGTATCTGAAGGCGGGCGCGGTGATGCGGAAACCGGGAAGCTGCTCTCATTGCGGCTGGATGCTGATGGGCTGGATTGGTTCAAGAGCCAGGGCGCGAGGCGGCAAACTGCCGGCGATCCTGAGGCCGGGGCGTGAAAAAGCAAGAAAAATTCTACGCTGATGGACACAGATGGACACAGATGAACACGAATCGTGCCGGGGACGGGCAATAGCGTCGCGTACTTCCCAGGTCCTGGACGACAGGCTGAATCTCGACGCGCGGCGCACCGAAGTTGGTCATCAGACAGAGCTCCTTTCCGACTGCCCGCAGGTAGTTGATGCATTGCGCGCGATGCGCACGATCGAGCGCCCGGACGGTTTTCAATTCGATGAGAATGGAGTCCTCGATGAGCAGGTCGGCAAAGGATTCTCCGAGCACGGTTCCCTTATAAGCGACGGTCATTCCGCGCTGCTGTTCGCCGGCAAGCCCCGCTTTGCGCAATTCCAGCGCCAGCGCATTTTCATAAACCTTTTCCGGAAATCCCTGCCCAGGGTGTTCGCCACCGTGAACGTGCAGCCGATGATCCGCTCTGAAATCGCATTCCGCTCCGGCCTATCCGTGTTCATCTGTGTGCATCCGTGTTCATCTGTGTTGAGCCTTTCTTCTTACCCAGCCTGCCCGCAAAAGCTTGCCAAACGGTTGATGACTCGGAAACCGCGAGGCGCACGTGAGCGGGCCCCCGGGAGGCGGCGGCGATCAGGCGCTCGATTCCTTCACGGCTTTCGATTATAAGCTGCTTTCAAATTAGGCTTTTTTCGCCTTCCAGAGAGAGTTCGACCTAGATTTCATCTGCGGAGAACTGATAAACGTGCAGCTCCGGCTGAGGCGAGAGAAAATCGATGGATCGCACCATACTTCGCCACAGAAGACCGTCCTCGGCCATGAGATGGAATGTGAAGTGACATGCTGAAGCTTTTTGCGCACCCCCTTCTGCCACCGGGTGAATTGGGCAATCTGGTCGAAGCCACCCAGGAAATATCGGTCACGATTGAACGGATTGCGCGACTGAGGCGCGAAGCTCTCCAACACAAAGCGTAGCCGGCAAGGAACGACATTTTGCCAGTACTGTTCTTCCCTACCAACAGAGTAATTGGTCGTATCTCGACAGGCTCCGCCTGTCCGAAGCATCTGAAATCGGTAAACTGGACCTTTTACATGCCTCGTCTCTCATGAAACGCGGCGAGCGTACCGCACCGTCCGATACCCAGAAAGCGTTACGCTCCAATTCAGGCCAGGTGAGCCTGCCGGGGCGGGTGGGCCGCGGAAGAACCCCGGGACACAACTATTCCGGCGGGGCGGTTCGGTTGACTTCCGACACCGCTCCACCCTAAACACCCACCCTCCGGGTAACCCCCATATCCCGGTCCCCGCCCAATGCGGGGGCTCCGCCGCTCCGCGAAGGCTCGCGCAGCGGCGCATTTGTCGTTCTGGGCCAGCCACCCAAGGGACCGCCGTCAAGGACCGCCACCAAAGGTCAATGCATGTTCGAAGCCCTGTCCGACAAGCTCTCCGGCGTCTTCGACCGCCTGCGCCAGCGCGGCGCCCTCTCCGAAACCGACATCGGCGAGGCGCTGCGCGAAGTCCGCGTCGCCTTGCTCGACGCGGACGTGGCGCTCCCCGTCGTCCGCGACTTCATCGCCAAGGCCCGCGATCGCGCCCTCGGCACCGAGGTCCTGTCCTCGGTCACCCCCGGCCAGCAGATCGTCAAGATCGTCAACGACGTGATGATCGAGGAGCTGGGCGGCGAGGGCGCCGTCCCCCTCAACCTGAACGCCGCGCCCCCCGTACCCATCCTGGTGGTCGGCCTGCAAGGCTCCGGCAAGACCACCACCGCCGGCAAGATCGCGCTTCGCCTGAAAGACCGCCAACGCCGCAAGGTCTTGCTCGCATCGCTCGACACCCAGCGCCCCGCCGCCCAGCTTCAGCTCGCCCAGCTCGCCCAGCAGGCCGGCGTCCCGTCACTGCCCATCGTCGGGGGTGAAACCCCGGTGCAGATCGCCCTGCGTGCCATGGACACCGCCCGCCGCGAGGGCATCGACGTGGTGATCCTCGACACCGCCGGCCGCCTCTCCATCAACCAGGAGTTGATGGACGAGGTCAAACAGGTCCGCTCCGTCTCCAACCCGGCCGAGACCTTGCTCGTCGTCGATGCCATGACCGGCCAGGACGCGGTGAACACCGCCCAGGCCTTCAACGAGGCGCTCCAGATCACCGGCGTCGTGCTCACCCGCATGGACGGCGACGCACGTGGCGGCGCGGCGCTCTCCATGCGTGCCATCACCGGCGCCCCGATCAAGCTGGTCGGCGTCGGCGAGAAGCAGGACGCGCTGGAAGACTTCCACCCCGAACGTGTCGCCGGCCGCATCCTCGGCATGGGCGACATCGTCGGCCTGGTGGAGAAGGTCAGCGACACCGTCGACCAGGAGGAGGCGGAAAAGCTCGCCGCCAAGATGGCGCGGGGCAAATTCGACCTGGAAGACTACGCGTCGCAGCTCAGGCAGATCACCAAGATGGGCAGCCTGTCCGGCATCCTGGGCATGCTGCCCGGCGTCGGCAAAATGAAGGCGCAGCTCGACGAGGCGAATATCGACCAGACCATCCTGAAGCGCCACGCCGCGATCATCAGTTCGATGACAAAGAAGGAACGCAAGGACCCCGACATCATCAAGGCCAGTCGCAAGAAGCGCATCGCAGCCGGGTCCGGCACCACGGTGCAGGACGTGAACAAGTTGCTGAAGCAGTTCGACGACATGTCGACAATGATGAAGCGCATGAGCAAGCTGGGCCAGAAGGGCCTGATGCGTCACGGCCTCTCCGCCCTGATGCCCCGCCATTTGCAGCAGCAGGGCGGAGGCGGAGGCCGTGGCCTCTCCCGTCATGGCCGGCCTTAACTCCCCGGGCTTGATCCGGGGATCAACCCGCCACCTACCCCGACCCATCCCCACGCAGATCGCCGGCTCAAGGCCGGCCATGACGTGAACCAAAGGAGCCAAACCACCGATGAGCCTGAAAATCCGCCTTGCCCGTGCCGGCGCCAAGAAGCGCCCCTATTACCACATCGTGGTCGCCGACAGCCGCAGCCCCCGCGACGGCCGCTTCATCGAAAAGCTCGGCAGCTACAATCCCATGCTGCCCGCAGAGCATGCGGACCGCGTGCGCCTGCAGGACGAGCGCATCCAGCACTGGATGAGTCACGGCGCGCTGCCGACAGACCGGGTCGCGAAGTTCCTGGGCAAGGCGGGCCTCGCCCCGATTCCGGCCATTCGCGAGCAACCGATCAAGTCCGCCCCAGGCAAGAAGGCGCAGGAGCGCGCCAAGGAAGCCGCCCCGGCGTAAGGCAACCGTGACACAGAACCGCATCCTGCTGGGCGTGATCGGCCGGCCGCATGGCGTGCGCGGCCTGGTGCACGTGGTCAGCCACACCGCTGATCCCGCCAACCTGACCGCCTACGGCCCGCTGTCCGACGGCCGCGGCCGCCGCTTCTCGTTGCGCTGGCGCGGCGAAGGCCTGGCCGAGGTGACAGAACTGCGGGACGCCGGGCCGGCGCGGGTTTCCGACCGGACGGCTGCGGAGAAGTTGGTGAACACGCGGCTGTACGTAGACCGCGAGCAACTGCCAGCCCCCGAGGACGCGGAGGAGTTTTACGTCGCCGACCTGGTCGGGATGGCGGCCGTGGATGCAGCCGGAGCGATGCTGGGCAAGGTTGTCACGGTGCACGACTACGGTGCCGGCACGAGCCTGGAAATCGTGCGGGACGGCGCCGCACCGCTGTTGGTGCCGTTCACGCGGGCCTGCGTGCCACAAGTGGATATAGCCGGGAGACGCGTAACCGTAAGCCCGGCGCAAGAGGTGACGCTGAACGACGCCCACGAGGCCCTTAACCTCGCCCACGAAGCGGGCTTGAACCGCGAAGCGGATCAAGGCGAGGGGCGTAGCGCCAAGAGCGAGGGTAATCGAGTCGGCACGCAGCCAGACGAGGCAGCGTACCGACCCGATCACCCTCACGTCAGGCACTCACGCGCCTCGACCTCTCCCGCTGCGCGGCGGGAGAGGTGCACGGCGCCATGACTTTCCGCGCCTCCGTGCTGACCCTCTTCCCGGACATGTTCCCGGGCCCGCTGGCAGCCTCGCTCGCCGGACGTGCGCTCGCGCGCGGCCTCTGGTCTCTCCAGACCGTCAACATCCGCGACTTCGCCACTGACCGCCATCGCACCGTCGACGACACCCCCTTCGGCGGCGGCCCCGGCATGGTGATGCGCCCCGACATCATCGACGCCGCCCTGACTTCCATCGCCGATGACCGCCCCCGCGTCTTCCTCACCCCCCGAGGCCGCCGCTTCACGCAGGCCGAAGCCCAGGGTTACGCCGCCGCCCCCGGCCTCATCTTGCTCGCCGGCCGCTACGAGGGCGTCGACCAGCGCGTCATCGACGCCCACGGCTGTGAAGAAATCTCCATCGGCGACTACGTCCTCTCCGGCGGCGAACTCCCCGCCCTGGTCGTTCTCGACGCCGTCATCCGCTTGCTCCCCGGCGTGATGGGCGACGCCGACAGCGCCGTCGAGGAAAGCTTCGCCGAACCCTTGCTCGAATACCCCCACTACACCCGCCCGGCCGACTGGCAGGGCCGGCGCGTCCCGGACGTGTTGCTCTCCGGCAACCACGCCGCCGTCGCCGCCTGGCGCCGCGCCGAAGCCGAACGCATCACCGCCGAGCGCCGCCCCGATCTCTGGGCCGCCTACCGTGCGCGCCATCCCGCCGCGCCGGTTGCCAGCGCGCCTGCCGCCCCCTAAGCAATACGCGTAAAGGAACTCCTCCCATGAACATCGTGCAGCAATACGAAGCCGGCGAAGTCGCCCGCCTTACCAAGGACCGCATCGTGCCGGAATTCCAGCCAGGCGACACGCTGCGCGTTGCGGTGAAAGTGGTGGAAGGCGAGCGCACTCGCACCCAGGCCTTCGAAGGTGTCTGCATCGCCCGTTCCAACAAGGGCCTGAGCAGCAATTTTACTGTTCGTAAGATCAGCTATGGCGAGGGTGTGGAGCGCGTCTTCCCGCTCTATTCGCCGCTGATCGCGGAGATCGCGGTCGTCCGCCGCGGCGACGTGCGCCGGGCGAAGCTGTATTACCTGCGCGGACGCTCCGGCAAGCGCGCCCGCATCGCCGAGCGTGCCCGCGTCACGACCGGCGCCGGAGACACCACCGCGCCCGAGGCCGCCGCCGCAGAGTAGGCGTAACCCGGCAGCGCCTGCACCGGCGCATCCGCCGCATGTCCGCGGCGGAACATGCGAGTTCCTATGCCGTTGCTGTCTCACCCCCGGGCCACGATATGCGCGGCGCCAGTTCGGCGATGCCGGGCGCAAGCCGCGCTATCGCGATTTGCGTCATCTCAATACCTCGGGCACTGCCTCGCCGGCGCGGGTCGCGAAAACGGATTTGACAGATTCCGGGGTCGAAGAAACCGGTTCCGCCGCCGGCAGCCGCCGCTTGCCAGGATCACATCACCAGCCAGGTGGCAACAAGTTCTGTGCGTTCGGCGGGGCGCTCGATCGTGGGCATTCCGTCCCGGCGGAACAAGCGCTACGCTTCGATGCGCACGTACTCGAAATCCCCTGGCTTGTTATCGATGCCGGCGCGCGGCGGCGCGATCCATCCGGCATACGCGCCCCGTTCCCGCACCGGGTGCATCAAACTTTCAACGAACCGATAATCGTCATCGGTCGGCAGCATGGCGTCCTTCCGCCCCTGCCAGGCCGCGGGGTCCAGCAGATTGCCTTCGGTATCCGCGCGCGCCGCGGCGAACTCGCCGATGCGGCGGTTGAACGCGACATGGGGCAGGCGAATGCGGAATTCGAGCCCTGCCCGTTCCAGTACGCGATTCCACCGTGCGATCCCCTGCGACGCGTCCGCGACAAAATCGTCGCGCAACCGCATGTTCAGCGATGACAGCGCCGGCACAGCTTCCTGCACGATGGCACCATCCTTCAGCCGCAGCACGGAATAAGTATCGTGCAGCAACTGGTGGTCGTCGGTCAGCTTGTCCTCGCGGTAGCGGCCTTTCAGACCGGCATTGAACGCGTTCGCGGCGTTGGTGCTGATTTCGGAACCGAACAGATCCAGCGTCAGCGAGAAATGCAGGTTCACTTTCTTCTGGATGGTGGGCAGATCGATCACGCCCAGGCGGCGCACGTGTTCGGTATCCGTCGGGTCTTCGATGCCGGCGTCGCGCATAGCGTCACAGGTGCGCTGGATGATGCGCTGCACGCCGGTCTCGCCGACGAACATGTGGTGCGCCTCCTCCGTCAGCATGAAGCGGCAGGTACGCGACAGCGGATCGAAGCCGGACTGCGCCAGCGCGGCGAGCTGCATCTTGCCGTCGCGGTCAGTGAAGAAGGTGAACATGAAGAAGCTCAGCCAGTCAGGCGTGGCTTCGTTGAAGGCACCCAGCATGCGCGGCGAATCCGGATCGCCGGAGTGGCGGCGCAGTAGTTCCTCGGCTTCCTCGCGGCCGTCGCGGCCAAAGTATTTTTGCAGAAGGTACACCATCGCCCACAGGTGACGGCCTTCTTCCACGTTCACCTGAAACAGATTGCGCAGGTCGTATTGCGAGGGAGCGGTGGCGCCGAGATGGCGCTGTTGCTCCACGGATGCAGGCTCCGTATCGCCCTGGATCACCAGCAGCCGGCGCAGCATGGCGCGGCATTCGCCGGGGACTTCCTGCCAGGCGGGTTCTGCCTTATGCGCGCCGAACGGGATGGTGCGGCCTTCGACCTTCGGTGCGAGCAGAATGCCCCAGCGATACTCTGGCATTTTCACGTAGTCGAAGCGTGCCCAGCCTTCGGCGCCGACTCCGACAGCGGTGCGCAGATAGACCAGCGCGTCCTGGAAACCATCCGGCCCCATCGTCTTCCACCAGTCGATGTAGCCGGGATGCCAGGTCTCCAGCGCCTTGCGCACACGTGCGTCCTGGCTGAGGCCGACATTGTTCGGGATCAGGCCATCGTAGTCGACTGTCATCGTGTCGGACATGGGGCCTCCGGTGTCGTGCGACGGCGTCATTGCGAGGCCCGCAATGCGCCTTGCTTCTTGTTAGGCCCCGCAAGGGGTCGAAGCAATCTCGCTCGACATGGCGCAGCTCCGTCCGCGCGCCTCCTCCAGCGAGAATTGCTTCGTCGCTACGGGCCTCGCCTGGCTCAAGAGGCCCGCACCCCTCAAGCCACCGCTTCGGCGCCAGTCTCCGTGACCAGTTCGAGCTGCCCGACCGTCTCCTTGCCAAACGCCAGCGGAATGCAGGCGCCGATCGCGACCACCACCGCGATCCAGCCGAAGAAGAACACCGGCGACCCGGTGTGCGGCTCCAGCACGAACGGCGTGATCACGCCGGAGAAGATCCGTCCCGTCGCCTCGCCGAAGAAATGCCCGCGCCCTCGCAACGCGGTGGGGAATTGCTCGGACAGATAGACACGTACCGCGGTAAAGGAAGACAGCACCGTCAGGCCGGTGATGATCGCGCCCGCCACCATCGCGACGGTGGCGTAATCCCCCATCATGTGCGCACCCGCCATCAGCACCAGCCCTGGCACCGCGCCGCCAAGGCAGTAGGTGATCGTCCAGCGGCGGCCGATGATCTCCATGATGTACCCGGTGAAGAACTTGCCGGGGATCGTCACCAGGAACAACAGCGTGCCCAGGCCGAAGCTGAGGCTAACGGCGGCACCCTGATCCACCAACGCCTTCGGCAGCAGAATCGCCGAGCAATAGTAAGCAGTTGTGGCCGCAGCGTACAGCACGATACCGACCACGGTCCATTGCAGTTGCCCGCGCGAGAACAGATCACGGAAGGGCGGCAGGGGTTCGGTCGCGCTTGCCAGGTTTGGTCCAAGCTCCGGCACGGTCAGCGGCGCAACGCGATTGCCGCAGCGCGCGATCATGCGATTGACCGTCTCCACCGCGGTCTGCGGATCGCCATGCCGCAGATACCAACGCGGGCTTTCCGGCAGGCCGAAATGCACCAGCAGCGGCACGATCCCCAATGCCAATCCGCCGGGCAGCGCGATCAGCCGGAATCCCTCGGGATTGCCGGCGAGCAGAAAGCCGACGAAGGGAAGCAGGGTAAACGCGCTGGCCAGCATGACTTCGAAGATCGCGCCATAGGTCCGGCGATGCTGCTTTGGCATCAGCTCGGCGGCGATCGGGAACGGGGCGGAGATGGCGAAGCCCAGCCCGATGCCGGTCAGCACTCGGATCGCGATCAACTGCGCGCCGGTCTGCGCGAATGGAATCAGCAGCGTCAGTCCGGTGCTGATGATCACGCCGATCTGCATGACGGTCTTGCGGCTGACACGATCGGACATTGCGGCCGCCGTGAAGCCACCCAACACGACCAGGAATGTCGGTGCCACCGCCAGCCAGCGGATCTGCGAACCGGTAAGCTGCAATGGCGCTTTTGCCAGCACCAGTAACGAACCACCCAGGGCGAGATCGTAGCCCTCGATAAACCCCACAGCGCCCAACACCATGATAATCACAAGGTGGTACGCGCTGAACGGAATGCTGTCGAGTTTCCGTCCCAGCGCATGGCTTGCCGGTATCTCCGCCCGGACAGAAATCGTCGTACTGCTCATGTCGTTCTCCCGAATTTTGTTGCAATCCGGAAGCAGGCTCCAAAGCAGTTCAAAGACCGGGCGCGCCGCCGCGGTTGAAGCGTAACCGTAGCGGTGAGATCGCAATCGTCGAGCGGTCGTCTCCCTGCCCCACTGCGTCAGCCAAAGCACCTGCCGCCGTCGCACGTTTTTAGTACCAGCTGTCATGACCGGATGATCCCGGCCATCCCTGTAGGGCAGCGCACGCCGCCGTTACGCGAATGTAGGTTAATTAACCTACATCATCAACCAGGATTCTCCTGTCAGGATTCTCCCGTCACCCGATTGCCGCCGCGCCGTGGCTGACGGACGGCTGCCGGCTTCTCAGAAAAGGCGCGATGGGGACCAAGGTCTTGGCGCCTCGCGCAGGCTTGGGTAACGCCCGAACCTGTGCCACCCTGCACAAGACGCACCGAAAGTCCCAGGGCAGGAGACACCCATGGCAAGCCCGTTCGCCGACGCCGATCTTCTCACCGGCATCCGCATTGTCGATTTCACGCAGTTCGAGGCGGGGCCTTCCTGCACCGAAGCCCTCGCCTGGATGGGCGCCGAAGTGGTGAAGATCGAGAATCCCAAGCTGGGCGATCCGGGCCGTCGCCGTCAGCCAGGCAAGCCTGACAACGATCCGTATTACTTTCACGTTTTCAACGCCAACAAGAAATCCCTGGCGGTGGATCTGAAGAACCCACGCGGGCTGGCGCTGGTGAAGGACCTGCTGCGCAAGGCCGACGTTACGGTTGAGAATTTCGCGCCCGGCACGATTGAGCGCCTGGGCCTGGGTTATGACGTCGTGCGGGAACTCAATCCCGGCATCATCTATGCGTCTGTGAAAGGCTTCGGCGAGGGCAGCCCATACGAGAAGAACCTCGCCTTCGACATGATCGCGCAGGCCTGCGGCGGCACATTCAGCGTGACCGGGTATCCGGACAGTCCGCCGACGCGTCCCGGCATTTCGCTCGGCGACACCGGCACCGGCATGCTGATGGCCATCACCGTCGCCAGCGCCTTGTTCAAGCGCCAGAAGACAGGCCAGGGACGGCGACTGCAAGTGGCGATGCAGGACGCGATCATGCACTACATGCGCATCAACTTCGCGACCCAGGGGCTGACCGGCAAACCGGCACGGCGCGGCGGCGACAAGGTGCCCGGCGTGAACAACGCGCCGATGGGCCTGTATCCATGCAAGCCTGGCGGACCGAACGACTATGTCTACATCATGACCAGCCGCGCCAATCCCGAACATTGGGATCGCTTGCTGAAGCTGGTCGGGCGCGAAGATTTGCTCGGCGACCCGCGCTATGCAACGCCGTCCGACCGCGTGGCACGCGAGGCGGAAGTGGACGCGATCATCGCCGCCTGGACCCGCCAGCACACCAAGCACGATGCGATGAATGCCGTCGGCAACGCCGGCATCCCGGCTGGCGCCGTGCTCGACACCATGGAGCTGCAGAACGACGCGACGTTCGAGCAACGCGGCATCATGCAGACCATCCACCACCCGACGCATGGCGATTTCAAAATGCCCGCCTGGCCGGTGCGGATCGACGGCAAGCCACCGACGCTGACCACGTCGCCGGTGCTGGGCCAGCACACGGCGGAGGTGCTGCAGACCTGGCTCGGGATGAGCGCGGCAGAGGTGGAGGCGTTGCGCGGCAGTGCGATTGCGTAATCGGCGACGAAGCGCAACTGGGTCGTGCCGTGCGGCGTAGTACCCACTACGTGCGGCGCAGTACCCACGAAAGCAGAAGCGTCAGTCACACGCCCATGCGCATTGACCACCGACCGGTGCGGCCGACCCGCGAGTGGGTGCAAGTGCGTGGCGCGTGCGCCTGCCCCACCGGGATTGCTTCATCGCTTCGCTCCTCGCAATGACATGGGGCGCGGGTTGTGCTCCGCTTCTCTGATTTCGGATATTAGCGCCGCAACCCGGATGTAGAACGGCAACCGCAACAATTTAACACGCGGCAGGCAGAAAGCGCCCCCTGGCTCATCCCATCTGGCTCATCCCATCTGGCTCATCCCATCTGGCTCATCCCATATAGGCGCCACCATTGATGTGGTGCACTTGTCCGGTGATATAGCTCGCGGCATCGGACGCCAGGAACACACCCAACGCCGCGATCTCCTCGGGCCGCGCCATGCGTCCCAGTGGCACGGCCTTCGCCATGTCAGCCAGTTCGCCTTCGGTGTTGCCATAGCGCGGCTGCGCCGTATCGGTCAGTCCAGGCGCAATCGCGTTGACCCGGATGCCGTGGGGCGCCAGCGCCAGTGCCATGGCACGCGTCATCCCAACAATGCCAGCCTTGGTCGCCGAATAGTGCACGCCCAGCACCGCCCCGGCCAGCGAGCGTGAACTCAGGTTGATGATCGATCCGCCGCGGCCTGCCGCCACCATTGCCCGCGCCGCTGCCTGGGCGCAGAACGCGCTGCCCTTCAAATTGATATCGACCACGGTGTCCCAATCCGCCTCGGTCATGTCGAGGAACTTCACCCGCGGAAACACCCCTGCATTGTTCACCAGCACATCCAGCCGCCCCAGGCCGCTGAGCGTGACGTCCACCATGCCGGCGATGTCCTCCAGCCGGGCGACATCCGCCCGCACCGTCAGCGCCCGCCGTCCCGCCGTCCGCACCTGCCCCGCCACCGCTTCAGCCGCAGCCTGATCGTCGAGCCAGTTGATCGCCACGTCATAGCCCGCGGCAGAGAATGCGACCGCCATGGCCGCGCCGATCCCCTGCTGCGCGCCCGTCACCAATGCAACGCGATTGTCGTCTGCCACGCGTCCCCTCCCGCAACTTTGGTCCGCTTCGCGGCCCAAGCCCACAAGGAGAGCGGGAGCTCGTTCCGCATCCCCGCGCTCGCCCCATGCCCACGGGCTTCAACCGAGCTTCAGGCGAGCTTCAGGCCATTCCGGCCGGTCGTCCCGCCACAGGCGCCATCCCCACCAGCACCGCCTCGCGCAACTTTGGATGCAGATGCGGGTTGGCGGCAACCACGTCACCGGTATCGCGCGGGTCCGCGTCCCCCGTATCGGTCGCGTAGCCGCCGGCCTCGCGCACCAGCAGCAGGCCCGCCGCGATGTCCCAGCGCTTCACCCCCAGCTCCCAATAGCCGTCGTACCGCCCGGCCGCGACCCAGGCCAGGTCCAGCGCCGCGGCGCCAAACCGGCGTATACCGGCAACCTGCGGCATCAACAGCGCCAGCGTGCGGGAGAATGCCGTTCGCCGCGCCGGCGCTACCGCAGCGAACGGAATGCCGGTGGCGAACACCGCGTCTTTCAGTTCCCGCCGCGCCGAAACCCGCAGCCGCCGCTCATTGACGAACGCGCCGGTGCCTTTCTCGGCCCAGAACATCTCGTCTGTCGGCGGCGCATAGACCAGACCCGCCGCCAGTTCAGACCCGCCATCCGGCAGCCGCCGCTCCAATCCGATGCTGATGCACCAATGCGGCATGCCGTGCAGGAAGTTGGTCGTGCCATCCAGCGGGTCCACCACCCAGCGCCACGCCCAGTTCTCCGAGCCCGAACTGCCCGACTCCTCCATCATGAAGGCATAGCCGGGGCGGGCCTTGTTCAGCTCCTCCTTCAGCGTTTGCTCGGCGCGCAAATCCGCCTGGGAGACAAAATCGGACGGTCCCTTCACACTGACCTGCAATTGCTCGACCTCGGCGAAGTCGCGCAGCAGGCGCCGCGCCGCCTTATGGGCGGCGTTGGCCATCACAGTCATGTGCGGGGAGAGGCGCAGCGCCATTCCGGCGGCCCTGTTCGCAGCGCCAGATCAGGCCTTGGCGCGTTCCACGTAGCTGCCGTCCTCGGTGCGCACCACGATCCGCTCGCCGGTCTCGATGAACGGCGGCACCGATGTCTTCACGCCATTGGACAGCCGTGCCGGCTTGTAGGAGCTCGCCGCGGTCTGCCCCTTCACCACCGGGTCGGCTTCCACCACTTCCAGCACCACGGTCGGCGGCAGATGCATCGCGACCGGATCACCCTCCACCAGGTCCACCTTCACCGTCATCTGGTCCTGCAGGAACGGCTTGGCGTCGCCGAGCAAATCGGCGGAAACGTGACTTTCCTCGTAAGTCTCCGGATCCATCAGCACCAGGTTGGAGCCGTCAGTGTAGGAGTAGGTGTATTCCTTCTCCTCGGTCATCAACCGCTCGACGGTGTCGGCGGTGCGCCAGCGCTCGTTGGTCTTGTTGCCGGACCGAAGATCCCGCATTTCCACCTGAATGAAGGCACCGCCCTTGCCGGGAGTAATGATCTGCTGCTTCAGCACCGTCCAGCGGCGACCTTCATGCTCGATCACCTGGCCGGCGCGAATCAGGTTCGCCTGCTGTTTCATTGCCTGCTCTCGTTCATGTCCGGGATTTGGGCCGCGCTTCTAGACCGCGGGGCAAGCAGGGGCAAGGCACTGCGGCGCAGGAGCCGTGCAGCGGCCCTCGCATCGGCATGCTTCCCTGACGCAGAACACTCCGGGATGTGATCCGCGTCACAGTGAGTCCATCGCGACTGAAGTATTCTGCAGCGAACGATCGTCGAAAAACCACGCGTCGTCCCGGGAGCAACGTCGCCATGTTCAACAGTACAGTCCTCGAAGTGGCCGTCGGCCTGATTTTCACATTTCTGGCAGTCAGCCTGGCGACCGGCGCGATCGTAGAGGCGCTGGCCTCGGTCGTGGACCTGCGTGCGAAGACCTTGCTCGGCGGCGTCAAGCAACTGGTCAACGACCCCAATTTCGCTGGCCTGGCGAAGACGCTCTATGAACATGCGCTGATCAACCCGCGTGGCCCGGGCGTCAGCGCGCCACTGCAACACAAGCCGGCCTATATCGCGCCCGCCCAGTTTGCCAGTGCCATGATGGACGCGGCCGGGATGTCTCAGGCCGTCAGTCAGGCTGCCGCCGCGATCCCGGCCAAGGACCTCGCCGCCGAATTGCAAGCGGCGGTCAACGCGACGCTTCCCCCGGATCGGAATGTCCAATTGAACGCGCTGCTGCGAGGCATCATCCAGCGCGCCGCCGGTGAGCCGGCAAAGATCCATCAGGAGCTCGCTGACTGGTTCGACAACGCGATGGACCGCGTCAGCGGCACCTATAAACGCTATACCCAGGTGATTGGATGCATCGTCGCGCTGTTGCTATGCGTCGCTTGCAATATCGATGCACTCCATATTGCACGAACCGTGTACGCGCATCCCTTCCCCGATCAACTGGCCGAATATTCCCAGCAGCCCGATGCCTCTGTCGCCATGAACATTCTCGACAACAGCTTTCCCGTAGGTTGGCCGGATGGCAAATTCTTCAACAAGGTCAGTGCCAATGGCACGCCCGTCGGTTTCATGCCGGCCGACTATGTCCAGTCGATCATAGGCTGGCTCATTACCACACTGGCAACCTTGTTCGGTGCACCATTCTGGTTCGACCTCCTTCAGGGCTTCGTGCGCCTGAAAGGCAGCGGCCCAAGTCCGGCGGAGAAAACCCACGGACAGGCCGCAGCAAGCTGACCGGCGGTTACCCCGACGCGGGCGGCACATGGAGTTCATGCCGCCTGCCATCCGGCCCACGCACTGCGCCTGCCTCATCCAGATAGCCCGGTCCGATCGGCACCTTTCCGTGCCCGCCCGGAATGTCCAGCACATAGGTCGGCCAGGCCAGACCGCTTACCCGTCCCCGCAAACTCTCCAGCAATCGCCTGCCTTCCTCGATCGGCACATGGAATCGCGCGGTGCCAGGCGCAGGATCGAGCTGATGCAGATAGTACGGCTTCACCCGTGCGGCGAGCATGGCGCGGAACAACGCCTCCAATGCCTCGGGGCTGTCGTTTACGCCCCGCAACAGCACCGATTGGCCGAGCAAGGGGACGCCACGGGCAAGGATGCGGCTCAGCGCTGCGCGAGAATCGGGCGTGAACTCGCGTGCGTGGTTGGCATGCACCGCGAGCCAGAGCGGCTTGTCCACCTGCATCGCGTCTGCCAGCGCATCCGTGACCAAGGCCGGATCAGCGACTGGTACGCGCGTGTGCACGCGTACCAGCTCGATGTGGGGAATCGCCGCAAGCGCGGCGACAATCGCACCCAGCCGGCGCGGCGACAGCATCAATGGGTCGCCACCGGTCAGGATCGCTTCACGGATCTGAGGGTGCGAGCTGAACCAGTCGTAAGCAGATTGCAGTTCGGCCTCGGTCAGCACGCCGCCGCCGGGACCGACATGCTCGCGCCGAAAGCAGAAGCGGCAATAGACCGGGCAGACCAGCAGCGGTTTCAGCAAGGCCCTGTCCGGGTAACGGTGGACCACGCCCTTGATTGGCGAAAGCGCATCGTCGGCGATCGGGTCCTGCGACTCATGCGATGCAGTGACCAGCTCTGCCGGATCGGGGATGAACTGGCGGCCGATCGGATCGTCGGGATGCTGGATCAACGCATGTAGCGCAGGCGTGACAGCGATCGCGTAGCGACGCTCGACTGCGGCAATGGCCTGCTGGCGGTCGGGCGCGATCAGGCCTGCGGCGAGCAAATCGTTGGTGCTGCGAAGCGTCCGGGCCTTATCCATGCCGCAGAGCGTTAGCCTGTCGCGGCGATGAAGAACAGAGCAGCGGTTGTTGCGGCTGCTGGCGGTTGAGCAAACTGCGGCTGCGCGGGGCAAGGCGCGGTACAGCCCACGCCATGTCGTTGCGAGGAGTGCCGGCGGCGAACGGTTGCGGTCGGCTCACGATCGAACTCGCCGAGCTGCGCTACAGTGGGCGCCTGCGTTTTGATTCAGGAACCATCTGGATGTGGCGCCGATCGCGCGCGCGGACCGGTGCTTCATAGCAAAACCTCTCCCGCTTTGCGGGAGAGGTTTCGTGGTCTAGGCGCGACCGGGAGAGATGAACTCCCACGGTTGATATTCCTGCGTGATGTCGGTTAGTACCTCCACCAGAGCCGGCGCATTCGCTGCCAGGGCCTGGCGTAGCGCGCCGCGCAGGCTGTCCGCATCGCTTACGCGCCACGAGGGTACGCCGAAACTTTTCGCGTAGATCTGGAAATCGGGGTTGCGCAGCCGCGAGCCCGAATCCCGGCCCTGGAACAAACGGTGCTGATCGCGCAGCACGTTGCCGTAGGACGAATTGTTGAACACGACGGTCACCAGGTTGATCCCGTGCTGCACCGCCGTGGCCAGTTCAGAGCTGCCGAACATGAAGCCCCCGTCGCCGGTCACCGCGATCACCGGCTTGTCCGGATGCGCCACCTTTACCCCCAACGCCATCGGGAACCCCGCGCCCAGCGTGCCAGAGAAGCCCGATGTGACCAGCCCACGCGGCCGGTGAAACGGAAAGCCGAACCACGACACGTAGCCGACCTGCGTCATCTCGTCGCAGAAGATGCCGTCCTCGGGCAGCACGTCGCGGATCGCTTCGAGGAACGACATCTGCGGCTGCACCTTGCGGATCGCCTGCGCTGTCTCTGCCTTGGCACGCGCGATCGCTTCGGCGCGCGCGGGATCCTCGCGCGGCGCCACCGCCGCCGCCAGCGCCCGCGCCGCGTCGGCGGCATCGGCGACGATGCCGATATCGACCTTCAGCCGCCGCATCTCGGCGGGATCGATATCCACCCGTGCGATCTTCAAACCCGCCGGCAGAGCGCCCCAGCGCAGCGTCGGCACTTCCAGCCGCGTGCCGAAGCCGATCAGCAGGTCGGTCTGTTTCCAAAGCTGGTAGGCGGCGGGAAGGGTCAGGCCAAGCCGGTGCCGGTCATCGACGATGCCGCGGCCGGTGCGGAACGACACCACCGGGGCTCCGATCTTCTCCGCCAGGGCCAGGATCTCGGCCGGCGCATGTGCCGCGCCGCCACCTACCCAGATCATCGGCGACCGCGCGGCATCCACCAGCTTCGCCAGGGCGGCGATCTTCTCGGGGTCTGGCGTCGGGTTGGGGTGCAGGGGCAGCGGATCGTGCGGCGATACTTCGGCGGCAGCGCCGAACTGGTCCCAGGGCATCTCCAGCGCCACCGGGCTGCGCCGGCCGGACAGCATCTCCTGAAAGGCGCGTGCGACCAGATACGGCGCCTGCGACGGGTGCTCTATGCGCTCAGCCCATTTCAGCAGGCTGCGCAGGGTTGCAAGCTGGTCCGGCAGTTCATGCAGCGAACCACGCAGGCGGCCGATCATCAGGCTGGGCACCTGGCCGGTCAGGCACAGCACCGGCGCGTTCAATCCCCAGCCGGTGGCAAGCGCGGCACCGGTGTTCAGCACGCCCGGTCCGGGCACCACTGCATAGGCCGCCGGCCGGCCCGTCGCGGCGGCGTAGCCCAGTGCCATGTAGGCGGTGGTTTGCTCGTGCCGCGCGTTGATCAACCGCAGGCGGTTCGACGCGCGGGCGAAGGCATCGAACAAGCCATAGACCTGCACGCCCGGCAGGCCGAAGACGGTGTCGATCCCATGCCGTAACAGGCCATCGACGATCGCTTCTCCGCCGGTCATGCGTGGCATCGGTTTGTCTCCTGGGGTTCGTTGCCGGTGAGGTTGGCACGGCGTCCGATGCGGGGAAAGGACGGCCGGGTATCGGCGTTCATGACACGCGCGCCTCACCGACGCCGCCGGCAGCCTGCGTCGCGGCAGCCGGCGCGGCCTGCGGCAGCCAGACACTGACGGTGGTGCCGATGCCTTCCTCGCTTTCGATCAGCAGGTGGCCGCGATGACGGTTCACGATGTGCTTGACGATAGCCAGGCCGAGCCCGGTGCCGCCGACCGCGCGCGAACGTCCCTTGTCCACCCGGTAGAAGCGTTCGGTCAGGCGCGGGATGTGTTCGCGCGCGATGCCCACACCCTGGTCGGCAACGGCCAGCACCACGCCGGGACGCGACGGCCAGTTGCCGCCAATCTGTGCCCGCTGCGCCGAGAGCGTTACTGTCCCGTCGGGCCGGCCGTACTTCACTGCGTTGTCGAGCAAGTTCTGCAGCACCTGGGCGATTTGGTCGGCATCCGCAATCACCGGCGGGAGGCGGTCACCGATGGCGACCTGGAGCCTTGCCCGGGATTCCGCGAGCCGCGGCTGATACCCGGCGACCTGCCGCGGCAGCAGCGTGATCAGATCAACATGGTCTGACGGCGGCTGATGTTCCGTCAGCTCGATCCGCGACAGGCTCAACAGATCATCGATCAATCTGTTCATGCGCGCGCCTTGCTCTGCCATGATCGACAGGAACTGCTGCTGCGCCTTCGGGTCGTCGGCGGCGGGGCCGCGCAGGGTCTCGACGAACCCGATCAGCGACGCCAGCGGAGTCCGCAACTCGTGGCTGGCATTGGCGACGAAATCGGCGCGCATGCGTTCGACGGCGCGCTCGCGGGTTCGGTCCGAGAGCACCACCACGGCGCGGCCGCCGTCGGCCAGCGGCGGATCCATCGGCACCACGGTCGCCTGCAACTCGCGTTGGACGGGGACGGGGAGAAGCAGTTCGGCGCCCTGGACGTCACCGGTGGCGAAGGCGCGGTCGATTGCCTCGCGCAACAGGGGGTGGCGCAGCACCGCACCCATCTCGGTGCCAAAGACCTTGCGCGCGGCGGGATTGGCGCGGCGCACAGAGCGGTCGGCGGCGAGCACGATCAGCGGGTCGGGCAGGCGCCCGACGATGGCGGCGTCGGCGCGCTGGAGCTGGTCCACCAGGGCGGCCCGAGACGCCACACGGCGGGACAGGCGATCGACCTCGCGGGCGAGCTGGCCCAGGGAGGAAAGCGCGGGACGAGCGGACGATTCGCCGCCGCCCTCGGCCGCAACGCGGCGTACGGCGTCGGTGACGGCGTCCAGGCGGTGGATCCAGACGAAGGAGATCACCAGCGCGACAGCGAAAACGACAGCCATGGCGCCGATGGCGGCGCGAGGCACAGCCCAATGCGCGAGCACCAGCACCAGCAGAGCGCCGATCGGCGCAACGGCAAGGCCGAAGGCATGGGCGAGGATGCGCATAAGCGTGGCATTTAATCGGAGCCGGAGTGTTACGCGAGCCATGTCGCAGACAGGCCGACGGCCGCCGCTATTGACGCTGGCAGCGCCGCTGCTTCGATCGGTCTCGGTCGTCGGGGGGAGGACAATGCAGGCCTGGACACAATTCTACGCCACCGTTGGCACTGCCGCCGCAGCGCTGCTTGGCCTGCTGTTTGTGGTCGTGTCGATCAACGTGTCGGCCACGCTCGGTCCTGCGGACGCGGTGTCCAGGCGACTGACCGAGCAAGCCTTCCAGAATTATCTCGCGGTCATGATGGTGGCGTTCCTGGCACTGTTTCCAGGCATCAGTGCGACGACCTTCGGGCTGGTCACCTTGCTCGTCACTGCAGGATGGTCGGGCTGGGTCGTCATCAGGTTCTGCCAGGCCATGGCCCTGCACGTTCAACAGCGGTCCTGGCGCCCCGCTTTGCGGCGCCAGGCATCATCCGCGGTCGGATTCGGGATCATGCTGATTTCCGCGCTTCGCATGGCGCTGAACTGGGGCGACGCCTACAATTGGTTCGCTGCCTCCGTCCTGGTTCTCCTGTTCTCGGCGACGGCGGTGTCCTGGGAATTGCTGCGGCAGATTGCGAACCGCCCATCGGGATGATGCTGGCGTGAGCCGGTGTGCCGCCCGCCGCGTTGCACCGGGCATGCCGCGCCAACGCCCGGTGGACTGCGGTTCGTCATCGCAACATCGTGGCCCTTATGCCTCCGCCGTCGAATACCGCGCCCTGACGCCTCGCTCGAGCGCTGTGGCGATCAGCGGATCGAGCCCCAGCTCATCGCGCACGAATTCCAGCATGTCGAAGGATGCCGATTTCTTCCCCTGGTCGCCGGCGATCACCTCGCAGGCCAGCACATAGGCCGTTTCGCGCAGACGCGGTGTGAGCGCGGCACGGATCAGGCTGCCGGCGTGCTTCAGGCCATCCTCCTCGTCGAGCAAGCTCACCGCGGCTTCCGTTGCATCGGCGAGTTGCTGCCTGGTGAAGTCCTGAAAGGCGGGCAGGGTCTGCATCTGGCCGGACATGGTGCCGATCTCGCGGTCGTTCATGCGGCCATCGGCGGCGGCGACCAGCACCATGGTCAGCACCAGAGCCTCGGGCGCGGTCAGGGCGTCGCGGGCGGACATGTTTCATCTCTCTTGCTGAATGGATGCCGAGCCTGAGCGAAGCCGCGGCGGCGATCAAGCCGCAAGGGCGTTACCCAAGGAGAGTTCAGGGGGCTCGCGGGTTGGCTGATCATCGTCCCCGAGCATGCGTTCGGCGATGCGCGCATCGATGGGTTGGCGGGCTGCTTCGTCGATGCAGGCGAACTCGCCACGCGCGACATGTACAGCGAGCCACGCTGCTTGCTCCGGCGTGATGTTGATCGACCGGCACGACATCGTGGCACATGCATTTCAGCCGCACAAAGAGGCGCAATCCAATGGGGATTTTGACGAGGGC